>ERZ779632.97-NODE-97-length-58979-cov-13.593748_pt1 | contig 58979 bp, 62 predicted proteins | sample MGYA00514194_ERZ779632 | MGnify/ENA primary metagenome ERZ779632 (study PRJEB29562, sample SAMEA4376704) | mouse gut metagenome | isolation source: Cecum | study: EMG produced TPA metagenomics assembly of the A DSS colitis mouse model was used to assess the... | reverse complement strand
TTTATTCGTTCAAATGGCCGTCAGGGTAAGCCCGGTTGACGTGACTGGACGGTTTGATAGCGTAACTGGACAGCACAGCTTGTCTCTGGCATTATATCATAAATCATTACGCCGTCCCAAACCTGGAACGGCGTAACGATAGGAAATTTCCCAAAAAGCGAAAAAATAGAAGCCGCTCTACGTTCTCGCAAAGCGACCTCTATTTGCTTTCGATAGCCCCGTCTAATGCTCCCTCAATGACCGGCAGATGTTCTTCTGGACACATCATCACCTTGCGGCTGATGCGCTGGCGCTGGTCGTGTTCCTCCCCTGCGGCAAGCTGGTTGAAATACTTTGCGGCGGGAAGATTGAAAATTTGAATGAGCTGTATTATGACTGGCAGCGCCGGTATGATGTGGTTATTCTCAATGTTGATAAGATATCAGACGGAATCCGGCTGCGTGGACATCATGATGCACACGATGGAGCGGTATTTCACCAACGGCGGCAGCATGGAGATCACGGACGCCCTTGCGGAGGGGCTGCTCCGCACCGTTATGAAAAATGCCATAAAGCTGCACCAAGAGCCGGGGGATTATGACGCTCGGGCGGAAATTATGTGGGCCGGAAGTTTGGCCCATAACGACCTGACCGGCTGCGGGAACGATGGCGGCGACTTTATGTCCCACAAGCTGGAGCATGAGCTGGGCGGTATGTTTGACGTGACCCACGGCGCAGGGCTTGCGGCGGTTTGGCCCAGCTGGGCGCGGTATGTCTATAAGGAGTGCCTGCCCCGCTTTGTCCGCTACGCCAGAAATGTGATGGGAATCTCCATCAAGGGTACGGACGAAGAGATTGCCGAGGCCGGTATCCGGGCGATGGAAGATTTTTATCACAGCATTGGAATGCCCGTGAACCTGGACGAGCTGGGCATACATCCCACGGATGAACAGGTCGAGGAAATGGCGGAGCGGTGTGTTGTGGCCAGTGGGAACCATACCGGGTCTGCGAAGAAGCTGAGCCGGGACGATATGATTCGCATTTATACAAGCGCCCGCAAAGCCAAATAACCCTAACAATCAGAGTTGGTTTCAATGCTATTGTTTTAAATGATGATCTGAAATTAACAAATGACTTCAAAGTTCAATCTCCAGGTAAGTTGATAAGTAGCGGCAAGCAATGAGCGGCGATATCCTTTTGGATTTCGCCGCTCGCTTGTTGGGATTCCCCCAAACCCCGGGCTGGCCGCTCCCGCGCCCAATCGAACACGCCTGCGGCGTGGCTCCATGCTTCGCATGACCAGCAGGGAAGGAGTGACACAGCGGCGTCACAAGAAGATAGCCGCAGAGCGGCGCAAGCGGTCTGAAGCAGTGACAAGTCAGCGATCCAGGCGCGGCCTCGCAGAGCACACGGATACATTGCCGCAAGAAGTACGCCGTTCCCCGCTGACGCTCGGAATGAAACAGCTTAATCGGGCACATAAGGCGCACTGGCTAACCCGCATCGGTCTATCTGAACATTTCCCACGGCAACCATCGGTACAAGGTCCGCCGACCTGTCCCCTGCTGGTAATCATAACCACCGGCCGTGCCGGTGGTTTGGACAGGCCCTCTTGGGGCCTATTACCAGCAGAGCCTATAGGCTCATCAAATTTCTTTCGCTTGCATGAGATGCCCTACTGCTATTGAAATAGCAGTGGGGTACCTCTATTTCTCTCTGCTCATATTTTCGGCGTTTCCTTCTATCGCTTTTAATAGTGATTCCTCGCTTCGCTCGGATATTTTTTCTGGGCATAGCTAAAGCTTTTGAAACCACCAGCACTGCTGGTGGTTTTCTTTTTACAAAAAAAGCACCCATCCGGGGCGCTTAACACCCCGGATGGATAATATGTATTCTTTTGTCGCTAATATCACACCTCGCTTTTTGGCAGCCCTCATTATGTCTGTTTTTGCGGGGCAAATAGATGGAAAAAGAATAAGGGCAAACCCGAAACTCGTTGCGCTGCAACGGTTTTCCAATTTGTCTTTATTATAACGTAAGGGCACACCTATGCGGTTTTATCGCTGCAAAATGGCGATGACATCAAAACCGTGCAAGGCAATCTGGGCCACGCCACCGCCGCCTTTACCCTGGACGTATACGGCCACGTTTCAGAGCGCATGAAAGAGGACAGCGCCAACCGAATGCAGCAGTATATTGAAAACCTCTAAAAATCCAGTAAGAGTCAGCGTAAGGGTCAAATGGACATAAAAAACCCTTGGAACTGTGTAGTTCCAAGGGTTTTGGGTGGCAGCGGATGAAGGATTCGAACCCTCACAAACAGAGTCAGAGTCTGGTGTGCTACCATTACACTAATCCGCTATGTGGCATTTCCTTGAATGACCGTAGATTATTATACCAGAACAATGATATTTGTCAACCCTTTTTCCGCAAGTTTTTCAGCAAAACCCGGCGGGCCGTCTGGCCCGCCGGAAGATTACTCAAATCACCTGGTTTTTCAGTACACCAATTCCTTCAATATCCACCTCCACGCTGTCTCCGGGAATCATCGGTCCGATGCCGGAAGGCGTGCCTGTGGCCACCACATCACCAGGTTCCAGTGTCATAGCGGCAGTTATGAATTCCAACAGTTGGGAAACCGGCGTAATCAAATCCACCGTATGACCCTGCTGCACCGGCTTTCCATTAAGGCGGGTCGTAAGCGCCAGCGCCATCGGATCCACCTCATCCGTCACCAATGGCCCCACAGGGCAAAACCCATCCATGGACTTTCCCCTCGTCCACTGGCCATCCAACTGCTGTATATCCCGTGCAGTGACGTCGTTCAGGCACGTATAGCCTAGCACATATGCTGAATAGTCTTTCCCCTTTATGGCCGTTGCACGCCGCCGGATCACAATTGCCAATTCTCCCTCATAATCCAGCCGTCCTACAAATCCAGGCGCGTGGATAGCTCCGTCAGGCCGATTGAGAGTATTGGGCCCCTTCAGAAAAAGGATCGGAAAGCCCGGCGGCTCACTACCCATCTCTCTTGCGTGTTCCGCATAATTTTTCCCCACGCACACGATTTTGGTGGGCTCGCAAGGTGCCAGTAGCCTGCATTGCTTCAGGGCCAGCCTTCCGCCGTCATACTCCAACCCTTCATACGGCGGTTTCAGCAGGGTGAACACATCCTCGCCTTTAACAACGCCCCATCGGGGGCCGTCGGGGCGGTCTATCCGCACGTACCTCATTCATACCTCCAAATGGTGCATAATTTTCCCCAAAAGTTCATCTCTTCCATTCCCTTTCTCCGCAGAAAACAGAATTAGGGACACGGTATCCGGCAGGGCCAGCGTCTCGCGGATCAACTGCGCATTTCCGGCAATTTCGCTCTTTTTCAATTTATCCAGCTTATTTGCAGCCACTAAAAACGGTTTGCCTGAACTTAAAAAAACCTGTGCCATCGTGCAGTCGTCCATTGTGGGTTTATGACGGGCGTCCACCACCAGGATTCCCAGCGCCATGCGCTCCGCATCGGCAAACCACGCCTCAATCAGCTTTCCCCAGCGGTCCCGCTCTTGCTTAGACACTTTGGCATAACCATAACCGGGCAAGTCTACCAAGTAGAGCTTTTCATCTACAGAGAAATAGTTGATATGGGTGGTTTTGCCCGGCGCCGACCCCACCCGCGCAAAGTTTTTGCGGTTGAGCAGACGGTTAATCACCGAGGACTTGCCCACGTTTGAGCGCCCCGCAAACACCACCTGGGGCAGTCCATCCCGGGGAAAGTCAGCGGGTTTTGCCGCAGAACGGATAAACTGTGCCAAATTCCAATTCACTGTCATGGCATTTCCTCTAATGGCGCAGATTTACGCCGTGACCAACGGTTCTCGGGGCCTCCGGGGGCTTCCGGGCCGTACCGGCCAGCGTCACAGGCAATGCGCTGGTCAGCGCCTGGAGCAATACCTCGTCCACTTGGCGCACCGGCACAAAATTGAGCAAACCACGCACGGTCTGGTCAATTTCCTCTAAATCCTTCACGTTATCTGCCGGAATGATGACAGTCCCCACGCTGTTTCGAAGCGCCGCCATGCTTTTTTCCCGCAGCCCGCCAATGGCCAAAACCCGTCCCCGAAGGGTAACTTCCCCGGTCATGGCTATATCCCTGCGCACTGGAATACCGGTAAGGGCTGATACCATGGCAGTGGTGATGGCAATTCCGGCGGACGGGCCGTCTTTTGGAACCGCCCCTTCTGGAAAATGGACATAAATATCCTTTGCACTGTAAAAGTCAGGGTCTACTCCAAGCTGGGGCGCCCGGCTGCGAACATAAGACAGCGCAGCCTTGGCGGACTCCTTCATCACGTCACCTAAATTTCCAGTGAGGGAAATCTTCCCTGTTCCGGGCACAACGTTGACCTCCACCTCCAAAATCTCGCCTCCAACAGAGGTCCACGCCAGGCCATTGACCACGCCTACCAATGCCTCGCGGTCACGCACCTCATCCAAGTATTTTTTTTGCCCAAGAAATTCATGCAAATTGCTTTCTGTTATATGAATTTGCTTTACACTCTTATTCACGATCTGCATGGCGCATTTCCGGCAGAGTGCGGCCAGCTTCTGCTCCAGCAAACGCACGCCAGACTCCCTTGTATACCCGGCAATCAGCGTCTCAATCCCACAGTCATTGATTTTCAGCTGTGCCCTGCTCAAACCATGACGCTTGAGCTGCCGGGGAAGCAGATGGCGTTTGGCAATTTGCAATTTTTCCTTATCCGTATAGCTGGGCAGCTCAATGACCTCCATACGGTCCAACAGGGGTTTGGGAATGGTATCGGTGGTATTGGCGGTGGTAATGAACATCACATCGGATAGATCATACGGCACCTCCAAATAATGGTCACGGAAAGCGCTGTTCTGTTCGCTGTCCAATACCTCCAGCAAAGCTGCGGCCGGGTCCCCCCGCTGGTCACTACCCACCTTGTCTATTTCATCCAGCAAAAGCATAGGGTTGCTGCTTCCTGCCTGCCGGATGCCAGCAATAATTCTGCCGGGCATAGCCCCCACATAGGTCTTTCGGTGGCCCCGTATGTCAGCCTCATCCCGAATGCCACCCAGTGAAATTCGGGCCAATTTTCGGTTCATCGCCTTGGCCACGCTCATGGCAATGGATGTTTTGCCCACCCCCGGAGGGCCTACCAGACAGATGATTTGTCCCTTCAGATTGGGAGAAAGCTGTTTTACCGCAACAAATTCCAGAATACGCTCCTTCACCTTAGCCAAACCATAGTGGTCCGCTTCCAGCACCTTGGATACTGCCGCCACATTGATCCGCTCCCGAGTTTTAGACCGCCACGGAAGCTCCAGGCAGGTGTCCAGATATGTGCGGATTACCGCCGCCTCTGAGGAACCATAGGGCTGCTTCTCCAGGTGCTTAACCTCCTTGAGCAGCTTTTCCTCCACTTCGCCAGGCAGCTTTGCCCGCTCAATTCGGCGGCAGTAGTCGGCAATCTCACCGTCTTCCTCCCCTTCGCCCAGTTCCCGCTGGATAACCCGCAGCTGCTCCCGGAGGAAGTAGTCCCGCTGGCTGGACGCCACCTGCTCGTGTATTTTGGAAGCCAGCTCACTCTCCACTTCCAGTATCTCCACTTCCCTGCCTAAAATGCGGCACAGCCTATCCAGCCGCCGGGAAGGACGCAGCTCTTCCAACACAGCCTGTTTATCCTCAACCCGCAAGGGCAGGTTTTGCGCGGCGTAATCCGCGATATAGCCCGGGTCATCGCTGGCAAGGAGCCTCAGGTAGATCTCTGGAGCAACCCGGTCAGACAGCTCAGTATACCGCTCCATTTGATTATAGACCTGACGGATGGCAGCCTCTATCCGGGGCGAATTCCCCTTCACGGGGGACTCGGATAGATACTCTACCTCCGCAGTCAAATAGGGCTCCACCCCGGCCAACCGTAGCAGGCGGCCCCGGCGGCGGCCCTCCACCATCACCCGGACGCCGTTTTCCGGCAGGCGCAGAATCTGCTTCACGTCTGCCACAGTTCCAATGGCATACAGGTCGCCCTGGGTGGGGTTTTCCACCGTGAGCTCCTTTTGTGTAACCAGGAATATCTCCCGGTTTTCTCCCATGGCCTCTTCCAGGGCCTGAATGGAAGCGGCGCGCCCCACGTCAAAGTGAAGCGTGAGCTGAGGAAATACCGTAAGTCCCCGAAGGGCCAACACAGGGATGGTCACCGGCGCAGATTTGGTTGCAGTCATTTCGGATCACTCCTTCCTGTAAAAATACCCGTAATCAGGTAGATCTGTTACTTCCAGGAAACCGTTGCGAAGGGGGCGGACTGCCGCCCGCCCCCCACAACACAGTTTATATTCGGACCCGGATTCACCGGCAATCCCTTTTTAAGACGCATTTCCCCTGGGGGGCGCCTGCCCGCCTTTTTCTGCCCGCAACGCCGCAGCGCCCAGCCGGGGCCGTGCGGGGCGGCCCTCCTGACGCACAATCTCCGCCCCGCCCTCGCCCCGGATTGCCTGGGCCGTAACCGTTACCTTCGCAATGCTCTGATCGGAGGGCGCGTCATACATCACAGGGGTCATAACCTCCTCCAGTACCGCGCGCAACCCGCGGGCGCCAATTTTGCGCTCCAGCGCCTTGTCGGCGGCGGCGTCCAGCGCCCCGGGCGTGAACTCCAGTTCCACATTGTCGTAGTCCAACAGGCACTTGTACTGCTTCACCAAGGCATTTTTCGGCTCGGTGAGGATGCGCACCAGTTGCTCCCGATCCAGCGCCTTCAAGGTAGTGATAATCGGCAGGCGTCCCACCAGTTCTGGAATGATTCCGAACTTCAGCAGATCATGGGGCTGAACCGCCTTGAGCACGTCTGCCCTCTCACGTTCCGCCGCAGTCTTGACATCGGAACCAAAACCGATGGTCTTCTGATCCAGCCGGCGCTCGATAATCTTCTCCAGGCCATCAAAGGCGCCGCCGCAGATAAACAGGATGTTCTTGGTGTCGATCTGCAAAAATTCCTGGTGGGGATGCTTGCGCCCGCCCTGGGGCGGCACATTGGCAACGGTGCCCTCCAGAATTTTCAGCAGGGCCTGCTGTACCCCCTCGCCGGATACATCCCGGGTAATGGAGGTATTCTCACTCTTGCGGGCAATCTTGTCAATCTCATCCACATAGATGATGCCCCGCTGCGCCAGCTCAATATCGTAGTCGGCGGCCTGAACCAGCCGAAGCAGAATATTTTCCACATCGTCGCCCACATAGCCCGCCTCAGTGAGGGTGGTGGCGTCGGCAATGGCAAAGGGCACCTTCAAGATTCGCGCCAGCGTCTGGGCAAACAAGGTTTTGCCGCAGCCGGTGGGCCCCACCATGAGGATGTTGGACTTTTGCAGCTCCACATTGTCTCCGCCGCCAAAATAAATACGCTTGTAGTGGTTGTATACCGCTACCGACAGGGCCACCTTGGCGCTGTCCTGGCCGATGATATATTCGTCCAGCACCGACACCATCTCTTTTGGGGTGGGAATCACGTCGGGGATGTCCGGCGTAACAGGGGTATCGTCCTGCTCATCCCCTAAAATACTCATGCACAGGTGAACGCACTCATTGCAGATATAGGCGCCGGGACCGGCGATAATCCGCTCCACCTGCTCCTGATGCTTGCCGCAAAAAGAGCAGCGCACCGATTTGTAGTCGTCTCTTGCCATATTCTGGTCTTCCTTTCAGGAAAGCACCAAAGAGCGGAGAGAAAGCCCTCCGCTCTTTGGCTATACTCAGCGATTGGTAATGATTTTGTCAATCAGGCCGTAATCCAAGGCCTCCTGGGCAGTCATGAAATTATCCCGCTCACAGTCTGCGGTCACCTGCGCCAAATCCCTGCCGCAGTTGTCAGCCAAAATCTGGGTCACACGCTTTTTGATGGTCTCCAGCCGTTTCAGATGGAGGGCCATGTCGGTAATCTGCCCCTGGGTTCCGGCAGAGGGTTGGTGGATCATAATTTCCGCGTTGGGCAGAGCCATCCGCTTCCCCTTTGTTCCCGAGGACAGCAGAAATGCCCCCATGGAGGCGCCCATGCCCACGCAGATGGTGGACACATCACACTTGATGTACTGCATCGTGTCGTAGATGGCCATGCCGTCGGGGATAGAACCGCCGGGACTGTTGATATAGAACTGGATGTCCTTGTCCGGATCCTGGGCCTCCAGGTAGAGCAGCTGTGCTACCACCAGAGAGGCAGTAGTGGCGTTGACCTCCTCACCCAAAAACACGATGCGGTCATTCAGCAGCCTGGAGAAAATATCATAGGAACGTTCGCCCCGGCTGGTCTGTTCTACAACATAAGGAACTAAACTCATTGGTATTCTCCTTTCCGAGGGGGATACGCATTCCCCGCCAGCGCTGGCTATTATACCCACACCCCGGCGTGCGTTATTCCCTCCTGCGCTCAAAAAGGTTTCGGCCTATTATTCCTCAGCTTTCTTCGCTTTGGGTGCGGCCTTCTTCCTGGGGGCGGCCTTCTCCTCCCCGTCCTCCTCCGCCTTCTTGGCAGCCTTCTTAGCAGTCTTTTTCGCAGAAGACTTTACCAAATCCAGTGCCCCGCGCATGGTCAAATCCCGGCGGATATCGTCCACATTGACAATGGAGCGGACCTTGTCCTCTTCCATCTTATACTGCTCCGCCAGTCTGGCAATCTCCTCGTCCACCGCAGCGTCCGAAACCTCAATTCCCTCGGCGGCAGCCACAGCCTCCAAGGCAAGGTCGCTGCGCACAGTCCGGGCGGCGGCAGTCTTGGATTGCTCGCGCATATCGTCCATGGACATGCCCATCATCCGCAGGTAGTCCTCGAATTTAATGCCTTGGCTTTGGACGCGGTTCGCATAATCGTCCAGCATCTTGTCTGCCTGATAGTCGACCATGGCCTGGGGTACGTCGCACTCCAGCTTTTCGATTAAGGCGTCAATCACGGCGGTTTCAAACTCCCGGTCGGCCTGCTCCTGGCGGCGGGCCTTCAACTTTTCGCCCAGATCCTTTTTGAATTCGTCCAGCGTCTCAAACTCAGACACATCCTTGGCAAACTCGTCGTCCAGCTCGGGCTCCTGCTTCTCCTTTACCTCGTGAACCTTGACTTTGAACACCACTTGGGCGCCCGCCAGCTCCGGGGCATAGTCCTCGGGAAAGGTGATGTCCAGCTCTTTTTCCTCTCCGGCTTTCATACCGATGACTTGATCCTCAAAGCCGGGAACAAAGGAACCGGAACCCAACTCCAAGCTGTAGTTTTCCCCTTTACCGCCCTGGAACGGCACACCGTCCTTAAAGCCCTCGAAGTCGATAACCGCAGTGTCACCCTTCTTGGCCTTACGCTCCACACTCACCAGGCGGGAGGCCCGGTCGATGTACGGCTTGAGCTCGCCCTTGATGTCGGCGGCAGACACCTTCACGTCCGGTCTTGCCACGCTCAGGCCCTTGTAATCCTTTATAGATGCCTCCGGCTTGACGGTGACGGTGGCCTTGAAGGTAAAGCCATCGGCGCTGACATCCAGCACCTCCAACTGGGGGTAGGCCACGGGATCAACCCCCGCCTCCTTCAGCGCAGCCTCATAAGCGTCGGGGTATGCCAGGGAAATGGCGTCCTCAAAGAAAATTTCCGCGCCATACATTTTCTCCACCATCTTGCGGGGAGCCTTCCCCTTTCGGAAGCCCGGAACATTAATACTCTTCTTCTGGCGGTTGTAAACCTTGTCGATAGCGGCCTGGAACTCGGCGGCGCCGACCTCAATCACCAGCTCATAGGTGCTGTTCTCTTTTTTTTCGTTGCTCTTGATGTTCATGGTGTGTTCCTCCAAGCTCGGCCGGGCACATGCCCCTGGGCCTTCTTTCTAAATAATCCAACCTATTCTATCAGATAGGCGCAGAGATTTCCACTGTTTTTTTGTCTAATCCAAAATTTTTTTTGGCCGGAATCCGATGAAGTCCGCAGAGACCAGGCGGTATTCCACCGCCCCCTGAAACCCCTCAATGGCCAAACGGTGGCTGGGTCCATGAAGATGTCCATAATAGCACGCCTTTACCTGATATTGCTCCAGCAAATCAATGATTTCCTGGCATCGGTAGCCCCGGTATAAGGGCGGATAGTGGAGAAAGCACAGCTTTACCCTCTCCCCTGCCGCTTTCAACGACGCCTCCAGCCGAATCAGCTCCCGCTTGAATACCTTCTCCCACTGGGGCGCGCCGTTTTCCTCAAAAAACCAGCCCCGGGTGCCGCACAGGGCAGTTTCGCCGTAAATGGCGCAGTTGTTGTGGAGAATATGCAGCCGGGTAAAGCCATTGGCCTGAAAAAAGGAGTTCATTTTTGAGGCGGTGGTCCACCAGTAGTCGTGATTGCCTTTCAGCAGCCACTTCTCTCCCGGCAGCTGGTGGTTGAGGAAGGCAAAATCAGCCTTGGCCTCCTCCAGGCCCATGCCCCAGGACAAATCGCCGCACAGCACCACGGTATCGCTGTCCTCCACCGGAGCGAAGCCTTCCCGAAGCTTGTCCACATAGCCTTCCCAGCCCCCGCCAAACACATCCATGGGCTTGTTCGACCCCAGGGACAGGTGGGTATCGCCGATGGCATAGAGGGCCATCCTATCACCCCTTTATTTCAGGAAATCCAGCACACAATCCTTCATGGCATCCTTTTTGACCACGCCCTCAAAACGGCGGCGGCGGTTCTTCAACCTGGCCAGAGGCATTGGAACCGGCTCGCCGGTAACCTCAGCCAGCTGATCCAAAATATCCAGTCCCCCCTTGTGTTCCTTTATGCCCAGCGCATCCAGCACACTGTCGCAGAATTTGAAGGGACTGGCGGTGGACACCACCACAGTGGGGGTGTCGTCCCCTGTCTGCACCCGGTACTCGTCCAGCACATGGAACGCCACGGCGGTGTGGGGATCGATGAGATAACCGCACTCACCCCACATTTTGGCAATCATTGCCTTGGTCTGCTCATCGCTGCAACAACCCGCGCTGAACTCTTTTTTCAGCTTGGTACGGATAGAGCTGTCTACCCGGTAGCTGCCGTACTGTGCCAGCTGGGACATATACTCCCGCACCAGCCGGTCATCCCGCCCCGACAGCTCAAAAACCATCCGCTCCAGATTGCTTGACACCAGGATGTCCATGGATGGGGACAGGGTATTATAGAAGGTACGGTTCCGATCATAGGAACCGGTGTGGATAAAGTCGGTGAGCACATTGTTCTGGTTGGAGGCGCAAATCAGCCGGCCAATGGGGATGCCCATGGCCTTGGCATAATAGGCCGCCAGGATATTGCCGAAATTGCCGGTAGGGACGCACACGTTGACCTGCTGCCCCTTGGCAATGGCGCCCTCCTTCAGCAAATCACAGTAGGCGGAAGCGTAGTACACAATCTGAGGCAGCACCCGGCCCCAGTTAATAGAGTTGGCAGAGGACAGGAAATAGCCCCGCTCTCTCAGCTCAGCCGCCAGCTTTTCGTCGGCGAAAAGCTTTTTCACCCCGGTTTGGGCATCGTCAAAATTGCCCACCACCGAGCTTACACCCACGTTTCCACCCTCCTGGGTCACCATCTGTAACTCCTGAATTTCAGAAACGCCGTCCTTGGGATAGAACACCAGGATTTTTGTGTTCTCCACGTTACGGAAACCTTCCAGTGCCGCCTTACCCGTGTCGCCGGAGGTGGCCACCAAAATACACACCGTCTTCTTCTCATCGTTTTTATCCAGGGAAGCGGTGAGCAGGTGGGGCAGTATTTGCAGGGCCATATCCTTGAACGCGCAGGTCGGACCATGCCAAAGCTCCAGACAGTAGGTGCTTTCATCCAACTTACGCACCGGGGCTACGTCTTCATGGGAGAACTTCCCTCCGCCATAGGCCTCGGAGGCATAGCTGTTCAGCTCAGAAGCCGCAAACCCTTCCAGAAAGCTGTTCATAATGTAGACCACACGCTGCTGGTAGGACATCTCCCGCATGGTCTCCACTGCGGAGGAGGGCAGCCTGGGCAGCACCGCCGGGGTCAGCAGCCCGCCGTCAGGGGCCAACCCCTTGGCGATGGCTTGGGGAGCGCTCAGACGCAAATCTTTATTTCTCGTGCTCAGATAGTTCATGGTCATCTCACTACTCTCATTAAATTGTTGTAAAACAGGTCTTGGACAACCGCTTCATCATATCCGTGGAGCAAAAGGTACTCATACAGCCGGGGCAAACTGTCGATGGCCGGCAGGTCGGTAATGAGGTCACAGCCGTCCCAGTCGCCCCCCAGGGCCACATTTCTGGCTCCGCCCAGCTCCAGAATACAATCCAAATGGGCCCGAACCATGTCCAGATCCCGGCTCCCTCCCACGAACCCCTCGTAGAAGTTGAGACCGATCACTCCTTGATTCCCTATTATCGCAGTTATTTGTTCATTCGTCAAGTTCCTTGTGTGATTCCATACAGATTTTGCGTTGGAATGGCTTGCGATAAAGGGACGGGACGCCATTTCCGCCACGTCCCAGAACCCGGCCTCCGACAGGTGGGACACATCCACCAGAATGCGCAGCTCCTCCATTTTTTTCACAAAAAGCCGCCCTGCTGCGGACAATCCCTGCTCAGGACGGTCTGCATGGGCTCCGGACAGGGCGTTGGCATGGTTCCAGGTCAGGTTGATGGCGACAACGCCGTCCCTCGCCGCCTGGGGCAGCCGGTCCGGGTCACAGTCCAGCAGCTCCGCCCCCTCCACCGTGAGGAAGGCCGCTGCTCTCCCCTGCCGGTTGGCCTGTTCCGCCTCGGCGGCAGTGCGGCACTGGATGACGCAGCCCGGATTTTGCTCCATCTGCTCCTGAAAGCACTTCAACAGCTGCTGGTAGGCGCTCCAGCCGCTGTAGCCCTCCGCTGTCCATAGGGCAAACATCTGGCAGTACCGGGCAAAACCCGCCGTCCGCTCCAAAGACACCTCCCCAGTATTGTCCGCCAGCCCCTCTTCCAAGGCCCAGCAGCGGGAAATGGTATCGCAGTGGGCATCAAATACGCAGATCGGCACCACAATTACCCCCTAAAAGGCGTTTTCAATATAATATATGTCCGGCTGTTCCGTGTGCGCCCCCCGAGGGGCGTACACCTCCGCCACATCGAACCGGGGCTGGAGATCCGTAGGATGGCCCGAAAGGTAAATCTGGGCAGTTAGGCGGAGCTTGCGCTGCTTGGAAGGGGTCACCGCCTCACACGCCGCGCCAAAGCGGCCATTTTTCCGCAGCTTGACCTCCACAAAGGCCAGATACCGCCCATTTCCCGCAATGATGTCTATCTCGCCCATACGGCATCGGAAATTGGTGGTAATTACTGTCCAACCTCTTTGCCGTAAGTCCTCCGCCACCAGCGCCTCGCCCCATTGCCCAAGCCGCCGGGCATCTCCCCCGCCGCTCACAGCCTTTTCAAAAAGCTGCGCCGGTGGATCGGGCACGGCCCAAACTTCCGCAGCAGCTCATAGTGGCGCTTCGTGCCATACCCTTTATGGCGCTCAAACTCGTACTGGGGATAGCAACCGGCCATCCCCACCATATACTGGTCTCGGCTCACCTTGGCCATAATGGATGCCGCTGCAATAGACATTGACAGGCTATCTCCCTTTACAATCAGCATGTGTGGCACAGTGATGGCACATTGGTTTCCATGATCCCGGTTGCCGTCCACAAGGGCAAACTCCGCCCGGGGCTTCAGCGCGTCTATGGCCATCTGCATGGCCTTAATGCGGCTGTTCAAGATGTTAATTCGGTCAATTTCCTCCGGCTCCACCCAAGCTGCCGCCCAAGATACAGCCTGGTCCGCAATCTGGTCGTACAGGGCCTCCCGCTGCTTTTCCGATAACTTTTTGGAGTCGTCCAGCCCGGCCAGCTCCAGGCCGTTCGGCAAAATCACTGCCGCCGCATATACCCGCCCGGCCAGCGGCCCAGCTCCCGCCTCGTCGCACCCGCATACGGCGCCAAATCCCTGTCCTTCCGCCGCAAGCTCTAAATCCCAGCTGGGCATATCCCTCTCATCCCCCATTAAATATCCTCTGGAGCCTCAAGTGTAAAGCGTCCCAACTTTCCCCCACGGAACTCGTCCAACAGTACATTGGCCATGCGCTCCGTATTTGCCCCGCCTCCGGTGACCAGCATCCCCCGCTTCCGGGCACACCGCTCCAGCATCTCCCAACCCTGCAGATCAGTTGCCTCCGTCAGCTTATAGCGCCCCTCCAGCGTCTGGGGATACCGATCCCGCAGCAGCACCAACAGGGCGCAGGCCAGTCCCTCCACATCGGTAACCTCGTCCTTCACCGCACCCGTAAACGCCAAATGCAGCCCGGTGGTCTCATCCTCAAACTTAGGCCAGAGGATGCCCGGTGTGTCCAGCAGTTCCAAGCCGGTGTCCACGCGCACCCACTGCTTACCCCGGGTGACACCCGGCCGGTCGCCGGCCTTAACCGATTTGCGCCCAGCTACTTTGTTTATAAAAGTGGATTTGCCCACATTTGGCACCCCAACCACCATGACGCGGATGGGTCGGCCCACCTGTCCCCTGGCCCTCCAGGCCTCCAGCCTGTCTTTGAGGACCCGCTTCGCAACTGCTGAAAACTGCCCTACTCCCTTGCCGCTTTTGGAATCCGTCTCCAGCACGCCGTAACCCTTTTTCCTGAAATAAGCCGTCCAACGCTCTGTCATGGCCGGATCCGCCTGATCTGCGCGGTTAAAGATAATCAGCCTGGGCCTATCTCCCACCATGGCGTCAATATCCGGATTCCGGCTGGAAATCGGAATGCGGGCGTCCACCACTTCCGCCACCATATCCACCAGTTTCACATCGTTTTCCATCTGGCGGCGGGTTTTGGTCATATGCCCGGGATACCACTGGATATTCATCAGACCAGCCCCTTTCTGCCCATAGGTTGAACAAAAAAGGAGCGGTTACCCGCTCCTTTTTTATGACGCAGCTTACAGGTCCTCTTTGACCTTGGCGGCCTTGCCCACGCGGTCACGCAGGTAATACAGCTTGGCACGGCGCACCTTGCCCCGGCGGATGGTCTCCACCTTCTCAATGGTGGGGGCATGCAGGGGGAACACCTTCTCCACACCCACGCCATAGGAAATACGGCGGACGGTGAAGCTCTCCTCCACGCCGCCATGCTTCTTGGCAATGACGGTGCCCTCGAACACCTGGATGCGCTCGCGGCTGCCTTCCTTGACCCGGATGTGCACCCGGACCGTGTCGCCCACGCTGACGGAAGGCACCTCGTCCTTCATGTACTTCTCACTGAATTGCTTCAACAGCTCCATTTGTACTTTCCTCCTAGATTCAGGCGTTCATACGTCCAAGCCATCTGGCTGCGCAGAGGACCGCCCTATTTCAGACTATGGTAGTTTACCACAGCTTGATGGGATTTGCAAGTACTTTTTCCGTTTTCTGCGCAAGAATTATGCCTGCCCGCTTCCCCGGCGCAATACCCCTGCCAAAAGCCACAGAGCTGTAAGCAGCAGGGTTGCGTTGCCATAGTGGGCGGCAGCCATGGCCCCCACGCCAGCCAGTATGCCCACCAGGCAGCCGGACAGGGCCGTCATCAGCCGCTCAGCCCAGTCTGTATCCAGCCGGATTGCCAGCAAGCCATACACCACCCTTCCCCCATCCAGGGGCGGGATGGGCAGCAGGTTAAACGCCCCTATAGTCAGGCTCACCACCGCAGCAAGTTCCCAGTCAAGACCGAGCGCCAGCAAACCAAACAGCAGGTTTGCCCCCGGACCGGCCAGCGCCACCAGACTGTCCTGTCCGTACCGCAGCGGGACATCGTAATCCATGCGCAGCTCCGCGCCCACCACCGTCAATGACAAACTCCGAACATGTCCCCCGCACACTGCGGCGGCCACAACATGTCCCAGCTCATGAAAAAAACAGGCCAGCAACCCCCAGGGCAGCAGCCCCACCCCCTCGTCCAGCCAGAACAAAGCGCCCAGTACAACCAAAAAGCCGGGGCTTACCTCTACCCTGGGCATATCATGGCAGCTCCACATAGTATGCCGGATCCAAGCGGATATTGTCTTTTTCAATGGTCAAATGGAGGTGTGAACCGGTAGCATTGCCGGTATGCCCCACCAGAGCCACAGTCTGGCCGCAGGCAACCTCGTCCCCTTTGTGCACCAGCAGCTTGCTGCAATGGGCATAGAAGCTGCTGACATTGTTTTCGTGACGGATCTTCAGGTAATTGCCAAATTCATCGCTCTCCCCAATGTATTCCACCACGCCGGAGGAAAACGCGCCGATCTCAGTCCCCTCCTCCGCCCCGATGTCCAGAGCCAAATGGAACTCGTTTTCACCGTCAATGGGGCTGTCCCGGTAGCCGAAGCCGGATGTGGCAGTTCCCATCACCGGCACTGCCGTCTCACTCAGCCCCAACTCATAAAACGCCATGCTCACATTCCGCGGCAGCTTGACCCCATCCTCCGTATATTCCTGCGCCACCGCCGTCTCCAGAACCGGCTGGGCGGCCTCCGGTTGGCTGGATGCCGGAGCGCTTTCCACCGGCTCGTCCCCTTTTTCTTCGGGCCTGGTCCCAGCCAGGATACCGTGGCTGTTCAGATAACTCAGCCCCCCTCCCGGCGTATTGCTCAGCAGCCCCATGGGATATTCCGGGGCATCGTCTGTTGGCTGGGTGGGCGCAGGCGGCTCCTCAGCCACCTCCCCGCCCAGCAGCATATGGCACAGGGTCTCCAAGGCCCCTTTTACCGGCTCGCCTTGGGTAAGGGCCGATCCAAAGCGCTGGAAGGCTGCCCTAAAATCCACATTGGCCGCAGCCGCAGCCTTCCATGCCTCCAGCTGGACAGGAAATACCCCCCGGCCGATGTACACCAGCAGAAACAGTGCCAGACTGACCGCCAACTGGATCAGCCTGAGCCGGTCCCGGTCGGCATCGCCGCCCTGTGCCTGCCGCCTCCCCCTCTGAGCAGGCCGACGTCCGCCCCCTGACGTCCTGGGTCTTTCTGTTCTGCCGCCCATACCATACCCCTCCTTGTCCATACAGCCTGCACTACTGTATGTCCTGAGCAGGGATTTTATGCAAACCATCCTGGGTTTTCAGGCAAAGGAACGGCTGGTATTTGGTGTAACACGTTAGGGGCTGGAGAAGAAAAAGGGATTTTTCAAGCAGCTCGATCCAAAGGTTTTGACCGCCATCCGATACATAGCCCTTGCGTGAATGCGGTCATGCCACAAAAACCGCCGAAGCACTTTCCGCACTGACCACAACTCGTCATAGCTGCCTGTTACAGCCGGGGCACTTAGAAATCCGGGCGTGTTCTCCAGCAGCGCAAAGCCCCTCATCCGGCAATGGATGATCGTCCCCTCGTTGTCCGCGTCCACACCGATCTCTCCGAAATAATAGGAGTTGACATTTTTCGTGTGTTGGTACATCTCGCGGGCCGTCCGGGGAACCGGGCCATAAAACGTCCTCCGCTCCGGCAGGCAGCTCGCATCCTTATCCGGCACAGAGCGGTACAGAGCATAAAAATCCTCTGCGGATTTCAGGGCCAGCAGTTTCAGCCGCTGGTACTCCTGCTTTGTCAGCGGTATCTGCTCCTTCTCAAAAATGATATCCGAGTCGGCATCGGCAATCTGAAGCTCGCTGGCTTTTTCTTGTACAATCTCAACTTCAAAGGTGTCGGGACATCTCTCACCGCTCCAACGCAGGTAAGACATGAGTTCTTCCCGCATTTTTTCCACTGCCGGCGCTCTGCCCGCCCCTCGTGCATATGCCCCCGGATAGTCCACCGCATGCAGCAGGGTATCGTCCCCATTATGCTCCCAAGCACACCGAATTGTCATATTCTACCCCCCTTAGCGCCCGTTTTTCTAGTTCTCCCCCACGAAAAGCAGGTGGTTTGTCATGCCCAGGAATTCCGGCTTTTCGCAGATATAAAAATGATACCTCAGGTACTGCCGGTAGCTCTCCTCATCCATGGCATCAATCTGTTTCTCCATCAGTTCGCTTGCGCCGTCCGCCGCAACCTCGTGAACCACATGCACGCCGCCCTCCCGGAGCATCCGGCGGCATTCGTCCACCGTATGAAAGACAAAGGGGAAGTCCATCAGCTTGAAGGTCTCTTTGTTATATTCTCCCGCCGCGAAATAGTCCGTCCGATAGGAAAATTCCGTCAAAATCACAAAATCATTGGAGATAAACGCAAAAAAGAGTTTGCCCCCCGGCTTGCACACCCGTCTGGCCTCCGCAATACACCGCTGTTTGTCCCCCTCCCCATGCAGATGGTAAAGCGGGCCAAGGAGCAGCACCACATCAAAGCTGCCGTCCTCATAACGGCTCAAATCCATGGCGTTTCCTTGAACCAGACGAACATTGTCCTCGGGCGTGAGCTTTGCCTCAAACGCCTTCAGGTTGTGCTCTGCCAATTCCAGCGCGCACACTTCATGTCCCTTCCGGGCAAAATAGAGACTGTACTCCCCCGCCCCGGCCCCCACGTCCAGAATCCTGTCTCCAGGCTTTAAATAGCGTTCAATATACCGGGTCGTGGTCAAAAACTCGACCCGCGCGGACTTAGAGCGGTTCAGGCGGCTGTTTTCATCAAATACCTCGTAAATTTTCTGAACCTGCTCCGCTTCAACCGCAATGTTCCGAATTTCGTCAAGTTTCATCTCAATCCCTCCAAATTTCATGTAAAACAAAACTGGACATCCATCTTGATACCTCAGTATCAAAACAGATGCCCAGCTTCTGGAGCGGGTGAGGGGAATCGAACCCCCGTGTTCAGCTTGGGAAGCTGACATTCTGCCATTGAACTACACCCGCATCTGTTTTTGCATTATATCAGACGGCGGCCAAAAATGCAAGCATTTTTTTAGAGAAACTTACAGGATATGGAATTTCAAATTTTTCACAAAAACCCCTTTACAAACCGAATATTTATTGCTATAATACACAACAACAAAGCTAAGGAGGTGATGACAATGAAGGTCCTCTTTCAGAATGTGCCCGTTGATATCGACGAGTTGATCTTCGCCGGAGAGACTACCGTTCCCAGCGACCGCTGAACGTACGGAATTTCAAAGGTTATAAGGTTTAACTCGTCCTTAAAAGGGACGATTTTTATTTTGCCTGAAGAAGGGGCGCCGCTTTTTTGAGCGGCGCCCCTTCCATATTGCGGCTTTTACCTGCTGCTCCTGCCCCGCCCCAAAAAGCGAAGCAGGTAGAGAAACAGGTTAATGAAGTCCAGGTATAGCTGCAACGCGGAATAGATGGACGCTTTTTGCAACGTCGCCGCATCGCCGTAGAAGTACTCATAATTTGCCTTGATTTTCTGCACATCATAGGCGGTAAAGCAGAGAAACACGACAATGCCCACCATGCAGATGATCCGCTCCAACGCGCTCAGATTAAGGAACATGGTCAGCAGTCCCGCAACGAGCAGGAAAATCAGGCCGCCGATGAGCAGGGGGCGAAGCTTGGACAGGTCGGTCTTGGTATAACGCCCATATAGGGCAAACGCGCCGAAAAACAGGGCGGTCAGGCCAAAAATCACAACCAGGTTGGCCACGTCATAGATCACGAAGTATGCGGAAAACACCACGCCGTTAAGGATGGAGTAAACAGCGAACAGCATCCGGGTAACGCCCACTGGCCGTTTCAAAATACCCACAGACAAAATGAGTACCACCGCAACCTCGGCAATGAGCAGTACCACAGGGATATAGGGATTTACAAAGAGGTAAATCACCGCGCCGGTCATGGCCAAAGCCGCCGCAAGCAAAAAGGTAATCATCAGGCCCACAAACATCCAGCCAAAAGTACGGGCCACGTACTGGTTCAGTGTCAACCCCGCCTGGGCATAGCTGCTGTCGAAGTCGTATTGGTTCATATTGCGTTCTTCCATAATCAGCTCTCCTTATCCACTTGTTTCATCTGCTTCAGGTTTCCGATTTTCTGCGCCCGGCGGTCCAGCTCAGCCAGCACATCACCCAAGGGGATCTCCTTTTCCGCCAGCATCACCATCAAATGATAGATGAGGTCGGAGACCTCCCCCACCGTATCGGCAGACACATCGTTTTTTGCCGCGATGATGGTCTCAGCGCACTCCTCCCCCACCTTTTTCAGAATCTTATCCAGCCCCTTGTCAAACAGGTAGCAGGTATATGATCCCTCCTGGGGGTGGGCCCGGCGGTCCAAAACCACCTGGTATAACGCCTCCAATGTGCTGTCCATAGCATATCCCTCCTGAACATTTTTCATTATAGCGCAATTCGGTTGAAAAAGCAACTCCTTGCTCCCGTGTGGCACACCGGCCCATCAGGAACGCACAGATACAGCAGCGTATCCGTATCGCAGTCGGCAAAGACTTCTTTGACATGGAGGTAATTTCCACTGGTCGCTCCCTTATTCCACAGCTCGCCCCGGCTCCTGCTCCAGAACCAGGCGGTTTTTGTTTGAACAGTAAGCCTTACCGCCTCCCGGTTTGTGAATCCCAGCATAAGCACCTCCCGGCTGTCCGCGTGCTGGACAATTACCGGAATCAGCTCTGATTTTTGAAATAGCAGGTCAAGATCAAACATTTTCCTCACCTCACAGGAATATTCCTGCCCCGCAGGAACTCCTTGACCTGGGGCACGGTCAGCTCCCCGAAGTGGAACAACGATGCCGCCAGCGCCGCGTCGCAGCCTGTCTCCTCAAACACCTGGGCAAAATGCTCCAAACTGCCGCAGCCGCCGGATGCAATCACCGGGATGGACACGGCATTGGCCACCGCCCTTGTCATTTCAAGGTCAAAGCCCGCTTTGGTGCCGTCGGCATCCATGGAGGTGAGTAAGATCTCCCCCGCCCCCAGCTCCTGGCCCCGGCGGGCCCACTCCACGGCATCCACGCCGGTGGGCGTCCTCCCCCCTGCCACCACCACCTCGTACCACCCCTCGGGACTGCGGCGGGCGTCGATGGCAAGCACCACGCACTGGGAGCCAAACCGTTGAGCAGCACGGGCAATCAAGGTTTGGTCCTTAACAGCAGAGGAGTTCACGGAAATTTTGTCCGCCCCTGCCCGCAGAAGCCGTTGGAAGTCTTCCAGGGTTCGGATTCCGCCCCCCACGGTTAGGGGAACAAACACCTGGGCGGCAGTGCGTTCCACCACATCGGCCACGGTATCCCGGGCGTCACTGGTAGCCGTGATATCCAGAAAAACGATTTCGTCCGCCCCCTGGTCGGAGTAAAACCTGGCCAGCTCCACCGGGTCGCCTGCGTCTCGGATATTCACAAAATTAACCCCTTTGACTACGCGGCCATCCCGCACATCCAGGCAAGGGATGATTCGTTTGGCTAACATGAAAGTCCCTCCAAATACCGGTCAATATCCCGTTGCCTCTTTAATACGACCGTTTTTTCATGATAACGCTCCAATACCTTTTGAAACTTTTCCTTCTTCCTCCGGGTACGGCCCTCCCAGAGAATCCACCACATGAATGCCCAATCCATCTTCTCACAGCAGCCATCCGCCATATCTGGCCGGGATTTTCCATGAAATTGGAAATATCGCTTCCATGCGCGCCAGAAGCAGGCGAGGCGCGGAAAATTTAAGAAAATAATGGAATCTGCCTCATTCAAACGGCGCTCATACTCAAAATTTGAGTATGTGCCATCAATGACCCAGGTAGGATTCTCCATAAATTCATGAACCATTTGATGGGCCTCCGCCCGATCCCGCTCCTCCCAATTTGGCGTGAACTGTACCTTGTCAAAGTGGAGCACCGGCGCACCGTACCGCTCCCCCAGCGCCCGGGCCAGCGTGGACTTCCCCGCCCCACTGTACCCGATCACGGCAATCTTCATTGCTGCGGCCCCGCTTCCCGAACCGCCTGCGCCAAGTCCAACATCCCGGAATAGTACGCCTTTCCAATAATCGCCCCGTACAGCCCCATATCCCGGAGCCGCCTCACGTCGTCCAAGGTGGTCACTCCGCCGGAGGCTACGATATCACATTTTACCGCCCTTTGCAGCTCAGCCAGCTGCCCGAAATTGGGTCCGGATAACATCCCATCTGTAGCAATATCCGTAAAGATTATTACCTTTACGCCTTTTTTCTCCATTTCCCGGGCAAGCTCTACGCCGCTGAGCCTGGAGTCCTGTTCCCAGCCCGAGGTGCGCACCCGGCCGTTCAGACAGTCGATGCCCACCGCCACCCGGTCTCCACACCGTCCCAGTGCGTAGTCTACCACCGCCGGGTTTGTGACGGCTGCGGAACCGATAATCAGCCGGGCAACCCCTGTTCCGGCAACCGCATCCACATCTTCCCTGGTCTTAATCCCGCCGCCCAGCTCCACCTGTAATCCGGCCCCCCGGACCACCTCATCGATGGCGGGGAAATTCTGCCGGATCCCATCCCTGGCGCCGTTCAAGTCCACCATATGTATCCACCTCGCCCCAGCGGCGGCAAACGCCCGGGCGGTTTCCAGCGCATTGTCCGCCACCTGGCTTGCGGTGGAAAATTCTCCTTTTTGCAGACGGACACACCGTCCGTCCTTCATGTCAATGGCAGGCAAAATAATCATCCGATCAATTCTCCAAAATTCCTCAAAATTTGCAGCCCTGCCTCCCCGCTTTTTTCCGGGTGAAACTGGCAGCCGTATACCCCATTGCGGCCCACCGCCGCCACCAGGGACGGCCCATACTGCGTCCGGGCAATTACATCTCCCTCATGGGCGGCGCAGCCGCAATAGGAGTGGACAAAATACACATAAGCCCCGTCGCTCAAACCGCGAAGCAGTGGTGAATCATGCCGAATCTCCAGGCTGTTCCATCCAATATGAGGCAGCTTGAATCTGGTTTGAATCAGCTCGACGCGCCCTTGGACAAGCCCAAGCCCTTTACAGCTTCTTCCCTCTTCTCCCTGGTCGAACAGCAGCTGCATTCCAAGGCAGATCCCCAATATCGGCTTGCGCCCTGCCTGAGCCAACAGGGCCCTGTCCAATCCCTTCCGCCGCAGCTTATGGGCGGCGTCCGGGAAAGCCCCAACCCCGGGAAGGATAATGGCATCCGCCTGTTCCAAATCCGCCGCCTCACCGGTCACCAGGGTTTTCTGTCCGATATAGGACATGGCGTTGGACACGCTTTTCAAGTTGCCCACATCATAATCAACAATGGCGGTATACCCCATCACAGCGCCCCCTTGGTGGAGGTAATGTCTCCGCCCTCTATCCGCACAGCTTCCTTCAGCGCCCGTCCCAAAGACTTGAACAGTGCCTCAGTAATATGGTGTGCATTGTCCCCATACTCGCACTTTTGATGTAAAGTAATCCTACTATTCATAGCCAGCGCCCGCATGAATTCCACGGTTAGACAGCTGTCATAGCCGCCGGTCATGGACTGGGGCATGGGCGCGTCAAACACCAGATAGGGCCGGTCGGAAAGATCCAGCACTGTGCGGCACAGTGCCTCGTCCATGGGGATCATAGCCGTCCCGTAGCGCCGGATGCCCCGCTTGTCCCCCAGCGCCTCCCGGAGGGCTTGCCCCAGAACGATTCCCACATCCTCAACCGTGTGATGGCCGTCCACATGCAGGTCGCCAAGGGCGGCCACCTCCAAACCAAATCCGGCGTAATAGGCAAGCGCGGTGAGCATATGGTCAAAAAACCCAATCCCAGTAGATACGTTCACCTCTCCCCCTTCCAAGCAAAGAGTAATGCTTACATCTGTCTCTTTTGTGGTGCGTTGTATGGACGCCTGCCGCATGGACAACTCCCCCTTATCCATTCAATTGATAAGCGGCAATTCCGGCCTTTCAGCCGAACAGCCGCCCTGTTTTCGCATGCTGCCCTCATTCTGTTCCCTGGGAAAACAGCTCCTCTACCAAATTTTTCGCGTCCGCCATGCAGGATTGGGGAACAAAGAAGCGTATGCGCTCCGACAGGCCGCCCGTCTTGATGGCCAGCCCGGCCCCCAGTGAGCTCTCTTTGAAAAAGGGCACGCCGTGCTGCTGCAACACATCAGCCAGCATCCCCGCCCAGACAGGGCTTTGCTCCGTCAGATAGCACATCTCCTCCGGCCTCTCGGCGGTACGCGCGGCCTTAGGTCCCTCTGTCAGCTCCTCGTACGCCTCTGCGCTCATAATAACCAGGTCACTGTATCCATTTTTCGTAATAAACACCGGCTCGTTTTTCTCATGGCAAAGCTCAGAAATTTTTGTCGTGTTCCGCAAATCCGTAATCGGTATAATTTTCGGCATATAGCGCCCTCCTTTCTATGCTCACAATTATAGCATAATTACGAGCATAGCGCAAGGCTTTTTATGCCTTTCTCACCTCACTCAAATCGGACCTGAACAGAATTGGCATGGGCGGTGAGCTTCTCCGCCTGGGCAAGCGCAATGATTTCCCGGGACATGGGTTCCAGCGCCTCCCGGCCGAACTCCAATATGCTCATCGACTTCAAGAAGCTGTCCACACTCAAGGGTGAGAAGAATCGGGCGGTGCCGCTGGTGGGCAGCACATGGTCCGGCCCCGCCAGGTAATCCCCGAGAGGCTCCGGCGTATACGCACCCAGGAACACCGCTCCCGCATTTTTTACCGCAGGCAGCAGTTTCCTGGGCGCTCGGGTTACGATCTCCAAATGCTCCGGCGCAATTTCATTGGCCAACTCCACGCAGCCATCCAGTCCGCCGCACACAATGGCACACCCAAAATCCCGCAGGGAGGCCTCCATAATTTCAGAACGGCTCAGATATCCGGTCTGCCGGACAATTTCCCCGTCCACCGCCTGGGCCAGTTCCATGGAATCGGTGAGCAGCACCGCCGAGGCCAGCTTGTCGTGCTCGGCCTGGCTGAGCAGGTCGGCGGCGACGAATTTCGGGTCGGCTGTCTCGTCGGCAATGACCAGCACCTCCGACGGCCCGGCCACCATGTCGATGTCCAGCGTCCCGTAGGCCAGCCGCTTGGCCGCAGCCACATAGGCATTCCCCGGCCCCACCAGCTTATCCACCCTGGGGATGAAGCCCGCCCCGTAGGTGACGGCCGCCACCGCCTGGGCCCCTCCCACTGCGATAACCCGGTCCACCCCCGCAATTTTAGCCGCCGCCAACACCCCGTGGCTGAGGTTTTCCGTCGGCGGGGTGAGCATGACAATCTCCTCCACCCCCGCCACTTTAGCGGGGACGGCATTCATCAGCACGGAGCTGGGATATGCGGCGGTGCCGCCGGGGACATAGATTCCCACCCGGCTCATCCCCCGGATGATCCGTCCCACCCGTCCCCCATCGGGGGAGGTCCACTCCATAGACCGGGCCAGCAGCTTTTCGTTGTAGTCCCAGATATTCCTGGCAGCGTGTTCCAGCGCGGCGGCCAGCTCCGGCGGGCAGAGGGAATACGCCTCGTCCAGCTGCTCCTTTGACAGCTCATAGGGCGCACTGTGGTCAAATTGAAGGGAATACCGCTCCACCGCCGGGAATCCCTCCATCCGCACATGGTCCATGATGTCCTTGACCGCCAGTTCAATATCCGCATTTTTCTCCGCCGCCCGCGCCCGCATGGCGTCCAACTGGCGGCGCTCGGCGGTACCGTCCGCCCTGATGATGGCAATCATGCCTCTCCCTCCAGTTCCCGCTCCATGCGGGATAAAAAGTCGGTAATTTCATTCTTATACAGCTTCATGGACGCGGTGTTTACGATGAGCCGTGCTGACACCTGGGCCACGTCCTCAATGGGCTCCAGGCCATTCTCTTTTAACGTCGCCCCCGTCTCCACAATATCCACAATGCCGTCGGCCAGATTCAGTATAGGGGCCAGCTCCACGCTGCCCTCAATCTTGATGATATCCACGTCCATCCCCTTGCCCTCGAAAAAGGTCCGCGTGACATTTGGATATTTGGAGGCCACCCGGCGTGTCTTGTAGGTCCCGTAGAAACTGCTGTCCTTTTTCACCGCCAGGGCAAACCGGCAGCGGCCAAAGCCCAGATCCAGCACCTCGTAAAAGGCCCCACCCTTTTCCAAAATCGTGTCCTTACCCACTACACCCAAATCGCATACCCCGTGCTCCACATAGGTGATAACGTCCGGCGCCTTGGCCAGCACCACGTCCAACGGGTAGTTGGGCAGCTCGTGAATGAGCCGCCGCCCAGGGCTGCACACCGGGGCGCAGTCCAGACCCATGGCCTCAAACAGCTCCACCGACTTATTTTGCAAACGCCCTTTGGTCAGGGCAATCCTCAACCGGCCGCTCATACCGTCAGCCACCTCTCTCCCTCGGCATCCAGCAGCAATACCCCGGCCGCCCCCTTTTCCCTGGCCAGATTCATGGTACTGTCCAGGGTTCGGCAGGGGGACAGTTCGCAGCTTCCGGCGGGGCGGCTGTCCACCACCGCCAGCGCCTGGGCCAGCAGCCCGGAACCGTAGTGGATGACAGTTTCCAGCCTGGGCGCCTCCACGGCCATACATCCTCCCACCGCGTCCACGTCCACAGCAAAGCCGATGGCCTCTGCCCTGCGGCCAAACTGCTCCATCAGTCCGTCGTACCGGCCTCCGGACAGTACGGGCCCCCCTGCCCCCTCGGCATATCCCCGGAATACCAGCCCGGTGTAGTAATCCAACTGATGAACCAGCCCCAGGTCAAAGCGGATATAATCTCCATATCCGGCGGCGCACAATTCGCCGTACAGCCGCCGCAGGTGATCCAGGCTTTCGCAGGGTCCGGCCAGCGCCTGAGCCTGGTCCAACACCTCCACCCCGCCGAACAGGTAGGGCAGCCGCCGCAGGGCGGCGCAGGCGTCCTCCCCCCGGTAGGGCTCCAGCAGGTCGTTGAGCAGCGCGAAATTTTTACCCTCAATGGCCCCGCGCAGCCGCTCCAACCCGTCGCAAGGCATGTTCATCCGCCCGGCCAAGGCCCGGTAAAACCCGGCATGGCCCAGCTCAATGTGGAACTGGGCCAGACCGCAGGAGCGCAGGGCGTCCACAGCCATGGCCACCATCTCCAAGTCGGCTTTGACGCCCACCGCGCCAATCATCTCCACGCCGCACTGGGCGATTTCGCTGCTGCCTCCCTGGTGGGCCTGGCCGGAGCGGAACACCGTCTGGTCATAATACAGCCGTTGAGGCAGCGCCAAGTGCTTCAGCTTGGTAGCCGCCACCCTGGCGATAGGGGCGGTGCAGTCCGGCCGCATAACCATGATCTTTCCGGAGCGGTCGATGATTTTCAGCATCGCCTCCTGGGGAATCGGGTTGCCGGACTGGATGAACAGGTCGTAAAATTCCACCTCCGGGGTAATCACCTCAGTGTACCCCCGGCGGCGGAACAGCTCCACCAGGGCGGATTGCACCTGGCGGCGCTCCAGGCACTCGGCAAACAGCCGGTCCCGGGTGCCCTCGGGGGTGTTAATGCGGATGTTCATGAGATTGCCTCCAATCTCTTTAGTTCGCTAATGTAATAAATGATAGCATATCTGTCCTTTTCTGTCAACCCCAGGCCGGCTCTCTTGCCAAAAGCATATTTTCAATGTATAATGTTTTTAATCATCTGAATTTTGGAGGAGAAACCAATGCTGATTGCGATTTTTGGTGAGAGCTGCACCGGCAAAACCACGCTGGCGGAGCGTATCAACGCCGCCGCCCACGGAAAAATTTACAGCGGTAAAGACTATTTGCGGCTGGCAAAAAGCGAAAGCGAGGCCGTCCAGCTGTTTCAAATACTGCTGGCCGGCGCCGTTCACGGGGAAAACGTGATTTACGTCATCACCGAGCGGGAGCATCTGGCGCTGCTCCCCGGAGGCGCCATCCGTATTCTTGTCACCGCGGAGCTCGACACCATCAAGGAGCGCTTTTCCGCCCGGACGCACGGCCACCTTCCCGCCCCGGTGGCCGCCATGCTGGAGAAAAAGCACGGCTGCTTCGATGAAGACCCCCATGATTTCCATGTCCACAACGGATACCCGGACGCTGGGGAGATATGCCAAAGCATTTTTAAACTGCAAGAGGCCGCTCAAGCCTGAGCGGCCTCTTTTTACCGGCTTAAAACAGTGAAAACTGGCTGCTGTCCGGCAGATCCCCAAAGGCCCCCGCCTCTTTGAGCTGTTCCAGGTGGGTGGAGGATACCTTGGTGCATGCAAGGGAAAACTCCTCAATCGACAAGAAGTCCCTCCCCTGCCGTTTGTCCATAATGTCCCAGCCCACCGTCTCCCCCAGCCCGGCCACAGAGGTAAAGGGCGGGATAAGGGCGCCTCTATCTTCATCAACCAGAAAATTGACGGCGTGGGACCTGCAAATGTCCATCCGGGTAAAGCTGAGTCCCCGGAGGTAAAACTCATAACATACCTCCAGCGTGGTGAGCATGTCCTCCTCCACCGCCGAGGGCCTGTCTTTTTTCTCTTTCGCGTTCTTTTTTGCGTTGATCTCCGCCATTTTGCCCTTGACCACATCCATTCCCCGGCACATATATTTTTCATCAAAGGCCTTTGCCCGGATGGAAAAATAGGCGGCGTAAAAGGCCAGCGGCCTGTGCACCTTAAACCAGGCTATGCGGAACGCCATCATCACATAGGCCACCGCATGGGCCTTGGGAAACAGGTAAGCGATCTTTTTGCAGGACTCGATGTACCATTCAGGAACGCCGTGCTCTTTCATCTCGTCCTCCGCCCCATCGGGCAGGCCCCGGCCTTTGCGCACCGCTTCCATAATCTTAAAGGCCCTGGTATCCTTAAATCCCTTGGAGATGAGGAAAAGCATGATATCATCCCGGCAGCCGATGGCCTCGTTGACTTGAGCCGTGCCGGAGGTGATGAGGTCCTTGGCATTGCCCAGCCACACGTCGGTGCCATGGGAGAAGCCGGACAGGCGGATAAGAATGTCGAACTGGTTGGGGTGGGTGTCCTCCAGCATTCCCCGGACGAAAGAGGTTCCAAACTCCGGAATGGCCACCGCCCCCGTGGGGCCTAAAATTGGGTCGTCGGTAAAGCCCAACTCCTCCGAGGTGGTAAACAGGCTCATGGTTTTGGGGTCGTCCAGAGGGATTTTTTTCGCGTCCTCCCCGGTAATGTCCTCCAACATCCGGATCATGGACGGGTCGTCGTGGCCCAGCATGTCCAGCTTCAAGAGGTTGGACTCCATGGAGTGGTATTCAAAGTGGGTGGTGATGATATCCGAATCCTTGTCGTCCGCCGGATGCTGGGCCGGGCAGAAATCGTAAATTTCCTTGTCCTGGGGAATGACCACCATGCCGCCTGGGTGCTGGCCGGTGGTTCGCTTAACCCCCTCGCAGCCCTTGGCCAGCCGCAGCACCTCGGCAAATGGGGCGTCCGTTCTGCCCACCAGCTCCAGATACTTTTTTGCGTAGCCGATGGCGGTCTTTTCCGCCACCGTACCGATGGTGCCCGCCCGAAACACGTGGTCCTTGCCGAACAGTTCAAAGGTGTATTTATGGGCGCTGGACTGGTACTCGCCGGAGAAATTCAGATCAATATCGGGCACTTTGTCGCCGCCAAAGCCCAAAAATGTCTCAAACGGGATGTTAAAGCCGTCCTTTTCATAGTCCGCGCCGCAAACGGGGCATTTCATATCCGGCATATCCGCCCCGCAGCCGTAGGGGTGGGCGGGATCCCGGGCATAGTCAAAGTCAGCGTGCTTGCAGTTGGGGCAGCGGTAGTGGGCGGGCAGGGAGTTTACCTCGGTAATCCCCGACATGAACGCCACCAGCGACGACCCCACCGACCCCCGCGAGCCCACCAGATAGCCGTTCTCCAGCGAATTCTGCACCAGCTTCTGGGCGGACATATAGATCACGTCGTATTTGCAGCGGATGATGTCCACCAGCTCCGCGTTGATGCGGTCCACCACAATCTGGGGCGGCTCATCGCCGTAAAGTCTGTGAGCTTTACCCCATACCAAATCCTTGAGTTCCCCATCGGAATTTTCCAGCTTTGGAGCAAACAGCCCATCGGGCAGCGGCCGCACATTGTCGCACCAATCCGCAATGAGCCTGGGGTTGTCCACCACCACTTCATGGGCCTTTTCCACGCCCAGGTAGGAAAATTCCTCCATCATCTCATCGGTGGTGCGGAAGTAGAGGGGATTGGGCTGGTCGGCATCCTCGTACTCCTTGGCGGCCAGCAGCACGTGGCGGTACACCTCATCCGTGGGCTCCATGAAGTGGACGTCCCCGGTGGCACACACAGGCTTGCCAAGCCGCTCCCCCAGCCCCACCACCCGGCGGTTAAAGGCACGCAGATCCTCCCAGTCCCGGGCAATAGACCGGCCCTCTTTATTGGGCCGGAGCATGTAGGCGTTGTTGGACAGGGGCTGGATTTCCAGGTAATCGTACCAGGAAGCAATGCGCTCCAGCTCCCGGTCCTCCCGCCCTGCCGCCACCGCCTGGAACAGTTCCCCCGCCTCACAGGCAGAGCCGATGATGAGTCCCTCCCTGTTCTCATCAATCAGGGATTTAGGCATGATGGGGAAACGGTTGAAGTGCTCCAGATGGGCTTTGGACACCAGCTTGTACAGGTTCCGCAGCCCGGTCTGGTTTTTCGCCAGCACAATCAGGTGGAACGCGGACCGCCTTCCCCGTCCACCCCTCTTTTTCCCGGCAAACACCCGGTTAATTTGCGCCGCCCGCTCCACCCCCTGCCCGCGGAGCATGGGCGCCATTGCCGCCAAAATACGCCCACAGGTCTCTGCGTCATCGTAGGCCCGGTGGTGCTGGAATGGGGGCAGGCCCAGGGCGCTGGCCACCGTGTCCAGCTTGTGGTTGGGCAGCTTGGGGCACAGGTACTGTGCCAATATCAGGGTATCAAAGTACAATGGGTCAAATTTCCGGCCTGAACGGGCGCAGTATTCCCGGATGAAGCCGGTGTCAAAGGCGGCGTTGTGGGCGCAAAGCGCCGCGTCCCCCGCCCAATCCAGAAACAAATCCACCGCATCCCCTGGAGTTGGCGCACCCCGCAGCATTTCATCCGTAATGCCGGTGAGGGATACCGTCTTGGCGCTCAGCGGCTGCCCCGGTTGGGCAAAGGAGGCAAATTTGTCCACCACCTCCCCCCCCCGGATGCGCACCGCGCCAATCTCAATGATGGCGTCTGTCCGGGCATCCAGGCCGGTGGTCTCCAAGTCAAAGGCTACAAACTCCCCGTCAAGCGGCATATCCCCCGGTCCATGAACTGCCGCCTGTTCATCCACATCGTTCTGATAGTACGCCTCCACCCCGTAAAGAACCTTGATCTTTTCCCCCCGTCCGGAGGCGTTGTAGGCGTCCGGGAAGGATTGCACCACCCCGTGGTCTGTAATGGCGATGGCGGGATGCCCCCACTCAATGGCCCGCTTCACCACCGTTTTGGTGTCGCACAGCGCGTCCATGGTGGACATTTTGGTGTGCAGGTGGAGCTCCACCCGCTTGTCCGGGGCAGTGTCCTCCCTGCCCGGCTGCTTAGGCACCTCATTGATTCCATAGGGTTCCAGCACAAGGTCGTTGTTGTCAAACCGCCCCAGGGTAAGCCTCCCTTGAACCTGAAGCCGCTGCCCCTTCTTCACCTGAGCGATAATGGGCTTGGCCTCCTCCCCCTCCATAAACCGGGTAATCCGAATGGAACCGGTGAGGTCGGTGATATCAAAGCACACCACCCAAGCCTTGCGGCGGGTGAGCTCCCGGTGCTCTACGTTGAATACCTCGCCCTCCACCAGCACGCTGCCCATGTCCAGCGCCAGTTCGTTCATGGGTACGGGCTTCTTCTTCCCGCTGATCTTGCCGTATATCTGTTTAACCCTCTTATTTCCCTTTCCGGGCGCTGGGGCATCCGAGCGCAGCAGTTTGCGCCGCATCGCCTCCATCTGTGTCTCCAGATCGCCGGCAGGTTCCTGAACAGGGGGAGGCGACGGCGCATGTTCGGACTGCCCCGGTTCCACTGCCGGCTCCCTGTTCCGCTTCGCCAAGGGCGGCTCATCCGCATCCGCCGGCGCCGGATCAGCCCCGGCGGGGTTATCCTTTCCCGGCCCCTTCACAGTGATTGCGGCGGAATTGAGGCCAAAGGTCCGTTTCAGACAATCCTCCGCCTGGGCAAGCGTTTCACGTGAAACGCTTGTTCCTGTCACAGCCACTTCCATAGCCCGCCGGGCCTTGACCACCCGCACCTGTGCGGGATAGTCCCCCAAAACAGCCAAAACCCCCTCCGGGAAGGGGCAGTTGGCAAAGGTCTGTTCAAATGTAGGCATATCTACGTTTCGCTCCTTATCTCTCGCCGTGCCCAATCGCGTAGCAACAAGCCCAATCCTTGGTTATCTCATATTTCATGCCGCATTTTTCGATAACTGCCTGAGAGGCATGATTTTCTTGATCGCAATAGGCTTCTATCCGAGCAACTCCCACCCGGTCAAGCAGATAGTCAATCACCGTCCCCAGCGCTTCTGTCATGATTCCCTGATTCCACCACCGCCTACCAAGGCAGCAGCCCAAATTGGGCGCGCCAGTGATCTCACCCCAGCAAAACACAATCACTTGTCCAATGGCTTCAAAACCATTTTCTTTCAAAACAATGGCCCAGTTATAGCAGTCCAAATCGGAATATTGACTAATCCACCTGTCCAAAATCTCTTCCACCATCGGAACCGTGCAGTTTTCAGGCCATCCAGCCAGGAATTTCGTCACTTCATCATCGGCTGCGATGTTGTCAGGAAAAGACTGAGCGTCGGATCGTTCCAATTTCCGCAGAACCAGCCGGTCCGTTTCCATGTACTGTGTTCCAAGATGTGTCATATTTTTCCCCTTTACAGGTCCGCAATCAGCTTCATCAGCCCGGGAACCAACTGGTCCTCGGGCACCCTGGCCACAATCTCCCCGCGCCTGAACAATACACCCTCGCCCTTTCCCCCGGCCAATCCCACGTCCGCGTGGCGGGCCTCGCCGGGTCCGTTGACCACGCAGCCCATCACAGCCACGGTGATGGGCTTGTCCACACCTTTCAGCAGCTCCTCCACCTGCAGGGCCATCGGGATCAGCTCGATCTGTGTCCGCCCGCAGGTAGGGCAGGCGATGACCTCCGGCCCCTCCCGCCGCAGGCCGATGGCCTTTAAAATCCGGCGGGCGGCATAGACCTCCTCCACCGGGTCGGCGGTGAGGGACACCCGCAAGGTATCCCCAATGCCTAAAGCAAGCAGCCCGCCGATCCCCGCCGCCGCTTTCAGTTCCCCGATTTCCCGGGTGCCCGCCTCGGTAACCCCCAGGTGCAGGGGATAGTCGTACCGTTCCGCCATGAGCCGGTAGGCTTTCATGGTAACAGGCACACGGGACGCTTTCAACGATACGCAGATGTCTTCAAAGCCGTACCGCTCCAGCAGGCGGATATGCCCCAGGGCGCTTTCCACCATCGCCTCCGGGGTGGGGCCGCCGTATTTGGCCAACAGCTCCTTTTCCAGCGAGCCGCCGTTTACCCCCACCCGGATGGGGATATGCCGTTCCTTACAGACACTTGCCACCGCCTCTACCCGGCCAGGGGAGCCGATATTGCCGGGGTTGATGCGGATCTTGTCAATCCCCTGCTCCGCCGCCTCCAGCGCCAAACGGTAGTCAAAATGGATATCCGCCACCAGGGGCACCGGGCTACCCGCCTTCAGGGCTCCCACAGCCTTCGCCGCCGCCATGTCGGGTACCGCCACCCGGACGATCTGGCACCCAGCCGCCGCAAGCTCCCTGATTTGTGCCAGCGTAGCCTCCACATCATGGGTTGGGGTATTCGTCATGGACTGGATGGACACAGGGGCGCCCCCGCCCATGGGGACGCCGCCCACATTAAACTTTCTGGTCATTTCAAGCACCTGCCTAGGCAAAAATCTTCCACACGTCATGGAAGGCCACCACCGCCATTAACGCCAGCAGCACCACAAAAGCCCCGGCGTGGACGTAGCCCTCGTACTTCTCCGGGATGCGCCGCCGGGCCACCGCATAGAGAAGCCCGTTGAGCAGCACAAAAAAGATCCGCCCGCCGTCCAGCGCCGGGATGGGCAGCAGGTTCATCACCGCCAGGTTGACGGCGATCAGGGCCATCATGCTCACCACGTTCACGATTCCAACCGCCGCCGTCTGGGCCTTGGCCCCCTCCTCGGATACCACGTCCACCACTCCGATAACGCCGGACAGCTCGGACACCGCCACCCGGCCCGTCACCAAATCTCCCAGGCTCATCCAGACAATCCGGACAAAATCCACCGACTGCAAAAAACCATATTTTACCCTGCCGCCCAAGGACAATTGTTCTGTCTGCGTAAAGCTCAGGCCAAACTTTTTAACCGTCCTCCCGTTCTCCTCCACCTCAATGGACCGCGTCAGGGGAAAATCGTTCAGCACAACCTGCTCCCCATCCCGCTCCACCACCAGGTCAATCCCGCTCACACCATCGTTTCGGTCCAGATAAACCAGCGCGTCCGAATACAGCCAAACAGCATGGCCGTCAACCCTGACGATGCGGTCCCCAACCATCAGGCCGCCGTCCCCTTCCAGGGCAAAACCGTCCATGAACGAGGAGATAACAGGAACGCTGACCTCCGTCACGCCAAGGGACAATGCCACCATAATGACAAGGCCCAGCAAAAAGTTCATGAATGATCCCGCACACAGGATGATGATTTTTTTCCAGCCCTTCTGCCGGGAGAAGGCACGGGGATCGCCCGTGTCCTCATCCTCTCCCTCCATGGCACAGTAGCCGCCAACCGGGAAAGCCCGCAGGGCGTAAAGGGTTTCCCCCTTCCTCCTGGACCACAGGGCGGGGCCCATGCCGATGGCAAACTCATTCACCTTCACCCCCAGCAGCTTGGCGGTGATAAAGTGGCCAAACTCGTGTATGGCGATGAGCACGCCAAACAGCACAATAACCAGCAGGACATACAGGAATCTCGCCAAAACAGGTCACCTCACAGATTGATAAACCGCCTCACGGGCAGCGCGGTCCGCCTCAAAAACATCGTCCAGGCCCGGCGTGTCCACCACAGGCACCCGGCCTAGTGCAGATTCCACCAGCCGGGGGATATCCAAAAAATTTATCCTATCCGCCAGGAACAAAGCAACCGCTGCCTCATTGGCCCCATTGAGAATTGCGGTGGCCGTACCGCCCCGTTCTGCGCATTCCAGGGCCAGCCCCAGGCAGCGGAAGGTATCCGGGTCGGGCGTCTGGAAGGTAAGCGGCGGGCAGGACAGCAGATCCAGCGGCTTAGCCGGCCCCGGCGTCCGCTCCGGCCATGTCAAGGCATATTGGATGGGCAGGCACATGTCGGCGCTGCCCAGCTGGGCCAGGATAGCCCCGTCCTCAAACTCCACTAGGGAGTGGACAATGCTCTCCCGGTGGACCACAATTTGAATTTTTTCCGGCGGCATGGCATAGAGCCGCATGGCCTCAATGAACTCCAGCCCCTTATTCATCAGGGTGGCCGAGTCAATAGTTATTTTTGCGCCCATGGCCCAGTTGGGATGTTTCAGTGCCTGCTCTTTTGTGACAAGGGAAAGCTCTTCACAGCTTTTCCCATAAAACGGCCCGCCGGAAGCGGTGATGATGAGACGCCGGAGCTCACCCCTGTTTTTACACCCCTGCAGGCATTGAAAGATTGCGGAGTGCTCCGAGTCCACCGGGACAATTTCCGCGCCCTTCTCCTCCGCCCGCGCCATCACCAGCTCCCCGGCGCACACCAGGGTCTCCTTGTTGGCCAACGCGATGCGCTTGCCGCAATCAATGGCGGCCAAAGTGGGGCGCAGCCCCGCCACACCCACGATGGCAGTGACCACCGTGTCCGCTTCAGGCAGCGAGGCCGCCTCCAGAAGCCCCTCCTGGCCGGACAGCACTTTTGCGCCGGTGTCCGCAAGCCGCACCCGCAGCTCGGCGGCGGCGGCTTCATCCACCGCCACCGCCAGCCCCGGCTTAAATTTCCTGACTTGGGCCTCGGCCAGCCCCACGCTGCGGTTTACCGCGATGGCGGCCACCCTGTGGCCGCAGGCCTCCGCCACCTTCAGCGTTTGCCGCCCGATGGAACCGCTGGAGCCCAAAATAGAAAGCGTTCTTTTCATCGTCCCGCTCCTCAAAATACCGGCAGGCACTGCACAATGAACAGCACCACCGGCCCGCAGAACATCATGCTGTCAAACCGATCCAGCATCCCGCCGTGACCAGGCAGAAGGTGCCCGTAGTCCTTCACGCCGTACTGCCGCTTGATGAAGGAAAACGCCAGATCGCCTACTTCGGTGGCCAGGGCCCCAAACAGCCCGCACAGCGCCAGGGGGAGGAGATTGACATCCGCATTCGCGATTTTGCTGGCAACAATACCATAGGCAATGGCAAATACCACTCCGGACACAAACCCGCCGATGTACCCCTCTACGCTTTTATTGGGGCTGACCCTGGTGACCCCCTTGTGCCTGCCCAGGGATACCCCTGCAAAGTAGGCCCCCGCATCGGTGGCAAAGGTGAGCAGCACCGCCAGCAGCACCAGGTACTTCCCATGGTCCATCCGCCGCAGCTCCACCAGGGCGGACAGGGCCAGTGGGATGATAATCCCGCCAAACAGGCAGGCCAGGACATGGGAAAAGCCAATTTTGACCCCTCCCTCGTCATAGGCACGGATGGCGCACCAGAAGCACCCCGCCGTCACCACAAAGGACAGCAGGTTCACGTAGGCCGTCCCCAGCCCCGCCCAGCTCCCGAAGGGCAGCAGGGCGGCGGCGGCAATGGTGACCACCCGCATGGGCAGGGTGGTCTTTCCATCCCCCACCGCCCGGAGCAGTTCAAAGGCCGCCATGGCCGAGATGAAGCATACCAGCGCCGTCCACGCCAGCGGCGGGGGCACCAGCATAATCCACAGCATGGCAGGCATTAAAACCACTGCCACAATGATCCGTTTCGCCATCTCACACACCTCCATACCGCCGGGAGCGGTGCTGATAGGCCGCCAGGGCCCGCAGCAGCTCCTCCTCGGTAAAGTCAGGCCAGAGCACATCAGTAAAGTAAAATTCCGCATAGGCGGACTGCCAGACCAGAAAATTGGATGTGCGCACCTCCCCGCTGGGCCGAATGATGAGATCCGGATCAGGCACCCCGGCGGAGTATAGGTACTTGCCAAAGGCGTCCTCCGTCAGGTGCCCCGGGTCAGCCCTGCCCTCCACGCAGTCCAAAGCAAAGGCTTTGGCAGCCCGGACCAGCTCGTCCCGCCCGCCGTAGTTCAGGCAAATATTCACCTGGCAGCCGTCGTAGCCCTTGGATATCTCCTCCGTTTCCCGGCACAAGGCCTGGAGATGGGGGGCTAATGGGGACAAATCGCCGAAAAAGGCCATTTTCACCTTGTCCCTGGCCATGGTCTCAATGGCCTCATGAAGATACCTCTCCAGCAGCTTCATGATGGCCGCCACCTCGTCGGCGGGGCGCTTCCAGTTCTCGGTGGAAAAGGCGTACACCGTCAGGTACTCCAGCCCCAGCTTCTTGGCATAGGTGGCGATGGTCCGAAAGGTCTCCGCTCCGGCTGCGTGCCCCGCCTTCCGGGGCAGGCCGCGGCTTTTGGCCCAGCGGCCGTTGCCATCCATGATGATGGCCACATGGCGGGGCAGGTGGTCCATATCCACCTGGGGTTTCTCCGCATGACCGCGGCGAAGGAAAGCCATACACACCCATCCTAACTTTATTGATAGTATTGGCAAAAAAGAACCGGGCCATAAGCCTCTGAACAGCACACAAGGGGGGCGCGCCCCCCTTGCTATGCGCTCAGCCGCAGCTCACACCGCCATCAGTTCCTTTTCCTTGGCGGCCGTGAGGGCGTCGATCTCCTTACACCGTTTGTCCGTCAACTCCTGGAGCTCTTTTTCGCTCTCCTTACGGTCGTCCTCCGTGATCTCCGACTTTTTTTCCAGCGCTTTCAGGGTATCCATAGCGTCCCGGCGGATGTTGCGGATGGCTACCTTGCCGTTTTCCCCATACTTGCGCACCTGCTTGGTGAGCTCCACGCGGCGCTCCTCGGTGAGCTGCGGGAAGGCCAGACGGATCACCCGCCCGTCGTTCTGGGGATTGATGCCCAAATCGGAGGTCTGGATCGCCTTTTCAATTGCCTTGAGGATGCTGCCGTCCCAGGGCTGAATCTGGAGGGTGCGGGGGTCCGGGGTGGAGATGCTGGCCACCTGCTGAATGGGGGTGGGCGTGCCGTAGTAGGAGACCTGGATGCGGTCCAGCACACCGGCATTGGCCCGGCCCGCCCGGACGCTGGCAAAGTCCCCCTTCACCGACTCGATGGTCTTGCCCATTTTCACATCGTAGGTTTTGCAGAAATCAGTCATGATCCTTTCCTCCTATGTCTTTCACTATTGTTCCTATTCTCTCCCCGTGCACCACACGGAGGATGTTCTCCGGGTCCTTCAGGGCAAACAAAACGATAGGGATATTGTTGTCCATGCACAGCGATGTGGCGGTGGAGTCCATCACCCCCAGATGGCGGGCCAGCACATCGTCATAGGTGATGCTGTCGTATTTTACCGCCTCCGGGTCCTTCAGGGGGTCGGCACTGTATACCCCATCCACATTCTTGGCAAGCAGAATGATATCCGCGTTGATCTCCGCCGCCCGGAGCACCGCCGCCGTATCGGTGGAGAAGAAGGGGCTGCCGGTGCCGCAGCCGAAGATGACCACCCTGCCCTTCTCCAAGTGCCGGACGGCCCGGGAGCGGATGTAGGGCTCGGCAATGGATTTCATCTCAATAGCCGTCTGCACCCGCACATCCACGCCCTTGTTTTCCAGTACATCGGCCAGCGCCAGGCAGTTGATGGCGGTGGCCAGCATCCCCATGTGGTCGGCCCGGGTGCGGTTGCTCATCCCCCGGCCGTCCTTCAGGCCCCGCCAGAAGTTGCCGCCGCCCACCACAATGCCTACCTGCACACCCTCGCCGGCACAGCGGGCTACCACGTCGCACACCCTTTCGATGACATCAAAGTCCAAGCCCCGGCCCGCTTCGCCGCCCAGCGCCTCGCCGCTGACCTTCAACAGCACGCGCTTGTATTTCAATTCATCCATGGCACACACCCTCTCCCGTTTCAAATTTACGGCTCATCTGTACTTAAGTAATATTATACTGGAAAATACTCCTTTTGCATAGGGGGCAAATGAAAATTTTCCGTGTATTTTTCCCCACATGGATTGACGGGCCTCTTTCCTCATACATTGATGGCAAAGGAAAAAGGAGGGCATACTATGATTTGCCGCATCGCCGACCTGCAATACAAGGAAGTCATCGACATTGCCGACGGCACACGGTACGGATTCGTGGGCGACGTAGAGCTGGACCCGGAGCGCGGCGTCATCCAGAGCATCGTTGTGCGGGGGCAGCCCCGCCTGCTGGGGCTGCTGGGCCGTGAGGCGGACGCAGTTTTCCCCTGGTCGGCCGTCAAGCGCTTTGGCACGGACATTATTTTGGTAGACGGAAACGCCGCAGGCACCCGGAGCCGCAGAAAAAACTGAGCCGCCATACAAACAGCCTGGGCACACAAATTAGCCATTCGGTACAGCTTCTAACTTTTTCCCAAGAAATTGGAGAAAAACACTTGCGTTCCCCTATAGCTTGTGGTAAAATATCCAGGCATTCCGCACGAGAGCTGATTTTTCGCCCGGTGCTTTCCGTGAAAGTGGGCGGGAAAAATGAGGCTTTCGGAGGTAAAAACAAAAAACAGGAGGAAAAAACAATGGCAGTCGTATCTATGAAGCAGCTGCTGGAGGCTGGCGTGCACTTCGGCCACCAGACCCGCCGGTGGAACCCCAAAATGGCCACCTACATCTACACGGAGCGCAACGGCATCTATATCATCGACCTGCAGAAAACCGTGAAGAAGCTGGAGGAGGCCTATAACTTCGTCAAGGATTTGTCCGGCAACGGCCAGTCCCTGCTGTTCGTGGGCACCAAGAAGCAGGCCCAGGACGCCATCCGGGAGGAGGCCACTCGCTGCGGCATGTTCTATGTCAACGCCCGGTGGCTGGGCGGTATGATGACCAACTTCAAGACCATGCGCACCCGTGTGGACCGCCTGAACCAGCTCAAGAAGATGCAGGAGGACGGCACCTTCGATATGCTCCCCAAGAAGGAAGTCATGAAGCTGCTGGGCGAGATCTCCAAGCTGGAAAAGTACCTGGGCGGCGTGGTGGAGATGCGCAAGCTCCCCGGCGCCCTGTTTGTTGTTGACCCCCGCAAGGAGCGCAACGCCATCAACGAGGCCCGCAAGCTGAATATCCCCATCGTGGCCATCGTAGACACCAACTGCGACCCCGATGAGATCGACTACGTCATCCCCGGCAACGACGACGCCATCCGCGCCATCAAGCTCATCTCCTCCGTCATGGCCAACGCCGTGCAGGAGGGCCGCCAGGGTGTGGACGCCGCCCCCGCCCCCGAGAAGGCCGAGGAGTCCGCGGCTGAGTAAGCCTGCTTTTTTGACCAGTGGTTCTACAGCGCCCGCCCGAGGCGGGCGGGCGCTTCCTTTTTACAAAATTGATTTTGGAGGTAACGACAAATGGCAATTACTGCTCAGGATGTGAAGGCCCTGCGGGAGATGACCGGCGTGGGCATGATGGACTGCAAGAAGGCACTGGCCGCCTCCGACGGCGACATGGACAAGGCTGTCGAGTGGCTGCGCGAGAAAGGTCTGGCCGCTTCCGCCAAGAAGGCCGGCCGTATCGCCGCCGAGGGTATGGCCTACGCCTGTGTCATTGACGGCACCGGCGTTGTTGTCGAGGTCAACGCCGAGACCGACTTTGTTGGCAAAAACGAGAAGTTTGTGGACTTCGTCAAGGGCGTGGCCGCCACCGTTGCCGCCTGCGCCCCCGCCGATATGGACGCGCTGATGGAGTGCAAGTACAACGGCACCGATCTGACCGTCACCCAGCAGCAGCAGGAAATGGTGCTGGTCATCGGCGAGAACATCAAGGTCCGCCGCTTCGCCCGCTTTGCCGATGGCGTATCCGTCCCTTATATCCACGCCGGCGGCAAAATCGGCGTACTGGTCAACCTGGAAGTTACCGGCGGCATTGACGCCACTGAGATCGGTAAGGACATGGCCATGCAGATCGCTGCCTTGAACCCCCGCTTCTTGGACAAGGGCCAGGTCACCCAGGAGGTTCTGGACGAGGAGAAGAAAATCCTCCTGGCCCAGATGGACAACGACCCCAAGATGGCCAGCAAGCCCGCCCAGGTCAAAGAAAAGATCGTGGCCGGCAAGCTCAACAAGTTCTACGCCGAAAACTGCCTGCTCCAGCAGACCTTTGTGAAGAACAACGAGGTCACCGTGGAACAGTATATGAACGATGCCGCCAAGAAGCTGGGCGGTTCCATCACCCTGAAGGACGCTGTGCGGTTTGAGAAGGGTGAAGGTATCGAAAAGAAGCAGGAAAACTTTGCCGAGGAGATCGCCAAACTGGCACAGTAATCCCGTTTTCCAAAAAAACACAGCTGGGGCGGTATGCATATGCGTATCGCCCCCTCTTTTTTGCAAGCACCCCGAAGTCCTTTGGGATGGACTTCGGGGTGCTTTTCTGTACGGTAGTATTCCTTTACAGTTCTTTCCGTATTCGGTTCAGCGCGTTTTTCTCCAACCGGGATACCTGAGCCTGGGATATGCCCACCTCGGCAGATACCTCCATCTGGGTCTTCCCCTGAAAAAAACGCAGGGCCAGGATCCGCCGCTCCCGCTCATCCAGTTTGCTGATCGCGTCCCCCAACGCGATGTGCTCCAGCCACGCCTCATCGGTGTTCTTTTTATCCTTTACCTGATCCATAACGCATACCGTGTCCCCGCCGTCGGAGTATACCGGCTCAAACAGGGATACCGGGTCTACCACTGCATCCAAAGCCATCACCACATCCTCCCGGCGCAGCTCCAGTATTTTAGCAATTTCATCCACCGTAGGCTCCTTCTGGTGCTCCGCCATATACTTTTCCTTTGCCTGAAGCACCCGGTAAGCTGTGTCCCGCACCGACCTGGATACCCGGATGGCGCTGTTGTCCCGAAGATAGCGCCGGATCTCCCCTACGATCATTGGCACGCCGTAGGTTGAAAAACGTACATCCATCTCAATATTGAAGTTGTCAATGGCCTTGATGAGGCCAATGCAGCCCACTTGAAACAGGTCGTCCACATTCTCCCCCCTGCCGGCAAACTTTTGGATCACAGACAGCACCAGCCGCAAGTTGCCGGAGATAAGTTCCTCCCGGGCCCCCATGTCCCCCGCCCTGGCCCGGCGCAGCAGCTCCATGCTCTCCTCACTCTTCAGCACCTTCAGCTTGGCCGTATTGACCCCGCAGATCTCCACCTTGCCCTGCACCGTGAACACCTCGCTCGGAATTGATTCAAAGTCAGTATTTCCGATGGGCGCTCATTCATACTGTTGCAGGGCAGGCTATATTTTTTATCGTCAGACGGCTTTCGATGGAATTTTTCCCATACTTTTTCTTGAGAGAAAAAGTATGCAAAAAGGGCTCAAATGCGCTACGTAAATTTTCTGTTTTGGACAAGTTTTCCGTTGGCCGCCGACCGCTCACATCATCCGAAGGATTTCCTTCTTTAAACGGTCAATGATCCGCTTTTCCAGTCGGGATATATAGGATTGGCTGATGCCCAGCTGGTCGGCCACCTCCTTCTGGGTTCGTTCCCGGCGGCCATCCAGACCGAAGCGCAGAGTGATGATGGTGCGCTCCCGCTCCGACAGCTTTGTGATGGCCGTAAAGAGCAGATCCCGGTCTACGTCGTCCTCCAAAGGTTTTTCAATGCTGTCCCCCTCAGTGCCCAGCACATCGGAGAGCAGCAGCTCATTGCCGTCCCAGTCTGTGTTCAGCGGCTCATCCAGGGACACCTCTCCCCGCCGGTTGGCGTTTTTCCGCAAATGCATGAGGATTTCGTTCTCAATGCACCGGGAGGCATAGGTGGCCAGCTTGATATTTTTTGCGGGCTTATAGGTCTCCACCGCTTTGATAAGTCCGATGGTTCCGATAGAAATCAGATCCTCAATGCCCACCCCGGTGTTCTCAAACCGCCGGGCAATGTATACCACCAGCCGCAGGTTGTGCTCAATCAGCCGGGAACGGGCTGGCAGGCGGGTGTCCTCGCCCTCCAGTTCCTCCAGAAGCCTCCCCTCTTCCTCCCGCGTCAGGGGAGCGGGCAGGGTATCGCTGCCGCCGATGTAATGGATCGAACCGTAAAGCGAGATGCCAAGCCGGGCAAACAGGCGGCACAACCGCAGATATGTATCGTTTAAAAGCACGCTAAACTCCTCCAATCAATGCCTGATACCCTCTGCCGTCATCCAGTGGCGTGGGGGACAGCGCCACCAGCAGCCTGCCCATTTCCTTCCCATCCACCGTCACCTGCCTGGAGCGCAGGGCCAGCAGCATTCCGCATTCCACCCCCACCGCCCGGTAGGGGATTAACCTGGCCTGCCGGGAACCGGCTGCATGGCAGCGCTCCACTGATCGGATAGGGTCGGTGGGGTCGGCCCACTCGGGCAGAGCTCCAGCCAGGGACCGGCAGTACGCCACCACCACCGGGCGGTTGTCCGCAGGATCGGTCACAGTGTGGCCCGTGTCCCGCAGGGCGGTCACATCCACCGTCTGCTCCCCCAAAGTGATTTTCAAACTTGTCAGCTTTCCCCCATGCTGCCCCACCCGGCGGAAAAACAGGGAGAGCACAAAATAACACACGGCAAAGGACAGCAGCAGCAGCCGGATGTCAACCGGCGTATAGAGTACCCCATACTCCAGCGTCAGCGACGCGCTGCCCAGCAGCTCCAATCCCAGCACTGCCCCTGCCAAGGCGGCAGACGCGCCAAAAAACAGCACCGTTATCCGCAAAAAATGCCGCTCTTTGCCGTAAGCCGCAAGGGCCATCAGCACACCCGAAGCCAGCTTGCACGGCCATGCGGCCAGCCAATCCAGACCGGGCAAAAAGATAAGCGCTGCATACAGCGCCCCCGCCGCCGCCCCAAGCCCGATCCGCCAGCGGATCAGCGCCGCCCCCGCCATGCGGCCCGCCGCCAGCAGAAGCAGATAGTTGGCGATCAGGTTCAGCAAAAACAGCAGGTCTATGTACACAACCGTCACCGGGCGGGCCTCCTCTCTGTCGGTCTATCCAAAATTATAGTCTTGTACAGCATCAAAAAAAGCCGAAGCAAGTCCAAAGGATAAAAAAATGGCCCGCCGGTCTTACCCGGCGGGCCCCCGTTTTCATGAAACCATTTCACAAAGCGCCTGTACCAGCGCGTCCATCTCTTCATCGGTGCCGACGCTGATGCGAAGCCAATCCCGGATATCCGGCCGGTTCCACCAGCGCACCAAAATCCCCCGTTCCCGCAGGCCGTCCAACAGCGCCTTGCCGCTGCGGGCCGGATAACTGCAAAACAGAAAATTTGCTTGGGATGGAAGCACAGTAAAGCCAATTTCCTTTAGTGTTTTCTCTGTCTTCTCTCTGGTTTTTATCACCCGGCGGCGAATAGCCTGAAAGTAATCCTCGTCTCTCACGGCCGCCGCTGCCCCCGCCTGGGCCAGCCTGTCCACTGTGTACGAGTTGACAGAATCCCGCACACAGCGCAGGCCGTCGATCAGTCCGGGGCTGCCCATGGCCCAGCCTACCCGGAGCCCTGCCAGCGCCCGGGATTTGGAGCTGGTCTGTACCACCAGCAAGTTAGGGTAACGGCCGATAAGCCCTACGGCGCTGTCCGCGCCAAAGTCGATATACGCCTCGTCCACGATGACTGCCACATTCGGGTTGGCGGCAAGCACCCGTTCCACCACATCCAGTCCCACGGCGATCCCCGTAGGGGCGTTGGGGTTTGCCAATACCACCCCGCCGTTTTCACCACACAGAAGGTCAACTTGAACAGAAAAGTTCGGATTCATAGGAACTTCCCGGTATTTCAGTCCAAAGAAATTGGCGTACACGGGGTAAAAGCTGTAGGTGATGCTGGGGAAGACCACCTCCCGGTCCGGGTCAAAAAACGCCTGGAAAGCAAAGGCCAAGATTTCATCGGAGCCGTTGCCGCAGAACACCTGGCTCACGTCCAACCCCTCCCGCCGGGCAATGGAAGTCCGCAGGTCCAGGCACTCCGGGTCTGGATAGAGCCGCAGGCCCTCCCCCGCCGCCCCCCGGATGGCCTCGACAGCTCTGGGAGTGGGCGGATAGGGGCACTCGTTGGTATTCAGCTTGATAAACGTACGATCCTTGGGCTGCTCTCCAGGGGTATAGGGTACGGCCTCCCGGATGCGCCTACTCCAATACTGGTTCATTGGGCCGACTCCTCCCGCTTCACTTTTTTGACGGATTTCTCTGCTTTTACCCGGGGAATCATGACCTCATGGCCACAGCCCAGGCATTTGAGCTTAAAATCCATCCCTACCCGGAGCGCCTTCCACTCCTTGCTGCCGCAGGGATGGGTTTTTTTCAATTCCAAAACATCACCGACCCGGATATCCATCGGCATATCATGCGCCTCCCTTACCGGACTCCCCGCCCTTTATTTTATCCCAGTATGCCTTGGCCGCCTGTTCCGTCCTGTTGGGGCCATACGCATAGTACACATGATCTTTGATGGCGTCGGGCAGGTACTGCTGCTCCACCCAGTGGCCCGGATAGCTGTGGGGGTAGAGGTATCCCTGCTCCCGCTCAAATCCCGCGCCATCGGCGTGGACATTTTGCAAATGCCGGGGATAGTCCCCCGTCCGTCCTCCCCGTACATCGGACAGGGCGGCGTCAATGGCGTTGAGCACACTGTTGGATTTAGGCGCCGTCGCCAGCAGAATCACCGCCTGGGCCAAGGGAAGCCGGGCCTCGGGCAGTCCCAGCTGGAGGGCGCTGTCCACACAGGATTTCACGATGGAAGCCGCCTGGGGATAGGCCATGCCGATATCTTCACTGGCGGAGCACAGGATTCGCCGGATGGCTGTGAGCATGTCCCCTGCTTCCAGCAAACGGGCCAGATAGTGAAGGGCCCCGTCCGGGTCGGAGCCCCGCATGGACTTCATCAGCGCGGAGGCAATATCAAAGTGGTCGTCCCCATCCCGGTCATACCTCATGGCAGAGCGCTGGGCCACCAGTTTTGCGTCCTCCAGGGTGATGGTGAGCACCCCGTCCCGGATTCTGCTGGCGGACATGAGCAGCTCCACCGCATTGAGGGCCTTGCGTACGTCCCCCCCGCAGGAGGCGGCAAGGTGCTCCCGCACCCCATCCTGACAGACAGCCTCCACTCCAAATTCTTTTGCCTGTAAAGCGATTCCCCTATCCACTGCCGGCAAAATATCGTCTGCCGTCAGCATCTTGAATTCAAAAACTGTAGAGCGGGACAGGATCGCATTGAAAATTGTAAAGTATGGGTTCTCCGTGGTGGATGCGATCAGCGTAATTTTCCCGTTCTCAATGAACTCCAGCAGGGACTGCTGCTGCTTTTTATTAAAGTATTGGATCTCGTCCAGGTAAAGCAGCACGCCGTTGGGCGCCAGCAGCGTACCCACCTGGTCCATTACTTCCCGAATGTCGGCCAGGGAAGCGGTGGTGGCGTTAAGCCGCCGCAGGGTGCGGCCTGAGCGCTGGGCAATGATGTTGGCCACGGTCGTTTTTCCTGTGCCGGAGGGGCCGTAGAACACCATATTTGGGATTTTCCCGCTGTCTATTACCCGGCGGAGCAAGCCGTCACTGCCCAAAATGTGTCCCTGTCCCAACACCTCATCCAGGCTCTGCGGGCGAATCCGGTCTGCCAACGGCTGGTACATATGCCTTCCCCTCCCTCTTATCAACACAGGCGATTGCTGACATTTTACCACAATGCCCCGTTTGCCGCAAGCAGGGCTTTTCTTTTTCTCCTATTGGGTGTATACTCTCTTCACATACATAATTAAGGAGGCACTGCCATGCTCATCAAAAACGCGATCTTGTACACCGCCGTCCGGCCGGAACCTGTCCAGGCGGACATCTCCCTGGAACATGGGAAAATCAAGGCCATCGCTCCCGGCATCTCCCCCGCCCCCGGCGAGGAGGTGGTAGACGCCGCCGGACTGCGGATTTACCCCGGCTTTGTGGACGCCCACAGCCATCTCGCCCTGGACGGCTACGGCATGGGCTACGACAGTATTGACTACAACGAGATGGGGAACATCATCTCCCCCCAGCTTCGGGGCGTAGACAGCTTCAATCCCCAGGACCGCTCTATTGAGATGGCCCGGCGGGGCGGCGTCACCACGGTGGGCGTGGGGCCGGGCAGCGCCAACGTACTGGGCGGCACCTTTTTTGCCGTGAAAACCTACGGCAGCTGTGTGGATGACATGATTCTCCGGGATCCTGTGGCCATGAAGTGCGCCTTCGGCGAGAATCCGAAGCGGTGTTACAAGGACAAGGGGAATTCCGCCCGTATGTCCACCGCCGCCAAGCTGCGCGAGACCCTGTTCGCCGCCCGGGACTACATGGAGCGCAAGGAGGCCGCCGGGGACGACGTCCAGAAGCGGCCCAAATTTGACCTGAAAATGGAGGCGCTCCTCCCTGTACTCCGGGGTGAGATTCCCCTAAAGGCCCATGCCCACCGGGCGGACGACATCTGCACCGCCATCCGCATCGCCCGGGAGTTCGGTGTCAAGCTCACCCTGGAGCACTGCACCGAGGGACACCTCATCCCGGAGGTGGTGGCCCGCGCCGGGTGGCCCGTGGCGGTAGGCCCCACCCTAACCCACGCCAGCAAGCTGGAACTGGCAAACAAGAGCTTTGACACCCCCGGCGTGCTGGCCCGCGCGGGCTGCCAGGTCAGCATCATCACCGATTCCTCCGTAATCCCCCAGCAGTACCTTTCCTTGTGTGCCGGCCTGGCGGTCAAGGCCGGGATGGAGCCCTTTGCCGCCCTCCAGGCCATCACCATCAATCCCGCCAGGCACCTGGGGGTCGCGGACCGGGTGGGCTCGCTGGAGGTTGGCAAGGACGCGGACCTGGTAATCACGGACGGCGATCCCATGGTGAGCGACACCACCGTAAAGATGGTATTTATCGACGGCCGGCAGGTCGTTTGCTGAAGGGCGGAATATTCCGCCTTGGGTCTTTTTCAGGCACGGAACGCCCGCGGAAATCACCATTGGTAAAGCAACTTTCCATGCCTGCGGTAAAGGCGGATGTCCCGGCGGCCCCAGCTGGCCTCTACCGCTTTGGACGCCTCCATCAGCTCCTCAGAAAAATGGGAGAACGCGTTGCGCAGCACCGTCTCGTCGTCCCCCAGATACTCCAGCAGTGTCACCGTGACGATGTTTTTCACCTCATCGTCCCCGTTGCGGTACATATCCTCCAAAAAGTCCATATACCTGCGAATCTGTGCACAGTCCTGATTGGCACGCAGCAGCTTTGACAAAACAGGGTTGATTTCGCAGAAAAAAACATGGCCCAGCACCTTCCCATAGGCCTCCAGATGGTCCTCATACGCCCGCTGGTACTCCGGAAAGCGGCGCACCAGCTCCTGCGCAAAGTATTCCTTGGTCATCCGCCTCCACCTCTTTTTCCATCCTAAGCGCAGCGCCCCGGCAAGCCGCCGGGGCGCCATTTTTTCAGTCCTTCCAGTTCCACCATTTGAGCTGTTCCGGGTCTTCAATCCGCCCCTCTGCCCAGGCCACCGCCAGCCGGTACACATACAGCACGCAGCGGTCCGTCGTGCAGCCCCGCATAGCGCACTCCTGGGCGTAAAGTACCTCCGGGTCTTTCCCCTTCAAGTCGTCCACCCGCTCAATACCCAGAGCATTCAAGTGGGCGGCCATATTTTTCCCCACGCCGGGGATGACGGTCAATTCCGATTTCATCCCTACGCCTCTTCTCCGCCTGAAGCCGTGTCCACAGGGGCTTTTAAAGCCCGTTCAAATTCGATTTCATGCCGCAGCGCAATTCCATGTTCCCCAATCAAAGGTATCTCCGGCTTCAATTGCCTGGAACGCTCCATGACGTTGCGAAAAAGCCGCGCCATATCAAAGCCCCGCCTTTGATAGAACCGCATCGCGTCCACATTATCATTCGTTGTGATGAGTACGACCTTTGAGCAACCCTGTTCCCTAGCCTCCTGAACAGCAGCCTCCAACAGCCCGGTACCGATCCCACGGTTTTTCTGCAAGCTGTCCAAAGAGAAAATTTCCAGCACATCATCATAAAGCGCATAGGTCACCAGGCCCAGAATATTCCCGTCCTCCGCCAGAAAAAAGCCGTCTGCTTTCGTCATATCAATTTCTTTGCCGCGCACAATCATAGTTATGGTAAACCAATGCCGCTCCACGAATTCATTGACCAAGGCCCGGTTTGGCTCGGTAATCCGCTCAAAAGTCATCGCCGTTCCCCTTTAGGAGAGCTCATAAATAGGATGCTTCGCAGTCAGCTCCGCCACGCCGGCCCGGATATACTCCGCTTTGGCCTCAAAGTCTGTGGCGGCCAGCATGATATACTCCGCCACCTTATCCATGTCCGCCTCCACAAAGCCGCGGCTGGTGACGGCGGGACTGCCTACCCGCAGGCCGCTGGTCTGGAAGGGGGAGCGGGGATCGCCGGGCACCTTGTTCTTGTTGGCGGTGATGCGCACCTCGTCCAGGCGGCGCTCCAGCTCCTTGCCGGTGAGGTCGCCCATATCCCGCAGGTCGATGAGTGAAAGATGGTTGTCCGTGCCGCCGGACACCAGCTTCATCCCCCGCTTGACCAGCCCCTCGGCCAGGGCGGCGGAATTTTTCACGATCTGCCCCTGGTAGGTCTTGAACTCCGGGGTCAGCGCCTCTCCCAAGGCCACCGCCTTGGCGGCGATAACATGCATCAGCGGGCCGCCCTGGGAACCGGGGAAGATGGCGGAGTTCAGCTTCTTGGCCAGCTCCTCGTCATTGGTGAGCAGCAGGCCGCCCCGGGGGCCCCTGAGGGTCTTGTGGGTGGTGGTGGATACTACGTGGGCGTAGGGTACGGGGGACGGGTGCAGCCCCGCCGCCACAAGGCCCGCGATGTGGGCCATATCCACCCATAGGTAAGCCCCCACCTCGTCGGCGATGGCACGGAAGCGCGCAAAGTCAATTACCCGGGGGTAGGCGGACGCGCCCGCGATCATCATGCGGGGCTTGCACTCCTTAGCAATGCGCTCCACCTCGTCATAGTCGATGACGCCGGTGTCTTCGTTCACGCCGTAGGACACCATTTTGAAATACTTGCCGGAAAAATTCACCGGGCTGCCGTGGGTGAGGTGCCCACCGTGATCCAGGTTCATGCCCAAAACCGTGTCGCCAGGCTGGCACAGGGCCATATAGACGGCGTAGTTGGCCTGGGCGCCCGAGTGGGGCTGAACGTTGGCGAATTTCGCCCCAAACAGCTTGCATGCCCGCTCAATGGCCAGGTTTTCCGCAATGTCCACACACTGGCAGCCGCCGTAATACCGCTTGCCGGGGTAACCCTCGGCGTACTTGTTGGTGAGCACGCTGCCCATGGCGGCCAGCACCGCCTCGGACACGATGTTCTCAGACGCGATGAGCTCGATGTTGTCGCACTGCCGCTGATACTCCGCCCGGATGGCCGCGCCCACCTCAGGATCGTGCCGGGATACAAAATCCATATACTCCAAAACCATATCTGTCTCCGCCTTTCAAAAATTTAGTCCTTGACATTATACATGGTTTTGCCAAAAAGCACAACTGCTGCCAGGCAAAAAAATATTCTCGCTTTTTTATGTTTTTTGTGCTATCCTGTTGGCGAGGTGAGTTTCATGACGAAGCAAGACGTATGCGCCATTGTGGAGGCGCTGAAGGAACTGTACCCTGATTCCCTGTGCTCCCTGCAATATGAGAAGGACTACGAGCTGTTATTTGCCGTGCGGCTGTCCGCCCAGTGCACCGACGAGCGGGTGAACAAGGTCACCCCTGCCCTGTTTGCCCGCTTCCCCACCCTGGAGAGCTTTGCCCAGGCGGATATTGAGGAGGTAGGCCGGTACATCCATTCCTGCGGCTTCTTCCGGGGCAAGAGTAAGGATCTGGTGCTGTGCGCCCAGATGCTGCTCAGCGAATACGGCGGCAAGGTGCCCGGCACCATGGAGGACCTGCTCCGCCTGCCCGGCGTGGGCCGCAAAACCGCCAACCTTATTTTAGGGGACATCCACAACACCCCCGGCGTGGTGGTGGCGGACACCCACTGCATCCGCATCACCGGGCGGTTGGGGCTGACCGACGGCACCAAAGACCCGGCCAAAGTGGAAACTCAGCTCAGGGCCGTCCTGCCGCCAGCGGAGTCCAACAATTTCTGCCATCGGATGGTGCTCCATGGCCGGGCGGTGTGCACGGCGCGGAAGGCCATGTGCGGCAGCTGCACCCTTGCCCCCTGGTGCAAGTACGCGAAAACAGAATTCAAGGCGTAAGAAAAGCCCGCCCGGTTGTTTGACCGGGCGGGCTTTTTGTTTGCTCAGGGTTCCACCGGGGCCAGAGCGTCCAGCGGAATGGTGACGGACCCGGATTCCTCGGAATTGCGGGTGAAGTCCCACTCAATCGTCAAGGTGCCGCCCTGGAATTTGGCAGGATCAGTGATCTTTGACAGGCGGTGAACCACCACCTTCTCATTGAAGTCAATTCCTCCGCCGCCACTGCACAGTTCCAGAGGAATGGCCTCCCCTTCCTTAGTTATCAAGGTAATCCGCCTTACATCATTTCCAATGGATAGCCAGCGGCTGTACGCCGCCTCGCCCTTCTCGTCCAGCGGCGCCCCAAAGTCCAGGCCACCCTCCCGGCTCAGCCTCAGCTCAAGGGTCATGGGCGACAGATACAGCTCTCCCGCCGTCATGACGGCTCCGTCCAGTTCTCCAATCACCTGATCCGCCTGCATGGCCCATCCGATTTCCTTCTGGGGCAGCGGAACCTCAAAGGACCAGTTTCCGGAATAAACGGTTATCTCTTTCTGCTGCTCCAGGTCATAGTAACCCAGATTCACCGCCGGCACCCGAAGGGACGCCGCGTTCCATACTGCGGCGCTCTCACTCATCTGGGGACTCAGCGTGAACATGAGCGGAACGTGGTTGTCCATGGGGTCGTCGTCCTCCAGAACCTTCCAACTGTAGAAGCCCACCAGACCGTCCTTCCCCAAGGGCTCCCCCGCCCCGTCCAGGAAATCCACCGCTTCCCCGCTGCCATTGTTCAATCCCTTAGAGGTGCTGATACCGGGGGGATCGGCCTCCCCCATGTAGAGCTGTGTCCCCTCCGGGGCAATGAAGTCCGCCAGGATCATCACGAAGTCGCGGTCCCGAAGCACTTGGGTCACATGGAGCGCCGCCCCATTATTCTCCTTGGTGATGTCCAGCGCCATAGCGCCGGGGTACAGCAAATTCTCCGCTTCGGCCACCGCCCCGGAATTTTCCGGCTCCACGTTCAGGTACTCCAGGAATCTTTGATTCAGCCCGGGTAGAACTACCGCCGCCGCGGCCCCCGTTACCAGCAGCGCCGCCGCTGCCATACCTATCACAACTCGTTTCCAGTTTTTCATCGGACGTTTCCTCCTCGCGTCATCCCGGAGGAGTTGGCGCAGCAATTCCCGCTCCCGTTTTTGGGTTGGGGCCAGTCCATCGAACATCCTGTTCAGCTCATGTCTGTCCATAGCCTTCCTCCTCCATCTTGAGTTTCAGCTTCTTCCGGGCCTGTACCAGCCGGGAGCGCACGGTGGAAGGATTCTCCCCCAGCATGTCCGCTATCTCCCCGGTGGTGTAGCCCTGGTAGTAATGGAGGTAGAGCGCCAGCCGCTGGGGTCCGGGCAGGGCCGCCACCTGATCCCACACTTCCCGGTCACGGGGCTGCTCCCAGACAAGGGAATCCAGCGCCTCCTCCCCCGCCCGCCGGGTGCGCCACCAGTGTTTGAGCTGGTTGCGGCACTCGTTTCGGGCGGCGACGATGAGCCACGCCTTCTCGTGCTCCGGATCACGGAAGGTCTGATCCCTCTCCATCACCCTGCGAAAGACGTTTTGGGCGGCGTCCTCCGCGTCGGGTACGTTTTTCATCAGCACCAGGCAGATCTGGTAGACCATGCCGAAGCGCCGCCCATAGAGGCCGGCCAGCTCCTCTTGAGACCAACCATGCCGTACCACGGGGATCACCTCCTCTCGTCTCTCTGCCTATTACACAATTGAGGCGGCCAAATTGTTGACAGCGCAGGAAATTTTTTGACAAAGCAGTGCGGGCGGCCTACGCCGCCCGCACTGTGAACCTGAGTGCCGCCTATACGCCCTGGTGCAGCTTCGCCGCCGTCAGGGTGTTTTTCATCAGCATAGCCCGCGTCATGGGCCCCACGCCGCCGGGGACTGGTGTGATGTAGGACGCTTTTGCGGCCGCCTCCTCAAAGCACACGTCGCCGCACAGCTTGCCCGCCTGGTTGCGGTTCATAGCCACGTCGATGACTACCGCCCCCTCCTTTACCATGTCCGCGGTGACCAGCCCCGTTTTGCCCACGGCGGACACCAGAATATCGGCGGAAGCGGCCAGTTCCTTCAAATCCGGTGTCCTGGAGTGGCACATCACCACCGTGCCGTGGGCGTGGAGCAGTAACAGCGCCATGGGCTTACCCACGATGTTGGACCGGCCCAGCACCACGCACCGCTTCCCCGCCGGGTCGATGTGGTACTCCCGGAGCATTTCCATCACGCCGCCAGGGGTGCAGGGCTGGAACACCGGCGTTCCAATGGTAAGCTGCCCCACGTTATACGGATGGAAGCAGTCCACATCCTTGGCCGGGTCGATAGCCAGCAGCACCTCCCGCTCGTCCAGCCCCTTGGGCAGGGGCAGCTGAACCAGAATGCCGTCAATGTCTGCCCGCCCATTTAACTCCGCCACCAGCTCCAGCAGCTGTTTTTGGGTGGTTTCGGCGGGCAGCGCGTACTCCTCGCTATAGAAGCCGCACTCCTCGCAGTCCTTGCGCTTACTGGTCACATACACCCGGGAGGCCGGGTCGTCCCCCACCAAAATTACCGCCAAGCCGGGCTTCCTGGGCAGGACCGCCGCCTCCGCCCGGACATTTTCTTTCAGCTTGGCCGCCAGGGCCTTGCCGTCAATCCGTGTCGCCGCCATCTTTCTTCTCCTCCTTATGTTCTTCCTCCTGCGGGACGGGCTGGATGGGGACCGTTTCCTCTGGTCCAGCCTCTTCCGCCGGAGCGCCCTCGCCTGTTTTCCTCTCTTCCCCCACTCCGTCTGCGGCCCGGAAGGGAGGCAGCGCAGGACCGGCGGTCCTGCGCCGGACCACATACAGCCCAATGCCAACCGCCGCCGACAGGATGCCCAGCATCTGGGACGAGCGTATGGGCGTGCCGAAGAAATACAGGCTGTCCGTTCTCAGCCCCTCGATGGCCGCCCGGCCCAGGCCGTACCAGATCACGTAACTGAGAAACATCTGCCCGTTGAACTTTCTTCCCCGCTTCATCAGCAGGATCAGCAGCGCCAACCCCAGCAGGTTCCACAGCGACTCATACAAAAAGGTGGGGTGGACCCCCAGCGTGCCGTCCAAAACGCTCTGGTACATCTGCTCAGATTCCAAAAATCCATCCCGCCACAGCTCATTGGCGATGGAGCTGGAGCACATCCGCCAGGGCAATTCCGTGAGCCCGCCGTAGGCCTCCACATTGACGAAATTTCCCCAACGCCCGATGAGCTGGCCGATGAGCAGGCCGTAGACGGTGACGTCCATGCCGCTCCAGAAGTCGATCTTCCGTACCCGGCAGTAGATCACGGCGGTGACCACCGTAGCGATGACGCCGCCGTAGATGGCCAGCCCCCCGTCCCAAAATGCGATCATTCTCAGCAAGCTGAAGGAGCCGTCCGCACCGAGGCACACCGCCGGATTGAAAATCACGTAATACAGCCGGGCGCCGATGATGGCCATGGGCACCACCACAAAAATAGCGTCGGTAATCTTATCCGGGTCCATGCCAAACCGGGGCGCGATATGCAGGCCGTAGATTACCGCCAGCAGAAAGCCCGCCGCAATAATGACGCCATACCAGTAAATGTTGTGACCGAATACGGTGAACGCCACCCGGTTGAGTTCAAATTCCAGCCCCAGGCCGGGGAAAAAAACGGTATTTGTCATGGTCATTCCCCTCTATGTCTTATCTATTCTTCCGGCAAAATGACGGACAGGGCAGTGCGCTCCTCCACGCACCATTCCCGCAGCAGGGCTTCCCCGTCCGCCCGCTCAATGCTCTGGAACACCTGGGGAAAGCTGAGGTAGTCCTCCCTGTTGAAGTGGGCCTCAGCCAACTCGACACAGGTGTCCTCCATGGAATTGAGGTGGCGCACCATGGTGCCGTAGGCCGCCCGTTTTAGCCGGTCCCACAGCGCGGGGTCAATGCCCTCCCGCCCCAGGCGGATCGCCTCCTTCAGCACCTCGCCGCGCACCCGCTCCGGGTCCCGGCTCTCTCCCTCCGCCACAACAAACGCACAGCCCGGGCCGGAGGAATAGAAGCTGCCAAAGGAGCTGTTGATGAGCCCCTGCTCATAGAGACGGCTGTAGAGCGGCGCGGACGGGCTGAACAGCATATCGCATGTCAGCTCCGCCACCAGCCGCTGGCGCAGGCCTTCCGCCCCAACCGCAGGCGTCCCCTTGAAGCCCAAGGCAAACAGGGGCATGGACACCGCCATGGTCTTTCGCGTGTCATGCTTCCCCACCTGAACCGGTTCCGGACGCCCATGGTCTACCGCCACTGCCGGGGCGGGCGCGCCCGGCAGCACCTCCTGGGCGATGTCCGCTACCCGCTGGGGATCAATGTTTCCCGCCGCGCACAGCACCATATTTCCCGGCCGGTAAAACGCACGGTGGCACTGGTACAGGGTATCCGCCGTGATGCAGGAGATGGACTCCACCGTCCCCGCCACTCGGTTTCGCACGGGATGGCTGACGTACATTGCCTCCAGCAGGCCATAATACGCCTCGTCGTTGGGGTCGTCCTCGCACATGCGGATCTCCTGGGCGATAATGCCCTGCTCCTTGGCCACGCTCTCAGGGGTGAACCAAGGCACGGATACGAAGGACAGCAGGGTGCGCAGATTCTCCTCAAAGCCCCGCACACCGTCGAAATAGTAGCCCGTCATGGACGCGGAGGTGAATGCGTTGGGGTCCACCCCATTGGCCGCCATGCGCTGGAGGGCGTTCCCATCCTCGGTATCAAAGGTCTTGTGCTCCAAAAAGTGGGCCACCCCCGCCGGGGTGTCCAGCCATTCCCCGTCCTCCCCGCGGAAGCGCAGATCCATCCCGCCGTAACGGGTGGCAAAAAAAGCGAACTGCTTGGCGTATTCCGGCCTCACATCCACGTAGATATTCAGTCCATTGGGCAACAGGCAGTGGCAGACGCTCTGGCCCAGCGCGGTATATTCCAGCTTGTCCATCACCTCAGCCCTCCTTCCCCGTCAGGCGGAATATGGTATCCAGCTTCAGCTTTTGGGCGGCCCCGGCCACCTGGTCCGCCGTCACCGCCTCCACCGCCTTGATAAGCTCCCCGTCCTCCCCGGCCGCTGCGTGGAACAGTACGCCGGTCAACCGGTCGTCCTCCATCTGCCCCTGGCTGTCCTGCCGGCCCCGCAGGCTGCCCGTCACTGTTCGGATGGCGGCGGTGAGCTCCTCCTGAGTAAAGTCCCCCCGCCGCACCGCCTCCAGCTGATCCAAAATCGCCTCCTGTGCCCGGTCAAACTGGGCAAACTCCACCCCGGAAGACACCACCATCAGCCCCTTTACCTTATCCAGCATGGACGAGGCATAGTAGCACAGGCTCAGCTTTTCGCGCACGTTCAGAAACAGTTTGGAGTTCGCGCTGCCGCCATAGAGGGCATTGCACACCACCAGGGCCGGGTAATCATCGCTGGCCATGGTAATCCCGCCGGTGCGAAAACCAATAGCCAGCTTGCCCTGGGTCACGTCCATGGCGTCGGTCACCGTGCGCACAGGCCCCTTGGGCTCCGCCTCCACCTGGCAGCGCACAGGGGCGTCCCGCCCCGTCAGCAGCGGGGCAAAGGCGCAGCGCACCGCATCCTCCACCCGTTCCAGCCGGGCGGCGCCGCCGTAGTAAAAATTTACCCGGGCCCGGGAAAGCAGCGCCCGGTAATCCGCCCACAGCCGCTCCGCCGTCATGGACCGGGCGCGCTGTGCGCTGCCCAGCTTATCCACGGCATAGGCCTCCCCGGCGCACATCTCCTGTATCAGCCGGAAAACCGCCCATCCACGCTTGTCATTCACCCGCGCCTCAATACGGTCGGCCAGGTTGACCCCTTCCGACTCCACATAATCCCGCCGGAATGCCCCCTCCTGGAGCACGGGATCCAGCAAAACCTCTCCCATCAAGGCGGCGGCCGGTTCCAGCACCGCCGATCCATCCAAGGCATAATGGTCGTCAATGAAGCTGCTCAAAAAGCTGACGCACTGGCTCTCCCCCCGCTGGCGCACCGCCGGGCCCAAAGAAGCGCCGTACAGCGCATCCGTCGCAGCGGACAGCCGCTCCATATCCGGGTGGTTCCTGCTGCCCCGGCTGAGCACCTCCGGGATCAGCGCCCCGGCGGTGGCGGTTTCCCCGCTCAGGGGGATGGTAAGGGTCACGGCCAACAGGCCGGTCTTGAACTTGTCCGTCCGGACTGCGGACAGTTCCACGCCGTCCGCCAGCCGCTTCCAATGCTGCTGCATAGCCTTCCTCCTCATTGGTGCAGATTGTTCTAAACCAGTATTATACATCATGGGCCGCCATTTGACACCTGTTATTTTGCCTGGAGCGGTAAATTTTTTCTGAACATGGAAACACCCCCGCCCAGGCAGGGGTGTTTCCATACTATTCAAACCAATAAACCAGCCCTACTCCGTGAACATGGGCGTTGACAGGTAGCGCTCCCCGGCGTCGGGCAGAACAGCCACAATCGTTTTGCCCGCGTTTTCCGCCCGCTTGGCCAGCTGCACCGCCGCCCACAGGGCCGCCCCGGAGGAAATGCCCACCAGTATACCCTCCAGCCGCCCCATTCTTCTGCCCAAAGCAAAGGCGTCCTGATCCTCCACGGTGATAACCTCATCGTACACAGTGGTATTCAGCACCTGGGGCACAAAGCCCGCACCGATCCCCTGGATTTTATGGGCTCCCGGGGTTCCTTTGCTCAAAACCGGGGAGCCGGCGGGCTCCACCGCCACCACCTTCACCTTGGGGTTTTTCCCCTTCAGATATTCACCTGCTCCAGTAATGGTGCCGCCGGTGCCCACTCCAGCCACAAAAATATCCACTTGGCCATCGGTATCCTCCCAGATCTCCGGCCCGGTGGACGTCCTGTGGGCGGCAGGGTTGGCCGGGTTGACAAACTGGCCGGGAATGAAGCTGCCGGAAATCTCCCGGGCCAGCCCCTCCGCCTTGGCAATGGCCCCAGCCATTCCCTTCGCCCCCTCAGTGAGCACCAGCTCGGCTCCATATGCCTTCATCAGCTGCCGCCGCTCCATGCTCATGGTATCGGGCATAACAATGATGACACGATAGCCCCGGGCTGACGCCACCGAGGCCAGCCCGATCCCGGTGTTGCCCGAGGTGGGCTCAATGATAACGCTGCCCGGCTTCAGTATCCCCCTGGCCTCGGCGTCATCCAGCATGGCCTTAGCCACCCGGTCCTTTGCGCTCCCCGCAGGGTTGAAATATTCCAGCTTTGCCAGAATCCGGCCCCCCGTCCCCTCTGCCCGCTCCAGCCGGGTAAGTTCCAGCAGCGGTGTACGGCCGATCAGCTGGTCTATTGATGTATAAATGTTCCCCATATACGGCGTCCCTCCTCAATGAGCACACTGCCTAGGCTTTTAATGCCCGGCCCTTTCGCCCTTCCGTGATGCGTTATTTCCAGACCGGCCTTTTCCGGCCCGATGTACATCATACGCCGTGCACTCTCCGCTTGTCAATGCCGGAACAGCAGGGGAACCTGCCCCGTTTGAAAGGTTTTCCAATTTTTTCTGAAATTTTCCCCGTTTCCCGGAAAATCCAGGCAAAATGTCAAGACTAAATTACAAAAAATTATAAAAAGTTTTTAATAGCCC
>ERZ779632.95-NODE-95-length-59504-cov-12.704469_pt1 | contig 59504 bp, 42 predicted proteins | sample MGYA00514194_ERZ779632 | MGnify/ENA primary metagenome ERZ779632 (study PRJEB29562, sample SAMEA4376704) | mouse gut metagenome | isolation source: Cecum | study: EMG produced TPA metagenomics assembly of the A DSS colitis mouse model was used to assess the... | reverse complement strand
GATTCATGTCAGAAAAGAAATTTCCTCTATAGACACAAGATTTTTTACAGTCTCGGGGAGACATGTGCCTTACGGGACATTCCTAAGTGTCTGGTCGAAATGGCTAAAAAAAGTTTTCCGCATACGCCTAACTATATTGCCGTAGCAGCATTTTTGTTTGCCCACAGGGATAAGGAATCAGGGGATATTGATTACGATGGTGTTCCTGATAATGTCAGAGAGCTTGCGAAAGCGTATGAACGAAAAAATGAGGCAATGCGTACATCTGCTGATATAAGGCATATTAACGACAACTTAAGAAAACTGAATAAAGCAAGTGATGAAGTTATCCTGGCGTTATCGTATCTTGTTTATGATGCAAATGGATTCAGGCGCACAGAGCCGGCGCATCCGGGGGATATTGATTTCTACGATCCCGGGATACAGAAAGTCTCAGAGCAGCTGGAGCGTATATCGGACAAGTTATGTGATGAGCGCAGTTACCAGCAGGGGAAGAGAAAGAATATGTATGGTCAGAAAGGACAGGTTTAATGAGTACAGATTCGGAAAAGAAATCCAGGAAAGTAAGGGGAGTGTATGAGCCCCTGAATGAAGAAATTGAATTTAAGACATCCTGGGGGAACCATGAATTTACTGATGAGGAATGTAAAAAGCTGTTAAAAGGCAGGTCAGTCACATTTCTTGCAACATCCAATACGGGAATGTCTTATATTGCAACCGGTAAACTGGAATATCAGTCTTATAAGGGAAAAAATTTCTGGGGTTTTAAGCGTAATTTAGAAACAGAGGAAAATGACAGGACAAGGGACAGGGAATTATCCCTGGATTCAAAACTTTTTCAGAAAAAAGAAAAAATAACAGGCGTGTATACGCCCACAAATGAAATTGTGCAGTTTAATCGCAAATGGGCGGGACATCTGTTTAGCGATGATGAATGCCGCCAGCTTCTAAACGGGTTATCTATAACATTTACTGCATTCAGCAAAAACGGTCAGCAGTTTACCGTTACCGGTTCCCTGCAGCAGCAAAAATATAAAGGAAAGAATTACTGGGGCTTTGCCAGGGATGTGGATGCGATTCCAAATGAATGGCAGGGACACCGTTTTACAAAACAGGAAATGGAAGAATTAAGAAATGGCGATGTGATCTATATTCCGGACGCCGTGTCAGCCCGCAGTAATCGGCCGCTGAGGTGTACGCTCTGCTACACCCAGGTGGACGGAAAGAAAAAACTTGTGCCCGTCAGGGTATGATCATTGCCGAAAAATTTAAGAAAGGATGCATCAGATATGGCAAAAGATTATTATGGGATACCATATTCGCTTGATTCAAGTTACCTTGACATGGAAATCACGATACAGAACAATGACGGTATCGGGCTCAGGCCATTCCCAATCAAAAATATCCTGCTTGTGTTTGTTGCCATAACATCATGTATGGTCATGCTGTCAAAAACGTTCATTGCGTCTGGCAGCTTCATTCAGAAAGGGATATTCATGGCCGTGTGGGGGAGTTTATGCTTCGTCCTGCTTATGATCGGCCGGACAAAACAGATCGGACTTGAAAAGATTATATCACTGCTTGGCTATATCCAGCCGGGTTCCCGTCTGGTCAGTACAAGAAGTATGTCTCCTGCCAGTCCGTTTATCCGGGTATGCGGATTTACTAAGATAGATGAAAACGGGATGATACATTATGCAGACGGTAGTGTCGGGGTGGTGTTTGATATCGTGGGAAATGCGTCCGTCCTTCTTTTTTCAGACCACAGGAATGCGGTCGTGGACAGGGTTGACACATTTTACCGTAAAATGAGGCCGAAGACAACATATCATTACATAACAAATTCCGAGGCTCAGAATGTATATATGCAGATTGCGCATTTTTCAGAACGTAAGAAAAACCTTACCGTACATGATCCTGACCTGGATGCCATGATTGACACAAATGAACATTTTCTTGCAGGGGTTATCGGTAATTCGTATAAATCTCTCCATCAGTATATGCTTATCCAGGCGCCCTGCAGGGAGGAGATGAATGCCGCCCTGAATATTTTTTATGATGAGGCTGACAACTCGGAACTGATGTTTAAGTTTGCCGAGCAGCTTGACAGGGAGGAAACAGAGGAATTTATGAAAAACATTTATTCGGGAGAGGAAAAACATTTCTAACATCACGGATGGACAAACAGAAAGGCAGGATGTATGTTCTTTAAGAAGAAAAAAGAAGAGACAATAATCGAAGGTAACCTGAAAGAATTTCCCAACCTGATGCGGATTAAGCCAAAAGAAAGTTATGTGTTCAGGTCAAATTACTACATGTGTGATGGGAATTATTTTGTGATACTTTCTTTTTTTCACAATGACGGTGCGGTTGATGACTTTCCGGCATTTTGGGGGATAGACCTCATTCCCTCCGGTCTTGACGATGACATATCTGTCACAAATATTGAGACTGTCGAGAGGATGTCGGATGGATGGGTTAAGGAACACCAGTCGCAGGCCGAGAATGTCGCCCAGATGAACACAACGGAACAGGCAAACCCCGGAAGCAGCAAAATGAACCGCCTCAAGGCAGGCAAGCGTGAAATGGACCTGAACCAGATAGCACTTGAGATACAGGCAGGGGCGGTATACCTTGCGTGTGCATTCCGCATGAGGATCAAGGCACCGTCCCTTGAAAAACTTGACAGGGCGGTAAGCGCAATAGAGAGACATTATATTGATGCATATACGACACTGTATGCGGCATGTTATGATGGGGAACAGTGTAGTGAGCTTTCCTCCCTTTTACGGCCGCTGGCATTAAAAAAGGGAAAACCCCACTATTTTACCAGTACGGAATATGCAGGTGCATACTCACTCGTGACGCGCGGGATAGAAGACGATGCAGGTGAGTATGTCGGCACCATGTTTGGCGATGTCAATACTGCAGCAATCCTGTTTGATGTTGACCGGTACAGACGACACATTATTGTCTGTAATGAACAGATTGATACGGTTTATGGGCGGAATTATGCTTCCGATCTCTGGGGAAGCAAGATATCGCAGGCATGTCTCATCAATAACCATAAAGCCGCCCATATCATTCTTGACGGATGTAACCTGGACGAGATCGGTCCAAAGTTTCCCAATATTACAAAAAAGGTTGACCTGAATAAAGGTGATGTCAACATGTTTGAGCTGTTTGGCGGTTCTGATGACGAACTTTCCCTGTTCGCGATGCAGATGGAAAAACTAACGCTCATGACAGAGCAGATGTATCCGCCTACCGACAGTGACAGGTCAGTTATACGGGGGTATGTGAAGGAGATAGCGACAAAGTTTTATATTGACCAGGGAATGTGGTATGAAAATGCAAAAAATAACAGGGACAGGCTGCGTGTTGTCGGAATTCCGCACGGGGATGTCCCAAAGCTGGAGTTGTTTTCGACGTACCTGCAGACTGCGCACAAGGCAGCCGTCATGTCAGGGGCAAGGGATGAAGAGGAGCTGCACGCCCTGAAGATCCTGAACCTGACATTCAAAAGCATGCTTGATAATAACGGGGATCTCTTTAATACAGTCACGACGGCGGAGATTGACACCTGTACAAGCGCAAGACGCGTCATTTATGATTTTTCACAGCTTCTTGTCAGGGGAAAGGGAATCATGATGGCGCAGCTTTTAAATATCATCTCATTCTGTACCGGAAATCTTGGAATGGGTGACGTGCTGGTGATTCACGGTGCCGACCTGATTGATGATACGGTTAAGGATTACATGACAGCCCTGTTTGAACAACTTTATGCAAAAGGGGGACGTGTTTGTTTTCTTTATAATGATAATGAGCAGATGATGGATGACATCAGTTTTTCCCACATGGATAAGGCTGATTACACAATTATGGGGTACATGACTGATAACTGTGTGGCAAGGTATCAGGATGTCCTGGGGCAGACAATTCCATCAAACCTTGTGGGACTCATAACAACGAAAAACGACTATATGACATTTTTACACAGGGACTACAATAATGTTGTATTCAGGCGTGATTTAATCTTAAAACCAAGGCGGGCGTGATATGGACAAAAGAAAGATAAATAGAATAAATACTATTAGACATATTGGAACCGGCATATGCATGGTAGTGCTCACCATCCTGATGGCAATGGCATCCTATTTTACCGTGGCTGCCGGAGGGACATATGAGCTCAGTGATGACAATCAGGCAGATTATAGTTTTTATATGCTGTCATCCTGCCTGGCCACGACATTGACCATGTGCATTGCCGATCCGAACGGTGAGGACATGGTTGATGCGCTGTCAACGGTGAATGCAAATTCCGCAGGCTGTTTTCTCGGATATGATGACCAGTCTGTTGCAAAGGGGATCAAGGGTCTTTTTACCTCGTTTATCAGCACATCTTCATGTACATATAATTACAGTCAGTTGTGTTCCGAATCCTTCCAGCATGTTGGGGAGGGGAGCGGGAGTTCCTTTGTATTCTCGCAGTACTGTATGCTGGGCGCTGGACTGGCTGACATCGGCATTGACAAAACAGGAACCGACGGAAGCGTTTCCCTTGGGCGCAGCATATCGGGATGGGTTGTGCTTTTGGTGTACCGTCTGGCAATGGCAGTAAACGGTTTTCTAAAGATTGTAATAGATATCATGAAGTGGCTCAATCCATTTCAGTTTTTTTCAAAAGCGAATGAAAAAGCGGCATCAGCCGGTATTGTAATAGGGGTTGACCATTCCGGGCTGGCAAATACCGGCACGACAGCCAGTGCGCTAATGAGTCCGCTGACGGAAGTAATTTCTGAATTATATGCCAAATTGTATGATTTCAGCTCCATTGTCCTCCTGATATTGTTTGTCATCATGATTACCATGCTTTTTATGAATGTGTTCATGTCAAGGCAGACGGACAGCAGGATGGGAATCATTAAAAAATATCTGTTTCGGGCGGGGTTCATTGTATTCGGCATCCCGCTGCTCGGCGGCACGTATTCCGTCATTCTTGATAAGATGTCGCAGGACATACAATCCGGAAATACGGCGGCGGCAAAAATTGTGGCATCTACATTTGTTGATTTTGAATCATGGGTAATGAATTCGAGCATGATCCTGCCGGATACCGTGATTAAGGTGGATACAGATAAAGGCCATATTACGGCAAATGCCGGAAACAGTATACAGGATATCTGTTATGCCTTTAATGAGAAGGCAACAACAGGGCTTCCATCAAGGTTTACGACGGGAAGTGCGGCCAATGATGTGTCAAAACTGATCGGACAGATTCAGAATGAGACCAGGATGTCTGCAGGTAATATCGGATCTACAGATGCATGGGTAATCAGCCTGCTTCAGCGGTACCAGTCCGGTAAGAAAATATATGCGTCAGAATATGAGCAGGCATGGATTTCTAAATTCTGGTTGAAGGACAACGATGCGGACTTTAATGAGAAAAGGGAGAATTATGTCAAAAACTTCGCGACGCCGCAGGTACTGCTGCAGGTTGACGGCAGCGAGAGGGCGGCATTCTGGAACCGTGAGGTTCCGGCGGGATATATAAGGGGGCCAATCGGACGGGATGCGAACGGAACCGGAAGTTCAGTGATTAACGGAATCAATCTGAACAGCAGGAATATGGGAAGCGAAGTCAGTAACAGCCTGAAACTTCCCGCGCTGGCTGTTTATAATTACTTAAATTCAACATTTAATGAAACGACGGTCAGGGTTTATTCTTCTGAGAAAGCAAGCTCAGGGCATATCCGGGATTACCATTATTCGGTGAATCTTGTCGGGAAAGGCGAGCAGAGTTTTGTCTACCTGTTTCTTTGTATCACAATGCTGCTAACCTATTCTGTGCTGGGATTCGTGTATGCATTTGGCATCATCATGTCCAACATGAAAAGGGGGATGAGGCTTATCGTTGCAGTTCCCGGGGCAATGCTTGGTTCGCTTGCCAGTGTGGCGAAAATTATCAGTTATACGGTTCTTATGATTGCAGAGCTTGTGTTAAACATCATGCTGTATATGCTGACCACGGATCTGATCTTCTCAGTTGCATCTGTCATAACCACAACGTTTGTCAATACGGCATCTAGTATTTTTAGTACGGCGTTTGTCAGCTCGGGGGCATTTTCAACACTTGTTTCGATATTGGTTATTATTTTTCTTATATGGTTTACGGTACAGGCGATTAAGTTGAGAAATCCCATTATTAAGTCGCTGGAGGAAATGGCTGATAATGTTGTGACTAAATTCATTACCGGGCAGACTGCCGGCGGAAATGCGCAGGGTTCCGGAGGACAGGGGGACAGCACCGCCGCAAGGGGGGCGCAGATTGCCGCCATGGAGCCTAAGAGGAGATTCCGCACCCCGGTAGGGCGCGCGGCTGAGAAAATGAAAGACACCTCGAAGCAGGAGGCATTTCTGGGACAGATGTTTGGGGGAAACGGTTCCGCGTTTAAGGAAGACCAGGCATTCCGGCAGAGGGATATTGAAAAACGTGCGGCTAAGAAACATGCAAGGCGTGAGATGCTTGAAGCCGGGAAGCAGCTTGCAGTAGGCGCAGGTGAATTTGCTGCAGGGGCTGCCACGGGCAATGCCGCGTTAATGGCCCAGGGAGCCAAAACCACGCTGCATGGAATTGGCACAGCGAACCAGGCTGCAGAAAATAAATACCAGGCGGATAAAAATGCGGATACAAAACTTGCAGCAACGCTCAATCCCACCATGGCAAAACATGATGAACGGCTTGGATATACAAAGGGACAGTCCAAAGAGATTGACAGGATGCCCCTTGGCACGGAATTGGTACAGGCAGTCCGGCTTGGCGGCGCAGGGAGTGATAATGCAGTACCAGTACCCAAACCAGGTCCTGCAGGCGGCAGTACCAATTCAGATACGGATTTTGGTAATGTGCATACAGGTACAGAAAATGCAGGGAATCCGATGTGGGGAACGGCTGATAATACAGAAAATGACAGGAATATCAGGAGGCAGTCCAGAAGCACTGAAAAAATATCTGTTGACAATGAGGTTGACCAGGAAGTCCAGGTTAATAATGCAGATGGAAATAAAATATTATCTGCGGGCCAGTCAGGTTCTGCGGATAACGGCATTCCTTTAAAAGGCAATGTCCGTGTAAATAAGAACACGGTCAGGGATATGATTTTGTCCGAAGCTGACGGATTTTCGGGCAGTATGCAGGATAGCGGTGTGGATGCTCCTAATGGAAATAAATCAGTGTATTTACACAGATCTGGATCTGCTGTTAATAGGATTGATTCCCAAGGCAGCAACAGTCGCACAGTAGGAGCCGGAATTACCGCCAGTGCTAACAATATCGAAAGCAGCGGACAAAAGGATGCGGACAGCTATGGGAAAAGTACGGGAAAGAGTATAAGCATGGGGTGTAATGAAGAGATACATGTCCAGTCTGCGAAAAAGGTGGTAGAACATGTAAAGGAAAAACATGAGACAGTAAACGAATATGCTGGTGAACCATCTGCACCAGACGGATATGAAAGCCATAATTTTGTCGAACAGAAGCTGCTGACGCACATAGACCAGACTGGGGACATAATTAAAAAACAGAAAAGATCACACAGTACTGATGATAGAACTATAAACAGGTACGCTGAAAAACATAACAGACTGCCGAAAAAAAAGAAAAACAAATGACAGTAAAATGTGCGTAAGAATATGCATTTTATATTTTTATTAATGCATTAATGGATAAATAAAAATTATTATTGACATATTTAATAAAAACTGATATTATTTTTTGGTAATTAAAACAACAATGTAATTCATTATCAATTCGAGAGGAGATAAAAATGGTAACAAAAATAGGAATGACAATGATTCTTGCATCAGGATCGATTAACCTCGGCAAATTTTTTGACAATTCAAAAAATGCGATGAAGTCATGGGGAGGATCGTTTATTGGTTTTATAGGCGCCTTTATGCTTGTGGCAGCCGCAGTGCTTATCTGCAAGGCATTCATACAGCATGGCAGGGGGCAGACTAACTGGCTTATGCTCCTGGGACTGGTTATTGTCGGCGGCTGCTTTTTTGTCGGCGGGTTTGATATTATGGACAGCCTTGCGAACGTGGGAAAACAGACCTTAAATGACCTGGCTACCGGTTCAGGAATTGGCGGCGGGACACCTTAATTCTATAAATATATATTGTTTTGTATTGAATGCCGAGAATTCTTATGGGTAATTTTGGACATAAGATGCATCGGCATAAATCATGCAGTCATCAGGAAGGATTTTAGCGATATGAGATTATTCAGACAGGTCAGGATATGGGGCAGGCATCACCGTATCGAATTATTTGGGACTGTTCTTGGGGCGCTTCTTCTGATTTTGCTGATAAACAGCATTTCCATATGCGTGTATGCATCAAGAAAAAATGACAGGCTGTTATCAGAGCATGCGGTTTTTGCTGATTCGTTTACGACTTCGCTTTCCGGGAAGAATGGTAAAATCTCACAGATTTATGTCAATACTGAACGGAATAAGTGTGTGATACTGTTCCAGTTTGACGACATGAACGGCATGGTGACGGATGCAGCAAAATATCAGGTTTTTATCAAGTCTTTTGACGTTTTTAAGGGTGAATATGCATCACGCAGGCGTACACAGCTTGATGTGATGGGCGGCTTCTATGTATTTGGCACCACAGGATATACGGCCCTTTATCTTTCCGCAGTCAATGGTTTTCCAGGGGAATGTTACGAGATCATTTTAAGATGCAATGATGTCCTGCAGATCAATGCAGATTCATCGGAGAATGAAAATGCAGCCAGGGACGCATCATATGCACAGTTTGACCAGTGGCGGGTTATCATTAACCCGAACGGCAATACTGCCAGGGAGTGCAGTTTTCTTGATGATTTTGACATCACGTCATTATATCAGGATGCCGTCATTGATGAAAATGAGGGTGAAATCAGGGAAAATCTTTATGACGACGTAAAAACGATGTATTCCAACTGGAAGAAAATAGATAATTACAGGAATAACCTTGAAAGTCTTAATGTCAGGGTTCCGTCGCTTCCTGTGTATATTGCCGGTGATGAGCTGGCAGCTGATGAAAATGGAATCATTCGGTATAATCCGGGGATTTATTCTGAGGAAGGCGTCGATTACGACTGGTATGGGAAGACACTGCACGATACATCGTTTCTTGACATGGTAAAAAGTGCGGACATGACGGACGTACAGTTTTTTAACAGTCTGAATAATTACCAGGCATCTGACAGTTCCCTTACTTCAGATACATGGTATATGGCGGACGGCTCTGTTATCAGTTTTGACGAAAGCAGCCTGAAACTAAGTAATATGCAGGCAGTTGTTGAGAACATCAGGGGTTATAACCAGGCGCTTAAGGACTATTATAATGCAAAGCGGCTGTATCACTGCACACACCTGATTGATTACCTGTATCTTGAATCAAATATGAAGATGGCAGGAAAGTATTTTACATCAAACTACAATGAAGGCGTGGTTACGGTATGGTAAGGTGGTGAGGTTGTTTGGCAGGACAGTCAGATGGTAACGACAGCCGGATGTCCGCAGGCGATAGGGATATGGGACAAAAGGGAGTCAGGAAAGAATCCGGGAATAAGCCTGAAAGTATGGCTGGAAGGTTAAGGGATGCGGTAGCGTTAAATGCAACAGGTACGGCGGCCTCCCATGCCGTAAAGATATCCCTGCTCCTGAAGCTGAAACTTAAGCTGCAGATGCTTGTCCAGCATGCAGTGCAGGCAGTCATGCATACCAGTGTCAGTATTGTATTATCCATTTGTATTCTCATCGGAACCGTGGTTGTGGCATTCATCGACAATGCCGCCATAAACGGCAGCGCCGTAAAAGACAGTAATTTTGTTGAATGCACGGCATATATTGACAGGGCAATGATTGGAAAGGGCGGATACGAGACTGCTGTTGATGTCAGCAGGATAAAACGCCAGACAGCCAAGCGCATATATTCCGTTTATTACCATTATGGTCTGAGACCTGAGCAGATCTTTGCCGTCCTGGGGAACTGGGAGCTTGAATCCAGTATTGATCCTACGGCGGTAGAAACAGTTTTTACGGAACCATATCGGATAGGCACGAAAAAACAACAGGCAGTCCAGTGTGATTTTGTCCTGGAAAAATGGAATCCCCGATATTTTCAGACATATCCTGATATATTACGCAATGGGATCGGGCTCGGACAGTGGACGAATGACCGGAACAAAAAGCTTGTGGAGTACGCAAAGATGTACGGGATGCAGGATTTTAAAGGGGATTCTGCACTGGAGAGCATGTGGTATGACTTGAATGTGCAGCTTGCCTTTTCAATAGATACGTCTTCCGTGGGGGATGATAATGCTCTGTGGTTAAAGAGCTGGAAAGAGACCGGTGCGGAAAAATGGGATGGCGACATGAATGTTGACCTGGAATTTAACTCGAAAAATAAATGGGATACTGTTGATACTGTCAATGGAGCCTTTTTAGATGAAACAATCAGTATCCATCCGGTCGGCGAGGATAATGAAGAAACAACAATCGGCGGTGATTCAAAGGATAAATATTATGATGATGCTGACCGGGACAGCGCAAAGGCGCAGGCATCCCTTGAAATGGATGCTGCATGGCCTGCAATTCTTGCTTCACATAAGCCCGTGCCGTACACGGATGAAAACGGTGTTTACCATGATGGCATTGATGAAGCCAACAGCGCAGCGAAATGTGAGTACATCAGGAAGTGGATAAAGAAATACCGGTTTTATCTGTATAAACATACGGTAATACGGTATACAAAGCAGTTTTTCAATGAATGGGAGGGCTGTAATAATGGGACGGAACAGGCGCGTATCGATAATGCCCTGGAATTTTATTATGAGTGGTGGGAGGAAGCAAACAAAAATACGGCTCAGGGAGAGCCAAACTATTTTGTAGGGGAGGAGAACGCCACTGACAGCAATGATTATTTCTTTTTTGTTGAAGAAGGATATGCGAGCGGGGTGCTGGAAGTGCTGAATAAGACGAAGGATTATAATCACAGTGTCAGCAATATATACACATATGACCAGGACATGAGCCAGTGCAACAGGATTGTTTATGAGGAGAGAAAAAATATAGCCAGGTGCGCTGCAATGATTGCGTGGCCGACCATTGCACAGTCAAGGGGAAATGACGGGACGGAGCTTTATAAATGGGTGCATGACCAGGTGATCAAGGAAGACAGCGTTTACATGTCGTGTGACCGCACGGTCTGTACCGCTGTCCGGTGGTCCGGTTATGATGACAGTTATCCCAAGGGTGCAACATTAAACCAGATCCAGTACCTGGTCACAAGTCCGAGGTGGGTGGAGCTGGACTGGGGCGGGGACAGGTCGCAGCTGCAGGCTGGCGACATCCTTATACGCAAGGATTCTGTTGCTGGCGACGCAACTGCAGAAACAGGTTCAGCCGAACACCATACACTGGTTTATATTGGCGAGGTCATTGCTAAAAATTATTCTGATAAGAGTCTTGGCGATATTGCTGAGGGTTCGTGCATTGTACATGGCTCATTTGGAGAACGCTCACCTGGAATTGGGACATGGTCTGACAAATATTCAACGTATCATGCTTTCCGGTGCATTCATCCCTTAAGCCCGACAAAATCCCAGTATAAAAAAATTTCAATCCCACCCGACATAAAATAAATCTGGAGGAAGATAATAAAATGTTTTATCCTGAAGATCTTGCATACGAAGTTAAAACATCAAAATTCATTAAGGCGCGCGGTATGGTTATTGCGGCATTTATCATAATTTTCATGGTTCAGGCTGTAGGTATTTATATGGCAAAGAACCTGCAGGACAGTACAGTCCGGTCAAACCTGCTGGAAATAGCGGATTACCAGCAGAAATGTAATTCGGTAAAAGCGGACATAAAACAATTTGAAGAATCCGGAACAAAGGAACTTTATAATTCATGGGAAGCGGGAAGTGCGGTAGCGGGTCTGCAGGACACATATGGAGGGATTTCCTGCAATGCATCTGTTGAGGCTGTAACGGAATCAGCCCGGAATACGGCATCTGCACTGGACAAGTATATAAGCGATCCTTTTGGGCGTACTCCCTGGTATAATAACGCTGCATGCCAGTATACATGGACGTATCTTAACCGTCAGACTTCAGTAACAGAGAAAATCCCGGGTATCTGGATATGCAGAAGTACGAACAGCAATGTGATACTGGCAGTTACAACAGGGGTATACGATGGACTGGGTGAACTTTTTGGTAATTTTATGGTCTATTACACAACAAAAGGAAATGCGCTCCTTGATGAGGATGTCAGGCTTGTGAATGGTAATATTGTCAGTTCTGTAGATTACATTGATTATTATAAGAACGTCGATGAAGTGCTGGATGAGGTCAGTGAAAACATGTCCCAGGATGGAGAGGGGGATGTTGGTGACAATGCCATACATGAAGCGGATAATATTGAATCTGAAGCTAATATAGAAAATAATGAATATTGTGATGAGGAGGTGCAATAATTGCTTTTTTTAAAGAATAAACGTGATAATTCAAAACCGGATACTTTGATGAATGAAAGGCCGAAAGTCAGGAAGTGTAAACTTCCCAGATATGTGATGACATCGGACGAAAAACTGGATATAGCCAGATATTTTATCCCGATTATTGTGATGGTACTTATCATCATTATTGAACTGATGGCCGGTAAAATAATACTTGGCCCTGACAGGCTTAAAATAACGGAACAGTCTGTCCAGCTTACCCAGCTGAAGACAGACTATGATTTAATGACAAACCAGTACAGGGATATGATGTCACAGAGGGCATCGCTTGATGACTATTCCTATTATACAGGTGACACATCGGAAAATGACCTGGCTGCGTCTGATTTTTTTTCACATATCTGTACATGGAGTGACAGCAGTACATATGAATCACTCCGGCAGGAAATGTTCAGGGCTGGATATACGGCGGAATCTGGTTTAATGAAGGCGCTTTTACCGGAACCTGTTACATATTATGATGAGGAAAGCGGGAATATGCTTTATTCCATTGACCTGAACCAGGATAACATGAAATTTGAGCGTATTGAATCATATCCGGTTTCCTCAGAGGCAGGGAAAAATAAATATGCGGGGATACTTGTTGTATCTTCCGTAGATCTGTCGGAAGAGGGGATGAACCAGGAATATTTTGGATATGTATATGTTGATTATGTTATCGAAAATGAAAAATGTATGGATGTTAATGCGGAAGCGCTGATCAGGCAGTAGGGGTGAATCAATGGGTGTAAGGAATTTATCAGGTAAAAAAATCAGGAATATAATAAATCTCCGGTGTAGTCTCAGTATTCGAACAGTTATTGTTTATCCGTTTATCGCAGTTTTTACGGCTGTATCCTTTGTATTTGTTTTCTTTACAATATTGCCGATGGTAAACAGTATCGGCATTGCGGCATTCGGATATAACGAGGTTACACTGCTGGCATATGGGATTCTTCCTTTTATATGTATAGACATGTGTATCGTCCAGGGATATTTTTACATATTAAAGAAGATTGTAAAGGGAATCACCAGATTTAATAAAAAGGAAGGATAAGCAGCCATGGAGAACGGAATACTTGCATTTCCGCACAACAGCAGTGAGGACAGGACAATGCGTATTGAAAAATCCTTAAAGAACAACAGGATTGTTTCGAGGGAAGATATGGATGCGCGCGTCACTGCCTGTTTTGACAATGTAAAGCTTGAATTTGACGAACAGTCCAAAAGGCCGTATATCATGTTACGGGACGGCGAGGTAAAAAGCGTCAGCGGGACTTTTCCCTATGGCATACAAAAGATACGTTTCAGGCAGGGGAAAAGACCTCCTGTCGAAATCAGGTGGGAGCTGTCCAATGAGGAGATTATGGAACTTGTAGGAAACGGACTGTACGGTTATGGACCAAATAAACCTAAAATGAAGGGGCAGCTTGACATACCGGAAATATTCACGGAAACAGATTTTAAGGACATACCGGTGAAGGTTGATGTCCTTGCAACGGAATATGTGGATGGAGATGAAAAGCAGATTCCGGTCATAAGCTGTTCAATCAGGAAACCCTATGGATGTGTCACAAATTCGGAGGAAACAGGTTATGGAAACATAACATCCTTTTTTTCAAGGGCCAGGCAGGAGCTTATGCCGGAAAATGACAGGCAGGTTATGGAAGATATTCCGGAAAACGAACTGTGGGGATATGCCCCGGCGCCGGAGGACGAAATGGTTGTCCGCCAGGAAAGAACCCTTACGAAAGAAGAGGAGGCAGAACGCCAGTTATGTGCCATGTTCGCGGCGGAAATCGCAGCGCGCAGGGACGAACATATCACTTCGGTGGATATAGACCAGATTGTCGGGGATACAAAAGCTGCAGTTGAGGAGCTTTTTGACGGGGAAGGTGAGACAGAAGCTGCCGATGATGCAATGACAGATTCAGAACTTGCACAGCTTCATCTTATGGCCGGGGATGACGACCATAGAAAGGCAAGGGCAAAGATCATTGAAAATGCAGTCAGCAGGGCGGCGGGTATTCAGTCAGTGAACGTCCAGCAGGAAATATATACAGACGGAAATGGCCCGGATATGAATTCTGATGATTTTTCCCCATCAATGTAGGATATATTTTATGGACATAATGAGGTGAGAATTGGGATTAAAGGAATCAATCGTAGTCCGCAGCGAGTATACAATCAAAAACGCATCAAAGCAGGGCGGCTCCAGGGGAGGCACACCTGGGAATTTTGTCCTGCAGTATATGTCAAGGGAGGACGCGACGGAAATTGTCACACCGGTTACTGTTGACGGCGAACCGTTTGGCGACAGATACAGGGCACGCCGGGAAATTACTGATACTGCAGCTTCGGAATATGATCTGGACAGGGGATTTTATAAAGTCCAGAAGCGTGGCGGGGTAGCATTTAACGAACATGAGCTGAGTCTTTCTTACAGGGAACTTGTCCTGTCATCAAAGGAAATACAGGATGCATTTTATGAGGGAAAAACGGTCATGAAAACCATCATTTCGTTTGATGGGGAGTATCTACGGAAATATGGGATTATTCCGGATGATTTTAAATTCCGCTATAGGGGTGACTTCAAAGGCAATATCGACCAGCTGAAACTCCGCTATGCGGTTTATAGCGGGATGGAAAGGGCATCGGAGGATTATGATGACCTGCATTATGTCGGCACAATTCAGGTGGATACAGAGCATATTCATTGTCATCTTGCCATGGTAGACATGGGCATAGGGAATATAACTGAAGATGGCACCCAGCGCGGCAAAATATCAGCGGCTACCAAAAATAAGATACGGCATGGCATTGATACAGCGCTTATTGACGCCAGAGAAGTGCATTTCATGGCATCCGGTGTCCGGCTCGATCATGCCAACAGGAGGCTTAATTATGATCAGTTTACATACAGGAATATGAAACTTTATGGAGCGCCACAGCAGATCATGACTGTCCTTCCTGATGACAGGGAATTATGGCATGCCGGGAGCGGCAGAAAGGAGATGGAACAGGCTGACAGGCTGTGCCATACATATGTGGAGCGTATGCTGCAGCGGGAAGGTTCGGGCTTTGAAGATTCAATGCTGACAATCCTGCAGTATGCAGAAATGCGCCAGAGGGAAGAGAACCTGGATGACGGACAGAAAGAGGATATTATAAAAAATGGGCGGGAAGCCGCCATAAAAGAGGCAATGAATGATGTCTATGAAATTCTCCGCGAATGTCCCATAACAGTACAAAAGGCAACGCCTGTCCAGAATCTTGCGGCGCAGGAAACCCTGTATCCATCATTCAAAAATGACCTGCAGGATTTTGTTTACCGGCTCCGCACATACCGGCAGCGCCATAATCATCATAAAATGGAAGCGGACCGTTTCGGGAAATATGCCAGGGATTATGAGAGGGAACGCGTGAATGGAAATGTCAGTGATGATTCCTATATGCTCTACGGGTATTTTAAAGTTGAACAGGAGTACCAGGACATGCTTGCAGGGAAATATGCCCATTTTATTAAAACAGACATACCCATAGACAGGCTGGCTTTGGAATATGTGAAATTTTCACAGCGGAGCCGCCGGATCCATTCCATGACACTTCTGTACGAAGATCATTTGGTTCAGGGGATGGAGGCGGATAATGCGGAGGAATACGGAAGGCAGAAATATGATGTATATGGCGGCAGATATATTGTCGAAGCACCAGAAATATTTAAAGAACGTATCAGGCGGAATAAAAACCAGTATCTGGAGAATTATGCAGAATTTCAATCCAGGCTTGACAGCATGCAGCTTGTGCTGACATTGAACGATGACGGCTTCCCGCATATCAGATACCACCCAAAGTACAGGTTTGAGGATGTAAGGGGGCTGGACCTGCATGAATTAAAAGATGATTTCAATAAACCGCTTGAATTTTCTGATTCTGTAAGGAATGCGTATATATGTATGGCCAAAAGACGGATCAGGGCGTATGATGCCGCCTGTGTTTACCTTGATGGTACGGGACAGTCACAAATGAAGGAACGGTTTGATTCAGGGGATATTGAACGCATGCGCAGCACATATAAAGACATGGAGGCCGGCCGCCGGATAGAACCGCTGCAGAATCCGGCGGGTGAAATAAGGCAGCGCAGTACCATAATGCTGGACAGGAACACGCATATGCAGATGCAGGAGGCCGTTTATCAGAAACTGCCACAAAATATCCTGAAATGGCAGGACGAGGAGAACGACAGAAATAGAGAACCAGAGTATGAATTTTAGGAGGTAACAGTATGAGGGTTACATGGCTTTGCAGCCGCAGGGTAGAAGGGGAGATAGAAGGATATTATACGGAAAAACAAATTGAATCAGAGAAAGACAGGGTAAAAAAAGAATTGCTGGCCATGATGCACCGGCAGACAAAATGGGATGTTGAATATTTAAAAAAGGGCGATATGTTTAATTTCGGCGATATGTTTTATTATGGGGATTCCGACAGCAGGCAGGATAAATGTATCAAAGAGCTTTTCCGGTGTAAAGATGAAGATGAATTTTCTGACAGTCTGGAAGAGAAAGTCCATATAAAGAATGATTACAATGGGAAATCCTTTGATAAGGATATGGAAGAAGATTTGTACAAATGCATATTCAGATGCTATAAAACAATGTATATGCCTGTCACGGTAAATGTTCCTGATGACAGTACAGAGGATGAAATAAAGAGGGCGCTGCATGACAAAATGTCGCAGAATTATGACGGCATGAATGATCCTTATCATATGAGCGGCGAAATGTTACCGCCCCCGCCCTGTGCAGTGTGGAAGGAGGAGCTGACGCTTGCAGACCGCATTGAGCAGGGACTTGTGGATATTTCCAGGCTTTATATGTACCAGTTTGAATGGCTCAAGTATCATGGGAAGATGATATACGGCAGATATTACGATGATGAATATGAAATTGACTGGGAAAGCATGCGGCGTGTTTCACTGCAGGAACCCGAAGATCCGGAGAGGGATATGGAAGAAATCGATGATTACTGGTATGAGCGGAGCGACCTGGACGGGCCGGAAGATGAGTGACAGGGATAGTCATACTTGTTTTAGCGAGGAGAGGAATCAGTACAGATGGAAACAAATACTTATCCGGCCGTCCAAAGCGGGCATACAGACTGGCTTTCAGAAGATTTAAAGGAAAAATGTCCGTATCTCATGAAATATACAAATCCTGTCAGGCATTCGCCAAGAAAGATAATAGGACGCGACCAGGAGATGCTGAGGCTCGCGGCGATACTGTCCGCACCGGAACTGTGCAATGCGTGCCTGATCGGGGAGGCAGGATCGGGCAAGACAATGCTTGTGCAGGGGGTTATGGCAAAAGACACAGGCAGAAGCTATCTTGAAATAAACCTTGCCAAAATGATAGCGGATTTTAACCCGGTTACGCTGGGAAACAGCCTGACGCAGCTCTTTGGGGAGGTAGACGTATTTAAGCGGATTACGGACAGGGAACTGGTTCTTTTCATAGACGAGTTCCACCAGATTGTACAGCTTTCTGCGCCGGCAGTTGAGGCGATGAAGCCGCTGCTTGCAGATTCGGGAACCAGGGGCGTGAAGGTGATCGCGGCAACCACATTTGACGAATTCCGGCAGTATATTTTACCGAACCAGCCGCTTGTGGAGCGTTTCCAGAGACTAAACCTCAGTCAGCCAGGTAAAGAAATGGTAGTTGCAATCCTGAAAGGAATGGCAAAACAGTACGGGGTTGCCAGCCATCAATATAATAATTCGCTGTATGAGATGATCTATGAGTATACAAACAGGTACATACCGTCAAGCAGCCAGCCGAGAAAATCAATCCGCGTCCTTGACGCAATGGTCGGCTGGCATAATGCCGCAAAACGCAGGCTTGATGTCCGGCTGCTTGCGGATGTCATACAGCAGTCCGAGGGGATAAACATAGCATTCAAGGCTGATGCGGCAGGGATAAAAAAATATCTTGATGACCATGTTTACGCACAGTCTTATGCCACATTATCCATTTCAAACCGCCTGCATATAGCGGTTGCAGACCTTAATGACAAGTCGAAGCCGATGAGCACGTTCCTTTTTACTGGTTCGACGGGTGTAGGGAAAACCGAAATGGCAAAACAGCTTGCGAAAATCCTGTTTCGTGACAGTACAGACCAGGATGACCAGAACCAGTCAAGCAACCGGCATTTTATCAGGTTTGACATGTCTGAATATGCAAGGCCGGAATCTGTTGAATATTTTAGGAAAGAGATTTCGGCAAGAATATGGGAGCGTCCGTTTTCCGTCGTGCTGCTCGATGAGATTGAGAAGGCTTCCGCCGAGGTCACGAGGGAACTGCTCCAGGTGATTGATGACGGGCGTCTTTCCGATGAAAACGGGCGTCAGGTGGTCTTTACCAACTGCTATATCATCATTACCACGAATGCAGGTTCTGAAATATATAAAAATCTTGAAGCATTTACAAACAACCTTTCCGATGTCAGGGCTGGAGCCCCGGATAAAGAAAAAGCAGAAAGTGAAGGGCTTGTTCAATATATCAAACTCATTAAGGAATCCATCATAACAACAACTGCAGATAATAAATTTCCCCCGGAACTTCTGGGGCGTATCGACTGCATTGTCCCGTTCCAGCCTCTTTCCGAGGATACCAAGATGCGGATTATAGGGAATAAGATGGATCACCTCATATATGATGTGTCAAAGAAACATAACAAGAAGCTTAAAATGTCGAATAAGATACCGGAATTTATCGTAAAAGACAACCTGGACAGGGACCCGGACCAGGGCGGGGCGCGTTCTGCCATTGCGAAATTTGAGGAACAGGTGGTTGCCAGGGTTGCCAGGTGTATCAATGAAAACCCGGACGCAGTTGAGATTCATGTCGGAATTTCCGGCGGGATGGCTTTTGAGAATAAGACACAGCTCAAATCCGCAGCGTGTATTCAGGTAAATGCCATATATAATTAGGAAAGGCGGTACATACGAAAATGGCGTTATTTAAGTTAAAAAAACATGAAAAGGATAACCGGCAGAAGGTACAGGACGGACAGTTTAAGGCAGCAAGGCGTCCGACAGAATCCCTTGGGAGTGTATTGAGTGAATCCGTACCGGGGGCTGCCCTTGACATTATCAGGTCAAATCCTGTCTTTGAACTTCCGGCAGACGGGGATGGGAATAAACGGTATGTGGTGGCTACCCTCGATGTAAACACAATTGGCGGGCTGAATAAGAGGGCTGCACGGTCCAATCCTGACAAGGGGCAGCTGATTGAATGCATTAACTGCGGGAATATTGAGGCGTATGTAAGTGCGGAGGGCATTGCTGAGGACAGGTTTGTCATTATTCCTACAGACAGGACAATGGAATCTCTTTCCGAGTTTCGTTTTCTGTCTGATAAGGAACAGTTTGGCCAGTTTATACCGACAGTCTGTGTTATTGACCAGAATGGTAGTATGATCTTTCAGGAGCTGCCGGAAAGTGTTCCTTATGAGTGGTTTCATGATATAAGCATGGGGGCTGTACGGGTATCGGATGCTGTTGGTTTGGCTGGCCCTGAAGGACAGCCTGTGACAGATGATGTTCCGCCCGGGGATATTTTGTTTGGGGATGAAGATTCTGACGGGGCTGATGCGCAGAATCCAGGGACAGCCCATAAAGAATACGAAGAAATAAGTTTTGAGGAGACTTTTGATGGCGCACAGGAGACAGGCGGGGAAGATTTTTGGGAAAATATAAATATTGATATAAATGAACCTGAATCTGATGAGAATGATATCCAGTGTCCTATCTGCAATAATTACGTCAGCCCTGCAGATGAAACCTGCCCGTTCTGCGGTACTTCTTTTATAGAGGATGTCCCAAAAGAATTCGAAGATGTAGCCGGTCAGGAGAAAGCTTTACCTGTGCGGGAAATCACGGACATGGATATCACCAGGGCTGTGGAACGGCTTTTTCATGCAGGGGATCTTGACCTTGAAATATCTGCGGAACCGTTTGATGTACGCATCATTGGGGAAAATGGTTACGTCCCAATGATTGAAGAGCGGGAAGACGGGTGGCTTGATTCCTATGCAACACAGATGATTAAAAATGCCAACGAAGAACTGCGCAAACTGCACCATGATAACCTGCTCAAATGCCGCCAGCGTTACCTCTCCCTTATGACAAATAATGCGGAGGATATCGCGGACAGGGTAGATTACCATAATGCATCCACCAGTTTTTACAAAATGTATAAGCTTTTTGAATCACAGAAAGAAGAAAAAAAGGATGCGCTGGATGAGCAGATTGCGCAGAAACGTGCCGTGATGGAGCAGGCATGGAATGAAGAACTGGAGAGAATCAAGGCATCTGCAGCAATGGCGGCGGAACGTTCCTATATTGACAACCATGAAAAGGCGCATGAAGCCGCTTCTCGGGAAGTTGAGATCATGCTGCTTGACGAGGTTGAAAGGGAACACCGGGACAACCTTATGAACCTGAACCAGCTCAGGAAAAATGAAGCCCGCAAGATGCTGGACATTGCAGTGACGGAAACCCTTGAAGTAGTCGGTCGGTCATATGCGGAAATGGTCGAGGGTGAGAATGCAAGGAGAGCGGAAATTCTCTCACAGATCAGTGCCTATGTTGATGCACATTTAAAGGATGCGGCTGCCCGGGATGCAGTCATTGCAGAGGCGCAGCGCCAGAAAGAAGAGGCAGACAGGGTTACCGAGGAATTCAGGCGTAAGATGGAATCCATTTCAAATGATCATAAGTCCGCATGCGACAAGCTCCATGGCGAGCTGGATACTGCGCGCCAGCATGAGGAAAACCTCATACGTGAATATGATTTAAGGCTTGGTGCGGAATCCGACAGATACAATGAACTGGAAGGCAGGTATAAAGAGCTTATGGATAAATATGTAAGCATTGACAGGGAAAAGTCAAAGGAATACGAGACGCGCATTATTACCCTTGAAAATGACAAAAGGGCCGCGGAGGAGCATCTGGCGCATGTTGATATCGTCCACAACAGATTTAACAGGGTTTCGGTTGCCGTATGGATATCAGTTGCAGTGGCAATGTTTGCGATCGGCATTCTTTCAGGAAATATAATCGGGACAGACAGGTCCCTAGGAAACAGGCAGTATTCAATTTCCCTGACCGGGGCATCCGGTGACGCGACGGCAGACGAACCAGAAAAATCTTATGGGGAATAAATTTGTTTTATAGTGGGTACAGTGCAATAAAAGTGTCCTGTACCTGTTTTTATGCACAGGGGCACGTAAGGAAATTAGCAGTTTCGCTGCACGTGCCCCGCGCGGCGGATAGTGGAGAAGGACATTCCCCTACCCGATTGCATACAGGCAGAAAAAGCAGAAATTATTTAATGGGCAGGAAAGGATTATTGTCAAATGTCAGGAAAAAAGAAAAACTGGAAATTTTTGAAAAATCAAAAGTATGAGGAGAGTGTCAAAGGGCGGGATGTGTATAATGACCAGCAGTTAAGGCGCGGCGTGCTCAGGGAGCGCCAGACCATGTTTTCACGGAATGTCATTTCATTGTTTCTTTCGATGCTGGCGGCCTTCTGCATATTCCTTTTGTGGAGTGCGGGTATATCAGTTTTTGGAAAGCATACATCTTCCGAATTTATTTCTTATGGATTATTTCATGCATACTCGTCGATGCAGGTGTATGTGTCTCTGGGCATTGGATTTCTGGTTTTTGCAGCCCTGCAGCCGTTTATGCGCAAGAACCTTGAAGCACAGAACATGCTCTGCACGACGGATGATATTAACCAGTATACGGATGACCAGCATGTTGCCCTTCCGGAAGAGCTGCAGGTAAAATTCAATTATTTTCCTGATGTGGGGGCACATTCATCTGTCCAGGTATCGTCGCTTATTTCACATATGGCTCTCAGCAATAAGGGAATCAGGAAAGTAAGGATGGTGAAACGTTATGATAAGGACGTGCATGACAGCAGCGGGGAGATTACCGCATATAAAGGTGAAATTATTTATGATGACGAAAATAACCCAAAATACAGGAAAGTGCCCATGTTTGACACGAAATTTGCCGATGCCCTGTTTGAAGCGTCCGGTGCGCCAAAAGAAGTACGAAAGACTTATAATGTCAGAAAAATAAGTTATAATCCCGGCAATAAAAACAAGGATAAGCTGTGCGGCGAGAAGGCCGTAAAAATCCGGAGGGCTTCCACCAGGAAAAAACGCAGGACTGGCAGGGCATTGTATAATACTGTTTCCGACCTGATCAACAAGGACTGGTATATCCCGGAATATGAACCGCAGCGTCCGGCAGGCGTCTACCTTGTCGATTCGGCTCCGGTCAATACAATGATACTGGCAATCACCAGGGCAGGCAAGGGACAGACAATCATTGAGCCTACGATTGACATGTGGATGCGCGAGAAGCGGCTGAATAATATCCTGCTGAACGATCCCAAGGGGGAGCTGCTTGTCAAAAATTATGTGCGCGGCACGGTGAGGGGATATCAGATCGTGCAGTTTAACCTGATCAATGCAATGAAGACGGATATATACAATCCGCTTGGAATGGCTGCACAGGCAGCACGGGAGGGAGATTTTACCAAGTGTGCCGCATATGTGGAAAGCGTTGCCGAGGTTTTCTTCCCTCTTGACGGCGCTGAAGATCCTGTATGGCCAAATGCTGCAAATAACGCGTTTAAGAGGGCTGCGTATGGCCTGATTGATTATTACCTTGAAGAAGAAAGGACTTATCGGAATGAATGCAGCAGCCGGATTGCTGCCGGCGAAGTCATAGATCCGCAGACAATAGATACCCATGTTGATACAATGTGGGGCAAAGTCACGCTCTATAACTGTTACCAGATGTTTGTACAGCTTGTCGGGAAAAAGATGCCAAATCCCGCGCAGGTATTCGCAAACAATTTAAAATCAGGGCAGTATGACTATCTTGATGATGAGGAGATTAACAGCCTTGCAAAAGAGGCAAACCAAAAATCTGTCCTCTGGAACGGTTCTTCGGAGCTTGACTGTCTCTCGCTGTATTTTAACGCAACAGATCATCTGCCCAAAAACACGATGAGGACTCTTGTTGGCAATATCAATAATTCACTTAAATCGATGGCGGGAGCCGATAAGATGATGGCATCCGTATATGGCATTGCGATCACAGCCATGTCGTTTTTTACGGATCCGACGATATCGACACTGACATCAGGAACGCCCTCACAGACGGTTGACCTTGCCGGATTGTCCTTTCCTCGGCGCCTGGGCGTAAGGTTCCATCCGGATTTTGTAAAGAGACGGCACTATATCGGTCTGCGGTGTATGTGGGATGCCTTTGAGGACATTGCATTTACAAAGAATATGGGAAAGGGGTTCCAGCATTCAGATATCGTGTCGCGTGAGGGATGGGCGCGTTATTTCTTTGACGGCAAATTTAAGACGGACACGGCCTACATCAGGCTGCGGCTGACAAATGCCAGTACGGATGTCCTTGTACATGAATATTATTTTGAGTTTCACAAGGGATACCAGATATCGCTTGACGGGCGCACTTATGTGAAAGATCCCGTGCTCGGGACAAAGATTGCAAAAAACGGGGTATTATATGAGCTGGTAAAGGATGATAAAACAGGCGGGTTTAAACCGAGGGCGACTGTTTTTAAGCGTAAACGGCTTCATACGGATTATAATGGCGGCATTGAAAATGTGCAGTATAAGGTATCAGATGAATCCGTTCCCGCGATTACGCAGTCCTATGTGCGTTATTGTGAAAAACCAAAAATGATTTTTCTTGTGACGCCCCCGCACCTGATGAAATATGCAAAACTGATCCTCATACTGATCAAACAGCTTGTTGACCTTAATTTTGACCAGTCCTATATGACAAAGCCGGACCAGAAGCCGCTCTATAAGACAAGGTATATGCTTGACGAGCTTGGAAACCTCAAATCAGAGGGGCACGGCATATCAGGGTTTGAGACAATGCTTTCAATCGGGCTTGGACAGGACCAGCAGTTCACGCTTGTCCTCCAGACATTACAGCAGTTAAGGGAAGTTTATGGCGAATCCGTAGATAAGATCGTACAGGGAAATACTTCCAATATCATATTTTTGAAATCTACGGATGATGAGATGCTAAGAACGCTGTCCAATATGTCCGGAACGACGCACAGGTCCTATATTGACCAGAAAACCGTAACCAGGGATATGGAAAAATTACTGCTTGCGAATGAGGGAAAGGCTTCTTATATGATGCAGACAAAGGAAGTGCCCGTAATCAGTTATAATGACATGATGTATATTGAGAAGAACAACAGTATGGTGTTCCGCGCAGGAGATTCACCGGTCTGGAACCGCAATGAGACGATATTGCCAATGTCGCATAAGCTTTTTGAGAACACAATAAAAGTTTCGGGGCGCGAATATTCCCTGCAGACAATTCCCACACTGTCATCGGCAATGGATTTTGACCTCATGAATAACCAGCCAGATTTTGACAGGCTGCTGGACAAGCGGATTGAACAGGCGCTCATGGCGGAATCCGTCATGGAAAACTATAATAGGGCGTTTAACTATGATGATGACGATATCCGGCGCCTTGACAAGGATATCTATGCAGATGACATCATGGACATGATCGATGCTGAGTTTGCCCGTCAGAATGCCGTAATGGGTGCTGGCAGTTCCGATGTGATGAGGGAATCCGTCAGTCTCTATGAAGTCGAGGAAAACCACGAGATGCAGCAACAGATAAACAGTATCCAGAAGCAGCTTGAGGAAAACGAAAAGAAAATATATGCAGAAGGGCATCTGTCCAAAGCAGACCTTATCAATGAAGCAGGAAAGGCGCGGCATGGTTTTGACAATCTGTTTGCGGCTGTCTTTGTAAAACTGAAGGACGAATTTGCCCGTGACGGGCGGTTTTCGGTCATTGACGGCTCGCTTTATGGCGGTGTGGGGACTGAAAAGCCCTATATCATAAAGCAGTCCACAGAGGATATGGAGCTTCTGGCCGGGATGATAAGCAGGCCGGATGCGCGGGTTTTTGCTGATGAAGGGCTCACGCCGGAAGATATTGACCTGTTTGGCGGCTACAGGGTTACGGATGAGTTTATTAGATTTATTGCAGGTTTTGCGGGATGGGATACAATCCTTGACGGAAAATTTGATGCTGCCGTGGCTGAATTACTGAGAAAGGAAGAGGATTCAAACGCTGCGTAGCATGGAATCGGGGAGGAAGTAGTAAATGATTACAATATGCAGTATAAGGGATGCAAAACCTGAAGAACATGATGAGACATGGGCAATCGTGCGCTCATATAAGAATGCGTCCCCAAAGGTCAGGCAGGTTGCAGACTTGTCCCCTTCGTGGGATTTATTTTCAAAATACAGGGGATTTGTTTCGGAAAACCGGTGGGGTGCGGATGCTTTTGAAGGAACATACCTTCCGCAATTTATAAGCGAGATACAGTCAGGATCTGCAAGGGAGCTTATTGATGGCTTGTGTGAAGCTGACAGGGAAGGCCGGGATATCTGCCTGTTCTGTTATTGTGCAGATGAAAGCCTGTGCCACAGAAGCATCATTGCCGGCATACTGCAGGGATATGGGTGTGATGTAAGGGGTGTAAGCAGGGATTATAGCAGGTATTTTGATATGTATACAAACAAAGAGGAGTATGGAAAAGAGATGGACAGTAATGAAAAACAGTCGAAACCAGCCAGGTATACGAATAGTGAGGCAGAGCAGAATGAATTAAATAACCGGCTTTTACGGTATATTAATCCGCTTGTTTTTAACGACAGTATTTTTCTGGCAAATGAGTATATTCATGATCATGACGGTATGCCGCTTACGGTATCGCAGTGTAAATATATACGGCAGCATCTTATGAATGACCTTTACGGCGATGTTTTCCGAGAACTGGTTTATAACATGCCGGAGGACCTTGATACCGACATGGATGGCATGGTTAACCTTTTCATGGGCGAAATGATGGACAGGATGTTTGACAGGGACGGGAGGGAAGGAGTCCTTGAGACATATCTTAAGGAGAACAGGCTGTTGCCGGAGAAAGCAGAGTCCGGTCTCGCAGAATATGCGGACAAAAATAATTTTACGGTCACAGACATGAATGAGAAGCTGGACAGTATGAAACAGCAAAGAAACCTGCGTCCGTTTGATGTTTTTGGTGTCTATAAGATTGCAGGGCAGGAAATACAGGCTGCTGACCTTGATGTTACACAGGCGTATCTTGAAAAGAATGCGTATAAACAGAAGGCGCTTCTTAATCTGTCAGACGAGGATAAGGAACAATATGAGCCTGTTTCCTTATCAAGACGATATTTTTTTGCCGGGACAAATCCGGTAGGGGACATTGCACTCTATGAAAAGAAGGAAGATCGAGTAGCCAGAATGAACGGAGTTTTTTACCCGGCGCTGAAAACGCTTTCTAAATCGGATAAAACAGGGCTTTACAGACTGCGCCGGTATATTGATTCAAACAGTTATGACCGTCTTGCCAGACAGCTCTCATGGGAAATCAGGGATGATAATCCCACCGTAAATGATCAGGCCATCAGGAATGCCGTTGCGATATGCCAGGATCTCGAAAGACGCGGACTGCCTTTTACAATCGGGAAGGACAGCAAGGCCGGACAGTTGAAGGCAGCCGTATCCCTTAATAAAAAGGATTCCATCGACATCAGGATTTTCGATTATGAAAATCCCAACTATGTGGGGCGCACCTTTAACGGGACGGCATCCTATTTCCGGTTTGCCTCCAAGTCCTCCGGCACTGCAGGCGCAAAGTCTGATATTTATTTTCCAGACGAAGAGGATGTCCTTGTGCTGCTTGCTCACAGCCTGGGTGAGCATCCGCAGACGCCGGAGCTTAAACCGGACGGCACGCACTTTATGGTGGGCGAGAACGGTGATGTCAGGCAGTATGACGGAAATACGTCGGTTCCAGTATTGACAAGGAACAATGAATGTTACAACATGGCATACTGGTCAGCCGAAAATTCCAACACTTTTTATAAACTGGCCCGCAATAATGACGGATACATGCAGCCAGTATACATCTACAATGAAGGCTACAGCAGGACAGGGACAGAAAACAGGAGCTTTGAAACTCCTGATGATGCAAAGGAATATATTAATGAGAGCATAGAGCTGGCAAAACAGAACTACCAGAATGTAACGCTTGGAACTGGGTTTTTGGAAAGGTCTGAGGTAACAGGGGCAGATTTTCCGGATTCCTATGATCCAGACATCAAGAAGCTGCAGTTAAAATATCGTGAATACATGGATTATGATGATATACTATTGCAGGAAGCCGGGGAAGCAGACGAAACATTTTCACAGAGGCTGGAGGAATTCAGACAGGATGAAACGGCAGAACCGCCTGATTATGGGGAAAAACGGGCGAATATAGTTGAACACAACAATGAAACAGCCCGGCTTCTGTTCGGACACACTGATGGTACAGGCTCGGAGGATAACCCCATTACACTGAATGTCGCCGCCGTTGCTGAGTATTCCGGCGAGCGGGAGGCTGACCTGATTACCGCAATGAAAGCCTGTGGCAGTGATACAAAATTTGACCTGATGCAGACAGATGAATTTAACATGAACCGGATACGGGAACTGCTTGTCGCATATGATGACAGTTCCGGCAGGTCAATATTGGAAAATGACTCTTTATCGCCATTCATGTCACATGTCAGGGACACAGTGCTTGATTCACTGGAGGCACAGGGGGTTAAGGTGTCCGGCCTGGATTTTGACCGGAATGGAATTATACGGTATGAGGGCACGGTTGTAAATAAAATGCTGCACGATGGAGATACAGATCCGGAAACCCGACAGATAACAGGATATATCGGGCAGATCTTCGAACCTGATGAGAGGGGCGTGATTGTGACGCGGTACAACCATGATGATAACCGGGCGATCATTCCCAAATATACTGCGACGGTGGAGAGACCTGATCCTGAAACAAACCTGTCCATGGAGAAGCGGACGATATGCTGTGGTTACGGGGAGATGCTCGACCGTAAGATAAGGCTGGACATACACCGTGATTTTGCCGGACGGACGTTTGACACTGCCTTTAATGCAACACAGTTAAACGGTATTTACCGCGAACTCTATGCAGCAAAGGTACCGGCAGACTATATGGCCCATTACCGCGCAAAGGGCATGGACGAAGAATATATTGACGCCCTGATCAGGACGCAGGAATCAGTGGTAAGATATCCTACATCATTCATAGAAAATTCGACGCTTAATACATGGTATGACCTGAAGAAAAGAAATTTTATCGATGATGTAAATAAAGATGATTCTTCAGTCACGCTTGAAAATGTCGCCATACTGAACGGCTGTGAAGCGTTTGACAGTCTGGCGACAGGCAATGCAAGGAACCAGGGCATACTGCGTTATATGCGGGAACACGCGTCTGTCAATCCCGAAACAGGACATCTGGAACCGCCCCGCAATCCTGACGGCACAATCAATGAAAATGACAAAATGGCGCTGTTAAACCTTCCGATGTACCGCTATATTGATTATAACCCTGCTGACAGGGTGGTCATGGTGGTCGGAAACAGTATTGACTGCCTGCAGGTTGACAGGCAGACTGCCATGGCGCATGTAGCCCTTAAAGGCTGGTGCATGGATGATGCCTATGTCATTTCCAGGGAGTACGCGGAGCGCCACCTTGTTTATTCCGGCGATGCCATGACAACGGAAAAATTAGATCCGGAAATCATAATGTCACATATCTGCGATCCTGATGGCTTCCTTATGACATCATTTGGCGAGGACGGGAAGGAATCTATACAGTTTTACGGTCAAGCTTATCCGCTTGATGAAGTAAACAGCAGGTTTGGCAGTCCTGAAAATGATAAGACGAAAGAAGAACTGTGTGCTGACTATATTAAGGAAGATCTTATAAGAAATAACATGGGGCTGCGTCCGCTGATGGCGGGTGACAAAATCTGCGACCTGGGAGGCAACAAAGGCGTTATATCACTTGTTGTTGACAGGACCATGCCGCCAGAGACTGCAAAACGGCAGAATCTTGAATATGAAGTTGAATTATTTAAGATAAACCCGGAACTTGAAGTTGTGGGAGCGCCTTTTACGGCTCCAAGCCGGATGAATGCGGGTACGGTACGGGAAATGATGGAAAACGCAAGGGAATTAAGACTCCCGGACGGGACAGTGATAGAGGGCGGAATGGGTACGGCCGGCATGATCATTACGGACAAGCTCGTTGATGAAAAAACGCATATTTACGATGATGAAACGCATGGTGGCGGAAAAGGCAGGAATGCCTCATCACAGCTGGCATGGCAGCTCCAGGCAAAACACGCTGATACATTCATGAAGTTCATATACGGCCAGAATGACAGGAATTTTGGGAAAGTGCGTGAACGCCTGATTGCGCTTGGATATGACATTGACGGGAATAACTGCCCGGTAAAGGGATATTCGCCGCACAGCATTACATTCAGTGACGGTTCAGGTGAAAACATTATTTATGAGACAAGAAACGTTATTGAAACAGGGGAGCCGGAAATTTATCCTTCCAAAGACGGCTTACAGAACCGGACAGACTTAAAGGGGGCTGTCAAAAAACTACAGGGAGAATTGTCACAAAAAGGAGGCTTTCTCCGCCTTCCATTTGAGATCGAACTGGAATCAGGCGCAAAGACAGAGTCGGCGCGTGACGGAAAGGGCGGTTATCTTCTGCCCGTGCTTCCGCCGCTGATGCGTGCGGACGAGACGTATGATGACGGTTCAAAGATAACCCATGATTATACACGCAGGTATCTCGGCATAGCGCGCCAAGCACTTGATTATAAGGCAAAAGAGGCACAGATCAAGGAGTATGCACGCCTGCTCAACAACGAGCCTGATGAAGATGGGAATTACGGTGTCAGTAAAAAAGTTGCGGTGGAGCGGAAATACAAAGGCCAGATAGTAAAGGGGGCAGAAGTATATCGGTATAAGATAAGAAAACCCATAAGCGAAAAGGAAGAAATTAAAAATAAGGCACAGGGAACATATGACGAGCTTGCCAAAAGCCTGCATGACACGTATTTTGTCGGCAAGAAAAATGTATGCAAGACAGAGCTGATGTGCAGGATGATCCAGAATTCTGCCACCGCAGTATGGTTTCCTGATCCGCGTCTGAAAATCGACGAATGCCGCATGAATGATGAAATGATGAAAAAACTTCATTTAAAAGAGGGTGACAAGGCATTTTTATGGCGCGATCCGCTGCTGCGGCCCGAAGGGGGCGCAGTGCTGACGGTAAGGCGCTGCAGTCCGGAAGACCAGCCCATTGTCGGAATTGCCGTCAATCCGGTCATTGACAAACGTTTTGACGGGGACTTTGACGGGGACAGTGTCGCGGTCTGCTCGCTCTCAAATGCGGTGTATATAAAGGATGCCAGAATGGCAGACCTCCGTGTGGGCAGACTGTTAAAAAGGATTGAACAGGTGCAGGAAAGTGATCCGGAAAACCAGGAACAGCTGGAGCGGCTTGAAAAGCAGCTTTCCAGGGCAAAAAAAGACTACGACAGGGCGGATGAGAAACTGCAGTTCTTTAATAGTGCAAGGGATGAGGTCATTGACAGATTCAGTGTTGCAAATACACTGACAGACCTGGCGGAGACTCCCGATAATCCAAAAACACCGGAAGAAGTGGTATTTGCACTGAATTTTGGTCTTGATATTGCATCTGCAAAGGGTAAAATCCAGGAAAGGGGGCAGACAGTCATGGTTCCTGATTCAGAAGGGAACATGACAGATGTCCTGGAGCTTCCCGAACTTGCAAAATGGGATGTTATCAATGGAAATAATATGGCGGCGCTTGACAAGCTTAACATATATGTACAGACAATGTTCGGATATGCCGACGCATCAGATTACAATGACTACAGCCGGTGGGAAAATTACTATGAATCGCAGAACCGCATGATTGTTGACCATAAGGCAAAGGGAAAAATGAAGTCAATGGCTGAATGCGCGAAATATGCAAATACGGGAGTGACCTTTGTATGTGATGGTGATGACCATGTTTATACTGCCGGGGAAATGGGTGAACGCATGGACAGTGACAGGAACGCGGTATTTCGTATTAATACGGCTGACGGGGCAGTAATAGATTACGGGGAGCCTGTCATTCACATTGACATCAATAACCCGAATCTTGATGAAGGACAGAGAAATGAGATCATCCGGCGAAAAGATGAGATGAAGGACATGATTCGGCAGGTACAGCTTGCAACAGCGATCAAGACAATCGGAACCGGAACTGCCGGGGCATTCTCACAGAAGGGCATGAAGATAACACGCGATAACGAACCGCTCAATACGCTGGAGATTACGTATGGCGCAACGCAGGGTATCCTGCAGGCAAAACATGATGCCTTACAGGCAGAACGGCTTTATACCATCTTAAGGGATACGCTTCCTTCACTGTTAAGGGGAAAGCCCATTATGAATGACACTGACAAGGGCTGGATACCGGATACGGGGAGCGGGGACAAAAACCTCAGTAAGGGTGAATTTATACAGCAGTATTATGACCTGTGTAATTCCTCGGACGGATTGAATTACAGTGTCTGCAGGCAGAGGATTGAAAACCTTGCCAGTGTCCTTTATACAGTTGATGAAAACGGTAAGGAGAAATTTATAAGCTTTTATGATGATGAATATGCATCCAACCTTGACAAATGTGCATATCCAAAAGGGAATGACAGCCTGAAAGTAATTAAGGAGATTGCCGAGCTGAATATGGATCTGCCAGAGGATAAACGTAATTCCATATTTGACAGCAGGGCTGCAAGGCAGTTTATTCCTGATAGAGACAGTGCAAAATTTGAACCGGGTACAATTCAGCATACCAGTGACATGTTATCTGAGACTCAAAAATCCGTGGAAAAGGAAGTGGATTCAGAAAAACGTGCAGGCAGGGATAACGAAGATGTGCGGCAAAAGGATAGTGGATGTAAGTCTAACAGAAATCTTGATAACCGTATCCTTGTGATCGGGCCAACACCGGAAAAGCTGTATGGAAACGAAATTGACCGAAAGGCAATCGACAAATATAAAAGACTGACACAGGAATTAAAAAAATATGCACGGAAGCTGTATGATGACGGTTATCGTGAGTTTGTCACAATCTCGGCTCCCGGTTACAACAAGCTTTTATTTGAGGCTGTTAACAGCCTGAAGGCGGAGCATCCCGGGGAAATAAAAATTTCGTCCTATGTCCGGGTAAAGAATGCTATAAGGATTACACGGAGGATAAGAACCACCTGTTTGTATCAAAGGGCGTCAAAAAAATGATTGATGAGTCGGACAAATTCATTGACGTATCGCAGAAGCTAAAGGGCGGGATGGACGAGGCTGTCGCCATCAGCAGGCATATATCCGTGATGTACCCGGAGGGCGGTAATTCCTGGAATAAGAGAAAAGATGACGTACTGGCGCGTTATATGCAGATTGCGCGTAAATACGGAAATGACCTGAGACAGCATGAATTTTTCCCGGAGGATACGAATGCGTACAAAGAATATCACAACGCAATGGGCAGACAGGCAAGACTTGAAAATATGGCCGTTGCTGACGCATATGAAACAGGTGCGGGGAACAATGACCGGAATATGCAGTTTAACCCATAACAAGCGCCCCATCTAGCCGGAAATAAGGATTGCAAACTGTCCGTATGGAGCCACAGGAAATGAAAGGAAAATATATGGGAATTTTATATGAAACAGCAAGGGCAGCACAAAATAATACAGCAGAGAATGAATTTTCTTTTAACAGGAGTCTTGAATCTGAAAAAAGAAATGATTCTGACAGAAGGATTGTCAGGGAAGTTCAGGAACAGAAAGGGCAGGTGTCCATTGAACAGGTCCAGGAATTTCAAAGACCGGCAAGGGATTATGCATCAATTGGTTCTGATGTAAAAAAGGCGCTTGAAAAAGCGGATCAGATGGATGCAGAAAAGGAGATGGCGCCAGTTTCTGCTTATGTGCAACCGGCATTAACTGATTCAAACGAAAGGGCAGCGCAGCAGCTCACAGTACACAGGACTGAAGCTTATGGTTATTTTGATGAACTGGGAAAAAAATTAGGTAAAATTGCAAAAACGACTGAAACAAAGGAAGATGACGAATATGCCAAAGCCCTGCGTGGGAGGCTGGGTGCCGAGCTTGCAAACGTAAACTCAGTCTCGGTAAACGATGTTGAAAAAACTTTTTATGAATTATCAGTATAGGAGATTAAAAATGTCAGGAGTCAGGAGGGCAATCAACAATTTCAAACTGAATTATTCCCAGGCGCTAAGCCACGCTGCCCTGGCAAAAGGCGAGGCTACATGGCAGTGTCCGAACCATCCGGGCAGATATTTATACAGGAGTCCGGATGGTTCAGTGGGGCCACTTGCTGAATTTAAAGATCAGTTTAAGGGTTCCATATATAAATTTTATGAGGATGACAGGAAAGTAAGCGAGTACAATCGGAAGATACATGAGCTTATCCAGAAAGGCGCAAAGCATGGTTATATGGTTTTCCTGTCAGAAGAAGCGGCCCGGACTGGTTTTACATCGGAAAGGGTGGACAGGATTCCTGTGGAACTGTTAAAGACAGGACTGGAGAGCGGTGCTTTTGTCATTAAGGATCAGGAGAACCACGCCGTTGATGTACCTGCAGCTCCCTGCTGTAAATCTGATGCGGAATACATTCATTTTGATAAACAGCGCCAGATGGCAGGAACAGCCGAGTTCCTATGCGGTAAAAGCCATAAATTTGCAAAGAACCCGGTTTCCAGAAATATAAACAATAAAAAACATGCACGCCTGCGGAGGGATGTCGAGTTTATTGAAAATGGAATGAATCCTGATATTGTCCGTTTCAATGAGAAATATGGCACCAGTATTGATACGCGCCTGCATAATTATGAGAAATTAAAGGACAGCCATATCCCTGTAAACGGACAGCGGCCTGTCAGTGAAGATTTTACAAAAGAAGATGAGGCATTTGCATTATTTAAGGCAATTGAACATTTCAGCGCGCCAGGCAGGGAGGAACTGAGGGAATACCTTGATGAAATGCGCCAGTCTGCACTTATGGATAAAAAGCAGGAAACGAAACGGAAGAATTTACCGGCAGATAGATCCGTGGAGATTCAGAAGGAGGAAAAGACCTCTGGTAAAGAAAATCAGGATCAGAATAAGAAAGGCGGACAGGGTGAAGCTGCGCCGTGGGATGACCTTATCCAGAAAGTATGCCAGTTTTTTATTGATTATGCAAGAGATCCGGCTGAAACACTGAACCGGTTTATGGCGGAATATTCTGGCGCGTTACAAAATATCAGACACAATGAAGCCAGCCCTTACCATAAAGAATTTCAGGAGCTGCTAAATTCAAGTGAAAAGCCGGTTGTAAAACATATTTCTGACGAACTGGAGTCTGAAAAACCTTCAAAGGAGTACACGGCACTTGATAAGTACCTGCGGGCAAAAAATAACCATATCGAAATATACCGCAGCTTTCTGTCAGATGGGGATAACGCTGATATTAAGTTTGTGGATACAGAAGGAAAGGAATTAGATATTAAAAGCGCTGCAGATATGGACAAGATCGAAATGGAGGCCCTGGCTGACCTGATTGACAGTGGAAAAATAAGCATGTCAGTTGACGGGGAGATTCTTGACCGGTTAACAAATGACACCTATATGGGAATCCGCCGTAACCAGGACATGATTTATGATTTTGAAAAACAGGATTTACAGCTGCGGAAAGAACAATTAAATGCGATCTGTTCATTGAATGACGGACAAAAAAGAGAGTATGCTGAAAAGAACGGGCTTGACCTGGATGTCATGAGGAAAGCATACCAGTATTCTTTCAATAAGGTTAACGCTATGGAGCATGGCAGGGATATGACGGATGCAGCAATGGGACAGCTGGGTATTCCTTACAATAAGGAAGAAACAATCCTGGATAAAAGAATCAATGCATATCTTGCGGCACAGAGTCTCCATTATGAACATTACAACCATGAATTTGAGAAGGCAGCCGCATCGGGAGAACCTGTGACAGTATATAATTACAAGAATAAGACCATGAACCCTGTCAGGGTACTGGAAGTGGACAAACTTAGTCTGGTTGACAAGATGGCTTTGAGCGATCTGATAGACCATGAACGTGTATTTATGTATGCAGGTGATAAAAGGATAGAGCCGGTATTGGATAAATATACAAATCCAGATAATTATAAGAAGGGTGGGGAGTTTTATTCACCGGAACTGTCTGAAACAGAGTTTAAGTCCCTGGCTGAAATGTGTTCCGCCAAAGGTATTGATGATAAAATCAAAGGCTTAAATAATATTCCATCTAATAATGCCCTAAGAAAAGAGCTGGAATCAGAGAAAACATATAGGAAAAGCATATCGGATTATTTGAATGGTGAAGATGCGAAAAGTACGGATACCTGCCTGGTTTCGGCAAAACATTTAGGTCTGACACAGAAAATAAACAATATGGGAAACCTGAATGAATACTATAAAAGGGATGGAGCGGATATACAAAAAATGGTGTCTGAGCAAGCAAAAAAAACGATGGATAAGAATAACCAACAGCCAGGAGTTGGACATAATCATTCAAAGACGGATGATGCCTTAGAGCCAGGGCGTATCCGAAATGAAGCTTTGAAAATTTTAAGCGAGGGGCAGATTAAGCAAGACGTTTTACATGCAGAAGAGTGCTCCCCATGTTTCCATTAATGCATGAATTACGATTGATAAATGCGTTTACCTGTGCTAATATTAGTTCATAAACAGCATAATTATTGAGAAAGGAAATGCATTATATGCCTAAGAGACCAAAAAATGAATATGAAAACTGGATACACCTTCTTTCTGAAACTTCGGCGGTCAGGGAACTTCTTGCTGCTGAATTGGAAAACCTGCCACAAGATTGCAATATGGAGTTGTTAAAGGAAACAATTTTAGAATCTCCGGAAATCGGCGACAGGATAACAGGGAAGATTTTTGAAACGTTTATAGAACTTGTAGGTGTAAAGATTCTGGAATCACCGAACAAGGAGTTTTACATACCGAATTTTGGGACTTTTTCAGTAAAGACACACAGAGGGCACAAAATGACATTTAATCCGAAAGCAGGGAATGGAACGATTGTCGATGTCCCGGATTACAAGATGCTTCGGTTTAAACCAGATTCTAATTTTAAATCAAGTGTTCTGATGACAGATTCGTCTTTGATAAATTACAATTCAGCGGATGATATTTAAGAGATAGTATTTTGAAAACAACTTATACACTTAATCTTACACACCTCAAATAAGTTCAAAAAAGATGGGGATCGAATTCTCCATCTTTTTAATCCTTTGGCGGTTCGTAAATAATCAACTCGGATACTTTACAGTTAAGGACATAGCATAAACGCGCGATTGTGTTAAAATCAATTCTAACGGCTTCACCTTTACAAAAGCGATTAATTTGGGTATGGCTGATCTTAGATCTGTAAGATAATTGTGTTTTGCTGATTTCTTTTTTCTTAATTAATTCTTTCAAGTTCATATATACTTTTCCGTATTCGTCCATGTGGCTGACAACTCCTTATTTTTGATACTATTATATATTTATTTACAGACATATATAAGATCATTCATTTATGCTGAAAGATTATTGAGGAAATATATTGCACTATTGCAAAGTCAGATGGTATAATACTGATAAATTCAGGATGGGAGTGAAAAACTATTAATATGAAATTAATAAAAAATAGATTAAGGACGATATTTATATGGCTGACTCAATGGTATTCACTGATAGCAGAGGATAATGATTATATGTTATTTCATCAAAACTGTTGGAAGCCTTTCCTACCGTCATTTTACAGAACCCATACAGAAGAGGAGATTGCTGCGGCAATAGATGCGGAAAACAAAGAACTGGACGAGCTATTGAGAATGATAGAAGAAAAAAGAAAAGAGATTGATGGACAGAATCTGAATTAAGTTATAATGTTTTTGGGATGTCCCTTTTTAGTGTATACTGAGTTTGTCACAAATAATAATCTGTAAAAGTAAGGAACTGTAGAAAAATTGGTACAGGAGAGGAATTTTGAATACACAGAAATATATTACAGCACGAGAAGCAGAGAAATGTAAAAAAGTGGTAGCTGCATTTAACGAATTATACAATCAAACAGATATTTTAGTTATAAATTCAGGAGAACACGGATTTGTACTATTAAAATATGACAATTATATGACGGGATATTTTAATATTACTACATATACTAACAATATTGAGCTCTTTGATGCATTATGGAGCGAATGGGTAAAAGAACAACTCATATCACTGGCCTTAAACACACCATTAATTGACTTAGATTATGAAGAGATATTTACGTTATTACCAGAAAAAGAGAAAAGGAAAATTCTTGATAAAAAAGATTACTTCCGACTAAAGCTACAACAAGTAAACATATATGAAGATTTCATTATGGTAGATAATTCGCATGATTACATTACATCAGAGGAAAAAGAGCGTTGTAAAATTGTAGCAGATATTTTCTATGAAAGTCTGGCAAAAGATGATTTAATAATTTGTGATGCCGGAAAATATGGTTATGCAATGCTTACATACTATAAACCGCCTATTGGATTTGATGGTATTGTGATGTTTACAGATAGTCAGAAAATGTACAACACATTATTGCGGGAATGGTATACATTACGTATAGAAGAGCTAGCGAAAACAATGAATATGTCTAATTTTGATGTGGATGTTTTTTATGAACAGTTATCAGATGAGCAAAAAGTACCATTAATACAGCAAAGGCAGGAATTTATAGAAATGTCTAAAAAAATAGCTTATTTCATAAAATAAAAATCAAAGAAATGGGTAATTTTGGACGAACTGGTGTTACAGCTATATTTTCTATTACGTATAATAACAAGTATATAAGACGCGCAGTTTCTATAAATGAGAATAGGAACTGCGCGTTTATTCAGGCGATATAAAAATACAGATTATAATTTTAAGGACATAAAATCCAATCACCAACCCACTGACTCATAGAGTAGTTGTATAAACGTTTATATATTTTGCCATTTTCTGATTTATATCTCCAGCCTATGTTTTCTGACAGTGGAACACATACGGGAGACTGATATGAGATAGTAGAAGTATTTTCTTTTGCTGAAACATTTAGAGTAGGCGCAGTACCTGTTGATAATAAAATGGCTGCTGTTAAAAGTAATATTTTATTGTATTTCATTTTTGGTATTCCTTTCTATTATTGGTATAGCTTGATTAAAAATCTCAGTAACTGATCCAAAGTAGCTATTGTTTATGTACAAATCAAAGGTTCCATTTCCATTATCGATATAAAATGCATTTTGACTATTAATTTCAAAAGTATCTTCCTTTATTTGAGGCGCTGCATGCCAAGCCTCAAAGGTCGTGAAAACCGGAATGAAAAATAGAAACACTGATAAAAAGAGTAATAAAGCAGACCTTGGCAATGAAAATTTGTTTGGTGTATCAAGATCTTCCAGTAAGAATGTAACACGCTGTGATGTCGTAAAAGGATTTCCTGACTGAAATGAGAGAATAATCTCATCTTTACAGGGAACTGGAACGATATATTTTTCTTTTGCCGAGTCAATAAGACAGCTTAGGTAATTGAGCTTCTGGTTCTCTGACCAGTTCCGGGTTACGATACTGTCTATGTTGATTTCTAAAAGTCTGTTCAGCTGTTTTTGTAATAAATAAAGAAGTGGATTCCACCAATATACAATTTTAAGTAGTGACATGATAAATTTTAATAACAAGTCACCATTGTAATAATGAGCGATTTCATGGCTTATTATATAGTATAAATTCTGGCTGTCGAGGTTCATTGTATCCGAAAGCACAATATATGGTCGAAAAATACCAAAAATATACGGAGATACTGCCGTTTCTGATGAAACAAATCGAAAATGAAAATGTAACCGCTTCTTTTCAATGATACTATACAACAGATCATAAAGTCTTTGATCACGAATCAATTCCAAATTTTTTACATAGAAAGACATACGTACATATTGGATGATAAATATCATCAAGTTATAAACAATACCTGCACCCCAAATAAAACAAAGAATATTAAAAGGCTGGATTGTTTTGTTTTTAAACAGCTCCAGAGGGCTGTGCAAAAATTGGTATATTTTCGGATAGAGCAATGTCAGATTAATGTTTTTGCTGAAGAAGAATTCATATGGAAACATTAATTTTAAAAGAATCAAAAGAATGCACAGAATTAATGTACGAACACCAACTTGGCGCATTCTGTTTGCTTTTTTCAACATAAAAAATATGCATAGAAACAAAACACTGCTGTAAAATGTTGTTGTAAACAAAGAAGAAAAAGTTAAATCCATAAAAATACTCCGTCATTACTCAGACTTATCTTTTAAATTTTGCTTTCTTTCTTTAATTAATTGCTCCAGTTCGTTTAGTTCTTGTAATTCACGGACGTCATCATTGCCATATTCAAAAAATGATGCGACTAAGTTTGAAGCGGATATCTGCTTATAATCCAGCGTATTGAAAAATTTCTGAGTCTGAAATTCATTTCTGCTCATTGAAGGCTTGTAGCATCTTGTTAGATTTTTGCCGCTCATGACGATTTTGTCTACTTCGATCAGGTTGTTTTTCAGCAGGTTTTTTAAATACGCGTGCACGGTATGGAGGGTCAGCGTGGAATCATATGCCAAGAAATCCGATGCTGCCAGCGGTTTACCTGCGTCCCATAGTATATTCATAATGTCCATTGCTCTTTTTGTTAATTCAAATGAAGAGTTTTTAAACATATATTAACAATGCCTCCCATTCAAATGACATTGTGGATCTTTATTGTCATACATCAAAATGAGTTTAATCTTATTTAATCTATTTTAATCTATAATAAATTTCAATCATGTAAGATCTAATTACAAAATATAAGATATATACTACAAAAGTTGTCTGTGTCTTTATAGTAAAGCATAATGATTTATATGTCAATAAAAAAAACAACGAAAAATGTAAAAAAAGAACGATTAAATATTGCATTTAATGGTTAAATGTGATATGGTAATTAAAGCAGAAATAACTTGTCATTTGTGCATCTCAATCTAATGATACATAAAATGATAAAAAATGACTTGAGAAACAAAAGGACAATAGAAGGGAAAGCAGAGTATGAAAGTATTACGGAGACTGTTATACTGCATCATTTTGTCACTGTTCTTTCCACTAACAGGATATGCCGAAGAGATTGTTCCGCAAAAGGAGCAGCTTGAGATTATATTTGTGATTGACAGCAGCGGCTCTATGAAAACAAATGATCCTTCAGGAATCGGGCTTGATATGGTCCAAGCGTTCATTGATACTATGCAGACACAGGGAATCCACATTGGATATGTGGCATATAACAATGAGATACTTTCTTATTCAGCGCCAGAAACAATAGAGACAGCAGAAAAAAGAAAAAAGCTAAAAGACCAGATATCTTCCATAACGTATTCGGGTGATACGGATATCGGCATGGGAGTATCGCAGGCATGCGGGCTGTTTTCTAATGAAGCAAATATCCGCAGGATTATGGTATTGATCTCCGACGGGGAGACAGATCTGCCAGCAGACAGTCCACGCACAGAAAAGCAGTCCAATCAAGAACTAAAAGATTGTATCAGCCAGTGCAGGGATGAAAATATTCCCATTTATACAATCGCTTTTGGACAGTATGACGGCAGCATTGCAGTTTTGAGAGAAATTGCAGAAGAAACGCAGGCAGAGAGCTATTCTGCGAAAAACCCGGAAGATTTGATGGAAATCCTGTACGGCATTTTCCAGAATAACCTTTTTTACCGGATACAGCAGTTTTCCAACGGAACCTACGCAGGAGGCAGCCAGCAGATTACATGCGTACTGGACAGCGTTTATGTAGATGAAATTGATATCCTTTTAATCTCCTCCGGGTCAGTAGGAGAAACTTTTGTTCAGTATGGGGATCAGAACCTGCCGCTTACGAATCTGTCGCACTATGCGGTGGGAAAAATAGAAAATAATCAAAATTCTATGGCGGAAAAGGAGCTTACTATCCATACCGCAACAAATCAGGGGCAGGATCTTCAGGTTTATGTTATCAGCTACAGGGGATTTATGCCTGTTATGAATATAGAAACGAAGGCAGCCAGAAACCAAAGTCTTGATTATGAGATCTGTTTTCAAAACGCCTCTGGTGAAAAGATCACAGATACGGACTTTTACAGGCTTTTGACATGGGAGCTTTTCTGTACGGATTCCAAAGCTGAGAAAGATGTCATGGTTACAAAAGAGGAAGTGCGCAATGGAATCCTGAGCGGAAGCATTCAGTTTGCACATTCCGGCATATATTCATTGGAAGGGATACTATCAGATGGATATGGCAGGTATGTATATCCATTTCAGATAGAAGTTTCGAATACAGTGCCGCAGGGAAGTATTCCAGAGGAAAAGGGAACGCTGGTAAATCAGACGCTGTCGTATCACTTAAACAATTACTTTCATGATGCGGACGGGGACGCACTGTCCTATTCTGTGCCTGACAGTCAGGAGAATCTGTTGGTGCAGCTTGACGGGGATGCGCTCACACTCACGCCCCAGCGCTCTGGAAACCACAGGGTGACAATACAGGCAAGCGACGGGGAGGACATGCTCCAGTACACATATTCCTTACAGGTGAATACATGGTGGCAGGCTTATTGGTGGGTGACTGCGGCTGCACTGATAGTGTCTGTTGTTTTTATATGGAAGCTTACACATAAACCAAAGCCGGAGATCGAACGGCTGACAGAGCAGAGAAGGCAGTATCATTTCAGCGGCAAGCTCAATGCATATTTCCTGCGGCAGCCGCAGGAGGAAGAAGAAATTCCGCCGCTTACATTTCAGATGAACCGGGTAAAGGACGGAAGGGTGTCGCTTGGGGATCTTTTTGGAGAGTATCCCGTACAGGCGGAGGCATTACAGTTAAACAGCATTTTCCTGATTGCAGACGAAAACCGCAGCATGGTCCTGTACCACACCTCGAAGTCGGATGTCATGGTTGGAAATGCCATTGCATGCAGGCAGCTGCAATACAGCATTCGTTTTGGCGATGTGATCTATATTACCTCACAGGACGGAGGCTATGATCTGGAAATACATTATATTGCGGTGTTTCAATAGAGATCCGCCACCCATAAAATACACAAAGATAAGAAAAGGAGAATGATTATGGATGTGATTACACAGACAAACAGGACGATCCTGTTTACTGAGATCAACCCTGAATGCCTGAATTTACTGACTCTGATTGGCGATGTGCGGGGAAAGACAAGCCTGGATGACGACAAAATCAAGGAGATCAATAAGGAGCTGGCTGTAACAAGCTTTCCTGAGTTTTTGGAAAAGTTCAGCCCGGTGGTATATTCATGGTGTGATGCGTCTACTGGGAAAATCCAGTACAGCACCGTAAGGCCCGAACATATTCCACAAAACTGTATTACAGAGATTCCCTTAAATGAGATGAATGACCTGCTGAATATGCTGATAACGCTTCTGGATGCAAAGGATGCACAGGGCGTGGCAAATGTGGATTTTCAGTTTGGAAAGATTTTAGAGATGATCTCGCCAAAAAAAATCATGGAGGATATCCGGCAGGTCCGCAGGGAAATTCAGTATACCTATGGAAAATACATGGAGTTAGATGACGGCGATCCCAAACGGCTGGATCTGGGAGATACATTAAACTATCAGTTCGAACAGGCAAGCCAAAACTATAACAACGTTCTTGCAATGCTGCCGTTAGCGATAGAGGATATCAAGACCCGTCTGCTTTTAGGAGACGGCGAGTCCAGACAGGGCGGACCCGATTTTAAGGCAGGGCTTTTGAGCATGGGGGAGGACGGGGAATTAAAAATCCTCGAAATGAAACAGGAAGAGAGCACGCAGCTTGCGGTGGTGGATGATGAGGTAAACCTGAGCCTTATGGATGCATTCCGGGAGGATTATGATGCATTAAACGAAAATCCCTCCGGCTATGTAAGGGATCTGGTTGTCAGAACCTTCTGTCCTTTAAGCTCTACCATGGAGAGCAATGTTAACCGTGAGCTGGAAGTGGGCAATTACAACACCTATCTTGAATTTTACAAACAGAGCAAGAATGACTTTGTCAAGGTGGTAAAGCCGTTAATTGAGAAAATTCTGGGCGTAAAGACCTTTTTTGACCAGTACAAAGTAAAAGAGAAGGGCATGCAGCCGAAACTTTTGATTACAAACATTCCGCTTGAGATGATGGTGAAATCCAGCAACCTGCCAAGACTGATTACATACCTGAATACGACCAATGACAAAAATGAGTTTGACAACACCATCTGGTTTGGCATTGTGCCGGATGTAGAGCTCAACCAGACATCTGGCGGAAAGCTACAAAGAGTGCGCTTTGCGGGAAACAAGCGTGAAGAGAAGCAGGGGACAAACTCCATGGAGAGTCTTGCAGCGCTGATGAACGCGATAGAACCTTATAAGATTTCAACATTCTTTAGTTTCTGCACCGGGGAGGAGACGACGTTCAATTATATTTCTACAGAAGGAATTGAACTGTTTAAAGATAAATGCACACCGCTTATGAAAAAAACATACAGTGAATTTGTGATTCCATGCATTCCGAATGCCACCATCATTCCGAAAGATAAGTCAGGACTGGTGCTTGACAAAAAAATGGTGATGGATGAAGAAGGAAATGTTGCCCTTTCCACAGAGAAGGACGATGTGATGAAGATGTGGCTTGAGGGAATTTATGTCAGCGCTGCCTATGAGGCTGCGGGAATCGTGGCGGCATGGCAGTGCCCTGAATACTTAAAGCAGCGTTTTAAGGACACAAGCATGGAGTATCCCGGCGTGCGGTTTGACATAGAGGCGGATGATAATGCGCTTCTTGCGACCACCAGCATGACAAAGGAGATCTCAGGATTTACCAATGCCATCAAAAATTCCATCAACCATACAGGCTTTGGCTTTGTATTCTCCTCAGACAATGCGCAGTACAAGGGACAGGAGATCAAGAGCATCACAGTGTACAAGGCGCGCAATCTGTTAAGCCGGGGAAATGAATTTGAACCGATTTATAAAACGCTTGTCGTGACATACATTGAGAGGATGCTGCGTTTTTACAGCGCTGATTTTAAACAGGACAAGATTGAAAAATTCTTCAGCAACAATCCCAACAGCCAGAAGAGCCGCTGGGATGCAAACAGACAGTATGTCAATTCCATCCTGCAGGACGGCGATGAACTTGACTGCAGCATTGATGAAAAATACGGCATCTGCGATGTATTAGTGACCTTTGCCAATACAACCAGAAACCTGAAAGTGCAGCTCGAGAAAAAGGCCAGAAATGAATATGTTTAGATACCTTTAAAGGGTATGAAATAATAACAGCGGCCTGACAGGCTGCAAAGCAAAAAACAAGGAGGAAAACTATGGGATTACGATTAAAAATTGAAGGCAGCGAATCAATTGATTTAAAAGAAACCAGCATTACAAACGTGAAATTTGGGGCAGATATCCCCCATGATTCCAACGCCAGATCGACAGATTTAGGCTCCACCATTCTGATCGAGGGAAAAATTCTGGCACCTGTGGACGGAGAGGCGGCAGATGACACCTCAAAGATTGCAAAGTGGGCGCTGGTTCCGGCAGAAAATTCAGACTGCTACAGGAACGTGGAGATCAAAGTCGTGAACGCATCACAGATTGTACGCCAGATTAATGTGCCGAATGCCTTTGTAGTGGATTATGAGGAAGATTTCTCAGATGATACGGGCGCAGGCGTCTTTAAACTTCTGATAAAACAGAAGAAAGATAAGATGACAAGCCTGAAATTTGAGGGCGGCTTCAGCGGAGAATGATGGACAGACCTTACATGAATGTAAAAATTTGAGGTAAAACGAAAGGAGTTTATTATGGGATTTACATTAAAGGTGGAAGGAAATTCCACAATTGATTTGGGAAAAGACAGTGTTACCAGCGTCAAAGTCCGCACAGACATTCCGCAGGACAGCAATGCACGCTCTACAGATTTAGGAAGCACCATAACAATCACAGGAAAGATATTGACGGCAGTAGACGGAGATCCTTTTGACAGCACGAGACAGCTTGGACTCTGGGCACTGGTTCCGGCAGAGAACGCTGACTGCTACCGCAAGGTAACAATCGAGGTAATCGCCTCCTCACAGATGATCCGCAAATATACATATCCGAATGCCTTTGTGGTGGATTACAGGGAGGATTACGGAGATCTGGAGGGTGTCGGCACCTTCACATTGATCATGAAACAGAAAAAAGATAAGATGGCGCAGATATCAGTAGACGGCGGTTACAGCATTTAGTGATACAGGGGCTGCCTGCTAAGCAGGCAGCTCTTTGCATACACAGACCCTGAAAGGGGAAATTGGCAGATGAAAGATTATTACAGAATCCTGGGTGTAGAGAGACAGGCATCCGATGAGCAGATTAAAAAAGCATACCGGAAACTTGCAAAGAAGTATCATCCAGATGTGGTGAAGGATGATCAGGCAAAACAGGAACGCATGTATGAAATACAGGAGGCATATGAATGTCTAGGAAATGAGCAGCGCCGCAGAAAGTATGATACAGATTGCGCCAGCGTGTCACAGACAGGTGCAGGCGCCAGAACTAAAAGGGATATGCGGAAAGGCCCTGCGCCGTCCGGTCCCAAAATGCCGGATTTAAGCCCGTTTGAGCGCTTCTTTGGTTTTACGCCGGGAAAAGGCATGGAAACATACCGGGATCAAAGGGCAGAAAAACCGCAGGGACCGATTCCCACAGACGATCTGTTTGCTGCCTTTTTTGGAAACATGGGGCAGGGAGGGAACAGGAAGTAAGACATGGGACAGGGAAAAAAGAAAAAAATGCGCACTGTTATTTTCGATATCTTAATCTTATTGTGTGGTGCGGTCCTTGCAGTGGAAATATTCCTGTATGCAGGCACACAGCACTGGATGCTGCTTCCTCTGGCTGCCGTAGTGTGCTGTATGGCGCTGGTGCTGGCAGGCATGGTTTCTTCCTGCCGGGCAGAAAAGACACAGGAACCGGAATGCTTTGAGAGAGAGGGACCCAGCAGGCTGCTTCTCTTAAATGAACAGGGAAAACCAGTCAAAGCATGGAGTCTTGAGGGAAAGACGTCACTGATCATAGGAAAATCAGGACAAAATCAGGAACTGGATGTGGATCTTTCGGACTGTGAGTACAGCAGTTTTGTTGATTTCCAGCATGCAGTGCTGAATTTCTGTATGGACCAGTGGTACGTGGAGGATCTGGAATCCCATAACGGGGTAAAAGTCAAAAAAGTGGAGGACGGGGAATGCTACAGGGTGCTCCACCGCCCATGCAGGGTCACTGCGGGCGATATCCTGTATATCGCAAATACAACGCTGCTTCTGACATAAAAGGAGATAGGAGACAAAGGAAAATGAGTTTAGCAAGATGCCCGAACGGACATGTATATAATTCAAGGCGTTATGGGAAGGTGTGTCCTTACTGCAATATGAAGCTTTATGAGGAGGAGTCTGTCAAAAAGACAGCTGGGTTTGAGCCTCCTGTAGAAATCTTAGAGGAAGCAGTAAGACCCGTATGCGGCTGGATTGTATGCATCGAGGGTGCGCGGGTAGGGGCAGACTACAAGGTCCATGAAGGAAAGAACTTTGTAGGAAGGGGTGATGACATGGACATACAGATTCTTGGCGACAATGAAATCAACCGCAGAAACCATGCCATCATCGTATATGACCAGAAGAAATTAAACACCATGATTCTTCCGGGAGATTCATCTGGCATTGCATATCTGAATGAGGAGCCGGTCTTTGTGCCAAAAGAGCTCAAACCCTATGACATCATCAGCATGGGACAGAGCCGCTTTCTGTTTGTGCCCCTGTGCGGGATGAATTTCTCATGGGCGGATGTAAAGTGATGGGCACGGCACTGCTGCTATTGGGCAGCGCAGTCTATACCGCGCTGGTTCTGGGGCGTTATCTTGGCAGAAGGCAGGAAGGCGGGCAGAACAGGAGATTACAAGCCGGAAAGTGCCAGACGACAGGAACCCGGGAGTTTCAGTCGGACCGCACAGGCGTCTTAGAAAGCAGGGCAGGGGCGCTCGCAGTCTTAGCGGACGGAATCGGCAGCTCCAACACAGGGATGGTCTGTGCGCAGATTGCAGTGGATACAATACTTGATCAGTTTGAACCGTATCAGGGATTAAATGCCCCTGCTTATTTTTTTAAAACTGCCTTCTATGAGGCAAACCGGCGCATTCAGCAGACCATCGGGGAACGCAGGGGCGGCGCAGCCATGGGCGCTGTGTTTATGGATGCGGACCGGCTGCATTATGCGGTGGCGGGCGATATTAAGATTGCCCTTCTGCGCGGAGATGAACTCATACCGTTAAGCAGAGGGCAGACGCTGGATGTACTGGCGATGCAGGCTTATGAGGAGGGCAGAATTTCCAGACAGGATGCAGTCCTTAGCATGGATGAGAAACGAATCTGGAATTATCTGGGGCAGGACGGCTTCCATGAGATTGAACTGTGCGACCTGCCGGTGCAGTTAAAGCGCGGGGACAAGGTGCTTTTAATGAGCAGGGGTATTTTTGAGGTTCTTTCATGGCGGGAGCTTGAAGATCTCCTGATACAGCCTGCACCTATGCAGGAGCTTGCGGACAGGATCATTATGGAGGCAGACCGCAAAAAAGCCGCCGACAGGGAAAATGGAAGCGTCATACTTTTACAGTGGATGGAGGCATAAATGAGAAGGAGCAATTCTGAATTTCAGACTCTCCACATCTCTGAGGAAGGACAGAAACTGTCCAACAGGGATTACTTTGGATATGTGGAGATGGATGATTTTGCCTGTTACGTACTGGCGGACAGCCTGGATGCAGAACCGTCTGTAAACAGCGCCAGACTGGCGGTAGAGAGCATTATCCGTGATTTTACGGAAGCGCCGACAATGCGAAAGCGTGCTGTCAGAAAATATATCATCAGGGCGCACAAAGAGCTTCTGGCAAAGCGGGAGGGCATGCATCTTAAAGCCAGCGTCGTCGTTGCCGTGACAGACTACCGGAAACTTCGCTGTTTTCACGCAGGAAACAGCCGCCTGTACTGGATTCGGAACGCGCGCATCATAGAACGGACGCTGGACCATTCACTGACCCAGAACCTTCTTGAGCAGGAAAAAATCCCGCTGGATCAGGCTGCGGCCCATGAGGAGCGCAATAACTTATATTCTTTTCTGGGGGAGAGGAGGCTGCCGGAGATTGCGGTCTCCCGCAAAAAGAAGCTCGAAAACGGCGACATGTTTGCCCTCATGACAAGAGGCGTCTGGGAACAATGCCCAGAGCAGGAGTTCTTGCAGATTGCCAATGATGCAAAAGAACCAAAAGATATTCTGGAGCAGACAGAGGATTTTGTATTAAAGAACCAAGAGGAGCGCAGCATTGACAACTACTCACTGGCAGTTACTTTTGTCAATAAAGTGTACCAGTCTCCAAAAAAGCCAGTATCTGTCAAAAAAATTCTGATGACAGTGCTTCCAATCCTGCTTGTGGTGTCCGTCACCATAACCATGCTTTACCTGCGGCAGAAAAACAACCGCCAGAAAACACAGGAGATGTTCCGGTATATGGACAGCGGGGAAGCCTACTTTGGATTAAATAATTACCAGAAAGCCGCAGAGGAATATAAGGAAGCGGGAACGCTTGCAAAAAAATTAAAGCGGACGAAACAGCAGGACGAAGCCAGCCAGTATGCAAAACTCGCAGAGCAGGTCATTTTGGCAGATGAGGCGCTTTTAGCAGGAGAATACCAGAAGGCGCAGGAGCTGTACTTAGCGGCGCGGGGAATGTCCGTGCAGACCGGAAATGCAGGACTTTCTTACATCGAGAGTCAGTTGGACCGCACGATTGGCTATGTCCGTATTTTTGACCTGATGGCACAGGGTGAGCACAAGGAGGAATACGGCAACTTAGAAGGAGCCATCGCGCTTTATAAAGAGGCGAAGGAACAGTCCGCAGCCCTGTATTACAAAGAAGGAAAAGAAGAGGCGCTCAGGCTCCAGATGGCGGCAGAGGAAGCCCTGGAACAGCAGAAAATGGAGGAGGAAGCGCGCCTTCAGGAACAGATCAATGAGGAAGTGGCAAGCCTTGCCATAGAGAACGAGCAGAAAGCCAGTGACCAGCAGAGTGCAGCGGACATGGAAAACCAGGGCAACGCCCTTTTAGCAGACAAGCTGTATGAGGAAGCCATCACCTTTTACCAGACGGCGCAGTCGCTGTACAAAAGCCTCGGCATGGAGGATCTTGCAGAAGGAATTGGGCAGAAGATCACTGCCGCACAGGCAGGCATGGAAGCAGACGAGGAGTATGCGGCGAGGAAAGAGTCTGAGGAAAAAGCCGAAAAGAGAGAGGCTGCAAGAGAAGCCATCCGTCAGAAAGAGGAGATGGAGGAGGCTGTCATGGAGGCAGCCAAAGAAGCTGCCAAAGAGGCGGTGGAGGAAGCGATGGAGACAGAGACGGAAACAGAGACACAGCAGTAAGAAATTTCCGAAAGATAAGAGATGAGAGCAGACATGAGCCAGTACACATATCATTTAAATCCCAACAGAAGCACAGAAAAAATCCATACTTATAAACAGAGCGAGCTGGAACGGATGACCGTGTTCCGCTTACAGGAGATCTGCCGCAAAGAGCGCCTGGTCATTCCAGCTGCCCAGCGCACGGACCGGGAAGGGCTGATCCGGCTGATTATGCGGTTTCGGGGACAGAAAGAATACCGCCATATTCAGGATGCCTGTGAGAACGGGCTGGAGCGGATACAGGACGCCCTGGACCAGTGCGGCATACAGTTCGTGGAAGAACCAAAAGTCAGCATTCCGGGGACGATCACCTTTTATCAGAACACAGAGATGAACGAACTGGACGGATACCGCGCAGAAGCTGACGGGGCGCTCATACCCGGCAATCTCCTGCTGGTTGACGAAGCAATGAAGGTGTATACCTGCTTTTATCTCGATGCACCCCATGAAGATGCATATCTCTTCAAGGGAAAGGATGTCCCTGTACGCACTTTGGAAAAACATCAGTTTTCGATTCTGTATTTCCCTGACGCAAAAATATCTGAATTTCTCTATGACTGTTATTACGGGAAGAGCGTCTCACTTCCCGGATACATGGAAAGCGTCCGGATTCCGCTCTTAGACATTCAGGAAAGGCAGATCGAGCCCGCCGGCCTTCCGCTGGTCATTGATTTTGGAAGCTGCAATACAACAATGGGAATCTGTCTTACCGATGGAAGCATCAGGACTGCATCGGCGGGAGGAAGTGCTATCATCCCAAGCATTGTCGGCGTGCAGAAAAAGGCAGGGGGCGGCGCAGAGCTTCTTATGGGGCACCATGCACAGGCGGCGGACAGCCAGGACTTCCATGACGGGGACGTTGTCGTATTTCATGACATCAAGCGCTGGGTCAGCGACGCAGACCGTGTGGAAACAGTAATCCTGAAAAACGGGTATAAATACCAGTTTTCCCGAAAAGAGATGCTGAGAGCTTATTTTGACTACCTTATGGAGCTTGCCAGACAGCAGTTCAAATGCAGTTTTTTAAGCATACAGCTGCTTGCACCGATCCGGCAGAAGAAAAAGTTCCAGAAACTGTTCAAGGAGCTTCTCCCGGAACACAGCGTTAACTGTGAGCTGGATGAAGGCATGGCAGTCCTGTTCCACAGCATCTGCGGACTCATCCACGAGAGAGGCTACATGGAGCGCAGGTGGTACCATGCGCTCATCATCGACTGTGGGGGAGGCACGACGGACTTAACCTCCGGGCGCTTCTGCATCGAAAATAACAGGGTGTCCTATATCATTGATCTGGAAACACAGTATGAAAACGGGGACACCAACTTTGGCGGAAACAACTTAACCTACAGGATTTTACAGCTTTTAAAGCTGCGCACGGCACAGGAGCTTGGACTGATGGAGAAGGAAGCGCTTGTGATCGGGGAGCCCGGGGAGGGAAAAGCAGCCTACGAGGCATTCAAAGAACGCTATAAAATGGCGGAAAAATGGGTTCCGACCCGGTTTAAAGAATACGAGGAGAAGGGCAGGGAGCAGTACTTTCTTGTAAAGAATAATTATTACTGCCTGTTCTTTCTGGCAGAACAGGTCAAGAAACAGTTTTTTCAAAAAGAGTTCTGCTACCAGATCAAAATCTCCACCCAAAAAGAGGAGGGCATCTTTCTCGACCGGTGGAAGCTGTCGGTTTTCAGAGAGGGACAGCTGTTAAGTCTTGATAAACAGGTGGGATTCTATGTGTATTTAAATGAGATTGAGGAGCTGCTCCGGCCTGATGTCTACAGAATTATGGAGAATTTTCTGGATCAAAAGTTTGAAAAGGGGGCGCTTTCGGAATACGAGATGATTAAGCTCACAGGACAGTCCTGTAAATCCCGTTTGTTTTTAGAAGCGCTCAAACAGTATGTCCCGGGAAAGAGAATCCAGGGGACAAAGCAGGACGCGGCGGGGACGGAGCTGAAAATGTGCTGTCTTGAGGGGGCGCTTTCCTACTTCATGAACTGCAAGCTGGGCTACATGAGGGTGAACGAGAAGTACCGCGTAGGAAGCCTTCCCTATGAGATTATGGCCTATACGCATGAAGATCAGGAAAAGATTCTGATCAAGAGCCTCGACTCGGAGGACCACATCGGCCATATATCACGTTTCCATATAGGAAACCAGCTCGACCTTTATTTAAACAACGCACAGGGAAAACGGTTAAAGACCTATTACTTCACCTATGACACCTCTAAATTCATAGAGACCACGCAGGAGGAGATTGACGCGCTGTATGCCGGGACCGTAATTCAGGAGGAAACGGACATTATCCTCGAGGGCGAGATGAAATTCTTTGTGTGGATTTCAAGGGAGCGCTGGGGCTTTGTGGTGTTGCCGGTGCTCAGGGACAAAGAGCAGCTCTACAAAGGAGAGGAAACCTTTTTTGATTTTGAGGACGACACATGGGAATTAAATTACTTTGATGGCAGAAAGTAGGGATGAGAATGACGCGTACAGACAGCGTGGAAGCTGTGAAGGAAATGATCCAGAATGAGATACAGTCCATAGACGCCCTGACGGAGCGGACGGTATTTAAAGAACTGATGGAGGGCGTGTTTTTAAACCTGTATGAGACGAACCTTCAAATGTATGAGGCGCTGGAAAGGCGCGTGCAGGATGAGCTTGGTTATGACCAGAGCCGCTACAGGGTAAAGACAGGCGTCATTGAGCGGGCGTATTACGATGAATCCCACCACTTCCTCTCCCCCATCGAAGAGACAGACTTAGAAGAAAAGCATTATGACATGGGAGAGCTTATACAGACTGTGAAAGACGGCGGGACCTATCCGCTCATGAAGGTGCTGCTCTGCTGTGACTATCTTGAGCTGCAAAAGCTCTGGGAGAAGAACCCGGTCCTTCAGGGAGTGCTGCGCACAGAGGGCGGGGAGTGGGCGGTCGAGGTGCAGCTTCAAAGAAACACTGCATATCTGAAAAAAATTGAGGAACTGTACCATCTGTTTATCAAGAACGGGGTTCCGTGGCAGACTGTCAATGCGCCCTACCTCTACAAGATGGCGGACGTAGTGGTCACAAAGATTCAAGGGGAGCCGGACAAAACAGAAAAGCTTCAGGAGGTATCCATACAGTTTGGAGAGTACAGCAGGATCGTTCAGAAGGAGCTGATCCCTGTATGGAACATTCAGAAGCTGGTGCTGGACGGAATCGGGTTTCCAACACCCTGTGAGGACCATGTCAGCTATGAACATAACATCTCGGTTCATGAGTACGGTTCGGAACACTCCTATCTGGCAGAGGACAGCCAGAATATCCAGAGCGTTATCCAGACAAAGGACAGGCTGCGCATCATCAGCGCGGCGGGGGAGGCAAAGAAATGGGACATCTATATGCTCCGCTCGTTAAAAGAGCACAGGATTGACCGCTTTACCTATCCGCTGATGCCAAACGGCCGCGCAGAGAGTTTCGCTGAAAAGTACCAGAGGAAATGGAACCAGAATATCCGCACAAGGACAGAGCTTGCACACTTTATCCGGGGATTTGGCCTTGAAGAGTATGTGTGCTATCAGGACTGCGAGATCAAAGAGCGCTTTCCCGGCGTCCGGGAGACCTATTCCATGAACCCGTTTATCGAGGATGAGGTACGCGTGTCCAGCGCCCAGATGAAGCTTGTCCTGCATTTTAGGAAGGGCGTAAAGGAACCCTGGCTTCAAAGGGATATTTTAAGCTTCCTTACCAGCGAGGTGCAGCGGATTTATCCGGAGTATGAATGCGGGGGTGTGCTGTCATGATGTTTTTATGGGAAGCGCTGCTGTGCGCCCGCATGGCACAGATTCCAGAACAGGAGCTCCGCTTTGTCCATGCGCGGCATGGTAGTCCCTATATGGAGCTTTCGCTTCCATGCCTGAACCAGCCGTGGCTGGATAAGGACGTGGAAGTCAATACCTACTACCGTTTTTATTCCATATTTAAAGCTATGTTTCCGCCCGATCCGCCGGAATTTCCTGCACTCAGGGACAGCCTTACGGATGCGGCAGTCCATATGCTTGCGCAGAATGACATCATGAGGGGAATGACAAGGGAGGATTATCACAAGAAACTGCTTGCGGACGAGGTGATGCGCGGGGGTTTTGGAGAGACAGCGGTCAAAGTGTTTTGTGACATGGACAAAAAAGAGCAGGAGAAGCTTCTAAGCGGCTGGCTGAACAGCTTCCGGGTTGGAAGCGCCCTGCCCATCTTTCTTGACATGGTACATGGGCTGATTGACGACAGCATCGTCTACCTGAGCCGTGAGAATCCAGATGAGATTCTGCTCTATACAGGGCTTAAAAAGGAACAGAAGCTGGAACAGCGCATCGCGTTTCTGGCGGACACATTTCTGGATATCCGGTATCATATAGAAATTTTCTATGAATATCATTTTGGGATTATAGACATCGGGGAGACAATGCGGATTGATGAGACTGCCATCTGTTAGGCAGGAGATCAGACAAGGAAAGGCAGGGAGTCATGTTTCAGAACATATATCCAATTTTTCAAAAAAAATATGTGCTCAAAAAAGAGATGCTTGAAAATCTGAGAGACTATCCACGAATGCTGTTTGCGCTTGAGTACCAGAGCTACAGCGACGGAATCCTGTGCGGCTGCGGGCTTGAGGCATCGCCTGCCAGACTGGCCGTACAGCCGGGCATCCTGATTCACAGGGGCATCCCTTATTTTATGCAGGAGCCTTTTGAGATTTCCTGTGAGGCACAGGGAAGGCTGGCATATCTAAAAGTCTGCTTTACGGATAAGGAGACAGGAACAGGACATGAGGAATACCGGGGCCAGATCTGCTTAGATGAACAGGCGCCGGACCCGGAGAGGGACATGGAGCTTGGCCGGTTTAAGCTCCAGCCGGGCGCAAGGCTGCGCACAGAATATGTGGATTTTGCAGACTGCGTGACAGAATTTGACACGGCGGACCGCATTCATGTGCCGTATGCCTCGCCGGGACATCCTGTCATCTGGCCGCAGCTTCTAAAGCGCTTTGCCGCAGAGCTGCTTGGCACGGGCACACAGGATACACTGGACTGCGCATTCTGCATGGGCTGCATGCAGCAGAACGAAAATGTGCCGTATGATGCAGTAAAGACCTATCTGAATGTGAAGCAGGACAAGGACAGGGAATACACCCCTGAAGAGACCTATCATGCGTTAAAGCACATCCTTGAGGAGGCAAAAGGGAGCAGAAGGAATCATACAGCGGAAAAGGGCAGTAAGCTTTTGATGATCTGAGCATGTAAAGGAAGCTATTCATGAACAGTTTCTACAAGAAAGGAGACGTCATTTATGGAGATAGACCGTTCCATTGCATTGTTCCAGCAGGAACAGTGGGCGAGGGAAGAGGAAGAAAAAAACAGAAGCTTCTTAGAGCAGTATGACCCGAAAAACCATATCAAATACACGCTCGAAGAGCTGATTGAGGGCATACATAAAAAGAAGCAGTATCTGTATACCTCAAAGCTTGAGTTTGAGGAGAAGAAGCTGTTAAGCGGGCGTCTTGTCATACCATTCATCAGGGATTTCTTTGATGTGATCGACGATGAGCCTGATACGGCGCTTCTTGCAAGCAACAGCCGCCAGGTCACCATGACTTTTTCAGATACGTCGGCTCAGAAGGCGGTGCACAGCACAGAGGAATGGATCGAGGGGATGAAAGGCAGCATGAAAGCCATGAATCTGAATATGATGGTGGAACAGACAAAGGTCCTTGGGAACATGGAATATCTGTGCTGCACGGTGCCCACTGCAAAGGGAAAGATCTACAACGTAATATTTTATATGCAAAAGGATGACAGGCTGTATGCGGGAACGCTCAACTGCCCGGAAAAGGAGAAGGAGGGCATGGGACTTTGGCTGGAAGCCTGCGTCCACGTGATTGAGGAGATGAATCGCCAGGGAGGAGATGTTTCATGAAAGATGCAGTAACTTATGAAAATCTTCATTTAAAACTGGGAGAAACGGTGCTGTCCGTATATCAGCTCTCCATTGTGGAAGAGCCGGGAAAGCATGGCCGCATGTACGCAGACGCTCAGACACAGGAAGGCGAAAAGGAGTACCTTTTGTATGAAGAGTGCGGCGATGTGGCGTTATATGCAGACCGTGGGGAGCGTATGGAATCGATCTTCCAGGGGATTGTGATTAAAATGGATGCGGCAGCTAAGGGGGGCCGGTGTGAGATCCACCTTGAGGCAGTGACAAACAGCTACATGATGGATTTGTCCGTACTGGATTTTACGTTTCAGGACACGGCGATGTCCTCCTGCCAGCTGTTCCAGAGCGTGATGCAGTTCTATCCTGACAGCCAGGCGCTGTTTTTTGTGCCGGATGTGCCGATTGGACAGATCGCCGTGCAGTATCAGGAGACAGACTGGGCTTTTTTAAACCGGATGCTTTCCCATTACGGCGCCGGCATTTATCCAGACAGCACCATGCCGGGAATCTGTATGCGAATGGGGCTTACGGATGATTCTGAGGAGACGGACTGGGATGCGCTCTTTTATACCGTGATGCGTGATGCGGCGCCGGAGCGTGCAGAGAAGGAGCGGAAAGGGCAGATGTGCTATACCGTTGAGGCGGATGATATCCTGCCGCTGGGCGTAAAGACGGTATTTCATGGACAGGAGCTATATATTGGAAAGATTTACAGGCATTTGAGAAAGGGGATTCTGGTCAGCGAATACACGCTGTATTTCCGGGAAGGAATGGAGATTCCGCGGTACAATAACCCGCTTCTGTGCGGTGTGTCCCAGTATGGCACAGTCACAGAAGTCAGACGAAACCAGATCCGTGCAGCGCTGGAAAATGATGCCCTGATCTTCTGTGACGACCAGTATTTTTATCCGTATTCAACGGTGGCAGCCTCGCCGGACGGAAGCGGCTGGTATTGTATGCCAAAGCCGGGCGACCCGGTCAGGATCTTCTTCCCATCAGAAGATGAGCGCGAGGGATATGCCGTTTCAAACATCGAAGGAGAGTCCGCGCCCGGACAGGACAGCCCCATCAGCAACCCGGATTTAAAGGACATCATCATGCCGGACGGCAAGGGCGTAAAGTTTATTGAGGGCGGGATTGAGGTATGCGTCGGGGATTTTCTGGGCGATATCACACTGACAGACGACGGAAAGGTACAGATGAAGGTGAAGGAAGAAAAGGACATCCGAATTTATTCGGAGGGCATGGTATATTTTATGACAGAAGAAGGCGGAACGATCGAGGCATCGGCAGGCACTCAGATACAGATCAAGAACGACGCGGGCGGCGAAATCTGTATGACGGATGACACCGTCAGAATTGAAGCGTCCTCCATTGAGAATAATTAGCGGGGGTGTGTATTATGTACAGCTTACATGATGTGAAAATCACAGGAGTTTCTCTTGACAGGATTCTTTCCTGTGAGATCGAATCCCATATCGGAGAACACAGCACACTGGTGCTTAGCGGCTATGCTGACAATGAGGAGCTTCTTCTGGACGTGCCGGACTGCCATGACATAGAAGTTTCCATACAGGATAAGGAAGGCACAAAAATCCTGTTCTCCGGCATTGTGTCCAGTATCCATGTCACGGAAGCAGGGCAGATGAAAACAGTATGGATAGAAGGAAAAAGCAGAAGCTGGCTGATGGACCGTAAGAAACGTTCCCGGTCGTTTCAGGACGCACAGACCACATATCAGGCGCTTGTGGAAGAAGTCTTAAAGGATTACGAAAAAAGCAGCCTGATCTACGCGGGGGAATGCCTCCAGACAGGAGCGCTCATTATCCAGTATGAGGAGACAGACTGGGTTTTCTTAAAAAGGGTTCTTTCCAAAGCAGGGCTTGTGCTGACGCCGGACAGCCGCGCACCCGGCATCAGCCTCTATGCAGGCGTGCCGGCGTTTCCAGAATCCACGCTTATCTACAGCGTACTGGAAATGAACAAGGACATGCGCTCCTATTACCGTCTGAAAGCCAATCAGCGGATGGTGCATCCGGCGGATTTCACCCAGTATGTGATTGCTTCCGAGCAGCTTATGGGGATTTTTGAGACGGCGCTCGTACAGGGACAGCCCCTTGCAGCGTATGCATGCAGGTATTCTTTTGATACTCAGGAACTGACAGGCACCTACTGGATGCAGAGTAAAAAAGGGCTTTCCGTGCAGGCGTCCTATCCCATGCACCTGATCGGGGCGGCGCTCATGGCAAAGGTGGTGGACGTAAAAAAGAATCAGATACGGGCGGCGATGGAGATTGACGGGACGCATACAGAACGGGCAGTCCACTGGTTTTCGTATTCCACCCTGTCTGCGTCACCGGACGGCAGCGGCTGGTACTGCATGCCGGAGATCGGTGATGATGTGCGCATCCATTTTCCCTCCAAAGTGGAGGAGGAAGCAGTTGCACTCAGTGCGGTGAGCGGTTATGAAGCACCGCAGGGAGAAAGCGACCGGATGCAGGATCCAAACAGCAGGTATTTGAGGACAAGGTTCGGTCAGGAGCTGGCGCTCAATCCCAATGAAGCCAGCCTCTCCTGCGGCGGGATGTCCGGCATCCGCATCCTTTCAGACGGAAGCTTAAACATTTATGCAAAGGAGTCAGTCTGTGTACAGGCAGCGGAGAAAATAACCCTCCATGCGGAGGAAAATCTGACCATCCATGTAAAAGAGCAGTTTCAGATGCAGAGCATGCAGGGCGGACAGCTTACTTCCATGGAAGGGAAGATCTTTATCAGAGGTACAGAGGTCAAGCTGGATTAGGGGGAAAACAAATGGACAGAGAAACAGCCCTGCAGGATTTTCAAAAAAAGGCTGCCATAAAAATAACAGAATTTCGAAACAGCATCACAGCGTATGTCCTGGAACGGGCAGAGACGCTTGAAGAACTGGTAAGGACGGCGGCGGATCGTCTGGGGGAACAGATGGAAAAACAGGGAAAAGAATCGGTAAGCTTTCTGTATTTCTCTATTTTAAAGACCGATTTCATAAACGGCAGGCACCGCATCATGCTCCACGGGCTGGACATGCAGTGGTATCTCGATGAGAACCCGGTGGAGGTCTATGTGGATGCGGGTGATCTCTTTGCGCCCCTCATGGAGCTGTGGGATGCACTTACAGAGACCGGCGGGGGATACGGGGGCGCCGTAAACCGCTATGATATAACGCATCTGATCTT
>ERZ779632.94-NODE-94-length-59944-cov-10.649785_pt1 | contig 59944 bp, 58 predicted proteins | sample MGYA00514194_ERZ779632 | MGnify/ENA primary metagenome ERZ779632 (study PRJEB29562, sample SAMEA4376704) | mouse gut metagenome | isolation source: Cecum | study: EMG produced TPA metagenomics assembly of the A DSS colitis mouse model was used to assess the... | reverse complement strand
TGGCGAGAAGAAACAGAAGCAGTATCAGAAAAGAGAGAATCATCATGCTGGCGTCTTCAGTGTTCGTTCTGGCGGCGCTGACAGTGACGGGCGTTTATGTAAGAAACAATAACCGTGCCGAGAAGGAAGACTATGTGGTGGACTTTGAGGCGCTGGAGCATGGCAGCGAAGAGCTTGCGGAAAATATGGTGGAGGGCGAAGAGCTTGACACACTTTTTGCGGGCGTGGGGACGGACGATCTGGACTACGATCCGAACTTTCAGGAGGCAAATTCCCTGCATGTGGAAAACACGGAGAATGAGAACGATGCAATAAAGAAGACGGGAGAAAAGGATGAGAAGGACATGTCTGGCCTGTCAAAGAGCGGGGAAAGCGATGACAAAGAAGTTAATCAGGAAGAGGATGAAAAACTGACTTCGGATAAGAAAAAGGATGATCCCGTAAAGGAATCCGCGGATAAAAAGACGAAACCTGCTACGGATAAGGCCGAGGAAGAAGAGGAAGCAGGCATGTTTGACGAGACGGTCGACACGGCCATGAGCGGGGAGGTGCAGACGGAGGGAATTGCCGCCACCGTACAGCCGGAGCTTGACTTTAATGAGGAGGATGGGCTGGTATGGCCCATCGTGGGAGATGTGCTGATCAATTACAGCATGGATAAGACCATCTATTTTCCAACGCTGGATCAATATAAATACAACCCTGCCATTGTGATTTCAGCCAATCAGGGAGAGGCAATTTCGGCGGCGGCGGACGGCCGCGTAACCTCTGTCAGCTATGATCCCGGCATCGGCAATACGGTAGTAATGGAGCTTGGCAACGGTTACGAGCTGACTTACGGCCAGCTGGAAAACATCACCGTATCAGAAGGCAGCTATGTGCATGTGGGCGACGGGATAGGAACGGTTGCGGCGCCTACAAAGTATTACAGTATGGAAGGAACAAACGTGTACTTTAAGCTGACAAAGGACGGACAGCCGGTAAATCCCATGAGTAAACTGAACTAGAGGAAAGTCAATGTTTATCATACACGGAAACATTAAGACAATGGAAGGCCGCGATTTTGCGGATGGCTATGTGGAAATTGCGGACGGCAAAATCGTCTCGGTGGGAGACATGGAGGACTGTCCCGGGGCAGAAGGGGAAGTCCTCGACGTGCAGGGCAGTCTGGTTATGCCCGGCATTATAGAGGCGCACTGCCATATGGGAATTACGGAGGAGAAGAAGGGGATGGAGGGGGACGACTGCAATGAAAATGTGAACCCCGTCACTCCCTGGCTTCGATCCATTGATGCGATCAATCCTATGGACGCCGCCTTTAACGACGCGCTGCAGGCGGGTATTACCGCCGCCATGATCGGGCCCGGAAGCGCCAATGTGGTCGGCGGTCAGTTTGCTTTCGTAAAAACTCATGGCAGATGCATAGATCGTATGATTGTAAAGGCGCCGGCGGCCATGAAGGTGGCTTTCGGGGAAAACCCAAAGGTAAATTATTCCGGGCAGGGTACTTCCCCTTCCACCCGCATGGCCATTGCCGCCATGCTTAGAGAAGAGCTGACAAAGGCGGCAGCTTACATGAAAAAGAGGGAAAAGAACCGGGACGGGGAAATTGATCTTCGTTATGAATGCTGGCTTCCTGTCCTGCGCGGGGAAATTCCCTTAAAGGCTCATGCGCACCGGGCTGACGATATACTGACGGCGGTACGGATTGCGAAGGAATTTCATTTGCGCATGACCATAGATCATTGCAGCGAAGGGCATCTGGTTGCGGAGGATTTAAAAAGGGCGGGTTTTCCAGCCATTGTGGGGCCGGATATGGCCAGCCGAAATAAGATTGAGGTACAGAATATGGCCTTTAAGACGGCGGGCATTTTGTCAAACTATGGTATTTTGACGGCCATTACCACAGACCACCCGGTTTCCAAAATCCAGTTTCTGCCGATCTGCGCGGGACTTGCGGTAAAAGCGGGCATGGCTTTTGAAGAGGGGCTTCGCGCCATCACGATTAATGCGGCCAGAATCTGCGGCGTGGCGGACAGAGTGGGAAGCCTGGCGCCGGGAAAGGACGCGGATATCGCTGTCTTTACGGGAAATCCCATGGAAATTTTTACCGAAACGCTCTATACGCTGATTGATGGAAAAATTGTTTATGATTCCCAAAATCAGAAATGATATCTGTTATGATGGCGGACAATGTGTTAAAATGTACAGGAAAGCTTTTTGAGCGGCACTGTAGAGTATGAATGATCAGGGAAAATAATGATGCGAAAGAGTAGGATGCTAAATAAATTAACCGGTACGTTACTTATCCTCAGCCTTATTCTGACGGTGACGTCCGGCTGCGGCGATTTGCGGAATTTTCAGATTAATGCGCCGGGGGGAGAGGCGGACGATGATTTTACCAGTCTGGGTCTTGCCCCGGAGTTTGATTATGAGGTGCCGGAGAGCCTGCCGAGCATTCTGGTGGATCAGATAGGGTACGCTGTGGACAGCAATAAGATTGCCATGATAAACGGAGAGGCACCGCCGGAAACTTTCTCGATTCTTGATGAACAGACAGGGCGTGAAGTTTATACGGGTAAGGTGGAAAACAAGGGATATGACGCTTCTGTTAACGCCTATATCAGCTATGCGGATTTTACGGATTTTAATACGGAAGGGACTTATTACATACAGGCGGCGTCCATTGGCCGCTCCTATGCTTTTCAGATTGCGCAGGAGCCGCTGGAGAGTCTTTTTACCAAAGTGTTTAAGCAGTACTATTATAATCGGTGCGGGCTGACGCTTTCCTCGGAGCTTGCGGGAGAGGCGGCACATAATGCCTGCCATTCCAGAGAAGCGCAGATGAAGGATGAGGCCATGATAAAGCTTGACGTATCGGGGGGATGGCATGTGGACGAGAGCGGCAGCCGCGACGTGGTCAAGGGCTGTCAGGCGGTGAATACGCTTCTTCTTGCCTACGAGCTTTATCCTGATGACATGGGGGATGATATGGGGATACCGGAGAGCGGTAACGGGATTCCCGATCTGCTTGACGAGGTGAAATACGAAATTGACTGGCTTTTAAAGATGCAGGACGCAAAGAGCGGAGCGGTGTATGCCTCGGTAAGCTCCGTTGATAATATGACGGCGGGATACATTTTATATATTGACGGGATCACCATGGATGCGACCATTCATTTTGCCGCTACCATGGCCAAGTTCAGCTATCTTTATCAGAGTCAGGACAGAGAATTTGCCACACAGTGCCTGAAAGCGGCAGACAGGGCCTATCGGTATGCGGAAAATTATCTTGCGGATATATCCCAGGAGCAGTATTTCCATGCGGCAGCGGAGCTTTACCGCGCGACAGGAGGATATCAATATCACAGTGTGGTCAAGTCCTATTTGACGCAGAATCCGGAGCCGGATCTGGAAAATGATTTTGTTTTCTGGGGGTGTGTGACGTATCTTTCCACAAAGCAGAAGGTGGATATGAATTTATGCAACTCCGTGACGCAGAATTTGATGCGGAAGGGGGAAACCATTTCCTATACCTCAAAGGATTCCAAGCTTTTGGTGGCGACGGATGAAAAGCAGGGCAGCAATGCCGGCCTGTTAAGAAGTATGACGAGACTGGCGGTGGTAGATCATATCATTACCAACCACGAATATGCGACTGTGCTGGAAAATCATATTCATTACATGCTGGGAAGAAACCTTCTGGCCATATCCTATCTGGACGGGGAGGGCGAGCGCAATTACCGAGATATAGATGTGAGTCTGGGCGTTATGAATCAGGTGGATCTGAACGCGGAGCTGCTGCTTCTGATTGCCGCGATTATGGATGACGAGCTGGTGGTGGGGGAAGAATAACAACGCGAAAAGAACTTCTAATGCCCACAGCAAGAAGTTCTTTTCGCGTAAAAATGGCATTCTGTGTAAAATCAGACCAGCTCTTTATTTTTAAAATACATTTCTTTGATGACGGAAAGCACCGTATCGTCGATATGGCGCTTTTTTTCTTTGTCAAGCTCTTTCATATAGATGGGCTTGCCGTATTCTATGACAACATGAGTCTTTCTGATCCAGGGAAGATGCTCTTCCCAGACGTGACCGGCGTTGTTGATGCTCATGGGAATGATGGGACAGCCGGACTTCTCTGCAATTTTAAAGCTGCCGCCATGGAAAGGCAGAAATTCGTCCGGTTTCATGCTGCGGCTTCCCTCGGGGAAGATGCAGATGGAGATGCCGGATTTTACCTTTTCCACCGCTTCGAGAATGGTTTTCATTCCCTGCTTGATGTCCTTTCTGTCAAGGAAGAGGCAGTGCAGATTTTTCATCCAGTTGGACAGAAGAGGCACTTTTAACATGCCAATCTTGGCGATATAACCTGTAGGTCTGGGAACGCGCACATAGGTCATGACGATATCGAAATAGCTCCTGTGGTTGCCGATATAAAGTACGGGAGTATCTTTTGGGATATTCTCTTCACCGATTGCGGTGACGGATACGCCGGACAGAAAGAGGACGCAGCGGAAGGCCCAGTTGACGATGGCAAGAGAACTCCTGTCCTTAGCCGGACGGTTATATTTTCCGAGGAAGTACTCTGCGATCAAAAGGGGAATACTGAAAATCAGGAACAGGACAACGAAGATGGCAACTAATATGAGACGTATCATGGGGATATCCTTTCAATTTGCGTGCGGCTTCGCCTGCGCGTTTTGTGCCGTTTGCTTTTCTTTTGCGGTTATTATATCATCAATCAACAGGAATAGACAATGCCTTCCCATAATAAATTAGATAGTAAGAGTAACAGGTGGAGGAATCCATGAGCGGATTATGTGAATGGCAGAGGAGATTTTTAAGCGTATGTCTGATTTGCCTGCTTTGTTTTGCGGTGTATGCCTGCGGGCAAAAACAGGACCCCATGGAAAAAATCAAGGATTTGGAATACACGGTGATAGCGGAGGATAATATACCGGAGGAGCTGCTTGAAAAAATTGAGGAGCGGAAAGAAAATGCCTTTAAGCTGACCTTTGAGGATCAGGGTTTTCTCTATATCTGCGTGGGATACGGCGCGCAGCAGACGGGAGGTTACAGCATTGCGGTCAACGATCTGTATGAAACCGCAAACGCCGTCTACATAGACACAAACCTGATCGGCCCCTCTCCCGAGGAGAAGAGCAAACCCGTGGAGAGCTATCCTTATGTGGTAGTAAAGACGGAGTTTTCACAAAAGCCGGTGGTGTTTGAGTAAGGAAGGATGAGAACCGGGCAGAAAACGCTTCTTTGGCTGCCCGAGTTTCGGTTGACCCATGGAAGCCAATCCATTATAATTTGAATACGGCATTAGCTGATATGCTTTTATGACGAAAGGAAAGAGGGCTTCACATGGGTAATCTGCAAACAGGGGATAAAGCCATGCTTTTATTAAAAAACGGATATTTGCTGGATCCGGCGTCAGGGACGGAGGGATATCGGGATATTTTAATTGATGTGTCAGGCGGCAGGATTGTGAAGATTCTGCCGCAGGGCGCATCTGTGGAGAAAGGGCGTCCTAGCAGCCTTCCGAAAGCGATTGACTTAAATGGTCAGTTTGTGGTTCCCGGCTTGGTTGACGTTCACGTCCATTTCCGCGATCCCGGTTTTACCCACAAGGAGGATATCTGCACGGGATCCCGCAGCGCTGCCCGGGGCGGCTTTACTTCGGTGGTGTTGATGGCCAATACAAAACCGGCAGTGGATCAGATGGAGATCCTTGCCTATGTATTGCAAAAGGGAAAGGAGACGGGGATTCATGTGCATTCCTGCGCCACTGTGACGAAGGGCTTACAGGGAAAAGAACTGACGGATATGGAAGGCTTAAGCAGGCAGGGAGCGGCAGGCTTTACGGACGACGGCATTCCGCTTCTGGATGAAGAGCTTCTTCGGGAGGCGCTGCGGCGGGCGGCAAAGTGCGGGAAGCCTGTCAGTCTTCATGAGGAAAATCCGGCCCTTATTACAAACAATGGGGTCAATGCTGGCAGAGCTGCGGCTCATTATGGTATAGGCGGTTCACCCAGGGAGGCGGAAATATCCATGGTGGAGCGGGATTTGCGGATTGCGCTGGAAGAGGAAGCGGATTTATCCATTCAGCATATCAGCACGAGGGAGGCCGTGGAGCTGGTGCGGCAGGCGAAAAAGAAAAGCGGCCATATTTATGCGGAGGCGGCGCCCCATCATTTTACCTTGACGGAGGAAGCCGTAATCCGGCATGGAACGCTTGCAAAAATGAACCCGCCCCTCAGAGAGGAGGCGGATCGGATGGCTATAATAGAAGGACTGCGGGATGGCACTATTGATATGATCGCCACGGATCATGCGCCCCACAGTGGGGAGGAAAAGGCAAAACCGCTGACGGAAGCGCCAAGCGGCATTATCGGACTGGAAACGGCTCTTTCTCTGGGGATTCGGGAACTGGTGGACAAGGGGTATCTCTCCATGATGGAACTGGTTGAGAAAATGAGTCTTGCGCCTGCCAGGCTGTATCATCTTGACGCCGGATACCTGAAAGAGGGCGGCCCGGCCGACATGACCGTGTTTGATCCGAAGAAGGAGTGGACGGTAGAGGGCTTTGCCTCCAAGTCGGCAAATTCGCCTTTTGTGGGGGAGCGTCTGCCGGGGGTAGTCTGTTATACCATTTGCGCCGGGAAGATTGTGTACCAGAGTCTGAAGGATGCCGCCCTGCAATAGAAATGCGGCGCCATGAGGAATTGAGAAGGGCCGGAAGGCCGAGCCTACAGCTCGGCCGCCGAAAGGGTTACATTGCTCAGTCCATAATAGTAATTGACGGTCTGGGCAGTAAATTTGTATACACAGTAATCCGCATCATCAACGCCTTTCGGATAATACAGTTCAAACCCGTCCCGCCAGAGAAAAGCCCTGGTTTCGTGATCGGTGCAGACCTCCATGGTTCCCGTAAAGAGCGCGCCCCGATACTGATCTTTGGTATCGTCCACATAGTATACGGAAGCCCGGGGATTTTTTAAGAACTGCGCTACCCTTTTGGAGCTGGTGTTGGTGGAAAAATAGTGGGTTTGCATACTTTCATGTTCCAGGACGAGCATTCCCTTGATCTGCGGAAAGCCTTCTTCGTTTACCGAGCCAATATAGGCTACCTGCGCGTTTTCGCGAAGCTTGCGTATTCCTGATTTAATCATGCTGATTTCCATACGTGTGATCCTCCTTTTCTGTAAGATTTGCAAGCACCTTCCCAAGGCCCTTTTCCAGAGAGCGTATTTCCTCATTGCTAAATCCTTTGTAAAAAATCTGATTCATTTCTTCGGAGACCTGCTCATAATGCGCCTGTAATCCTGCCGCCCGTTTGGTCAGCCGTATTTTCACACTTCTGCGGTCTGAGGGAGAATAGACGCGCTCAATCAGCTCCCGTTGTTCCATGCGGTCCAGCATACTTGTCAGGGTGGTTTTGGCAAGGCCTGTTTTTCGGGCCAGCTCGCTGATCAAAATGCCGTCCTGTTCCCACAGAACAAATAAAATTCTTCCCTGTGCGCCGTTAAATTCACTGATGCCGTGGGCGGTCAGAAGTTTTTCAAAGATGCGTCCCTGCAGCTGTTTGATTCTGGTAATCAAAATCCCGCCGTCTGTTTTTCTTATCATAATTACTTCTCCTGTTGATATTATATAGAATAGTACTATATAGAACTAATGTCAAGCATTTTTAAAAATTAGTGGGGAGAACTTGGTTTAAACGGTGGAAGGTTTATCTTGTAATGAAAAAAAGAATGTGCTAGAATTGGAACAAGCAAAGAAAATCTAAGATTCTTAAAGTGTCTTAACGGATTTCGTCTGAAATCCGTCTTCATGCGGGGCTTTCTCCGCGAAACTCCTTGCTTATAACTGAATAATTGCAGGGAGGATGGAACCTGTAAAATTTTTCTGAATATGGCAAGCAAAAATGGACGCCCGGAATTGGTCAGTTTGTTGCAGTATATGAAATGCACAACATTGGATAATGAGAATGTAACAGAAAAGGATGAGCGTATTTTGGATTTAGACAAAATCGTCAGGGAAGTGAAACAATCAGAGGAATGGGAGGCCTGTAAGGGACTTGAAATATCTGTGGAAGAATATGAAGAGGCAAAACGACAAATTGCCAGATGGGAAGATGACGGAAAAGGGAGGTTATGAAAGTAGTATGAAAAATTTCCGAATGAATGTGCAAAAGGCTGAAAAACAGTTTGAACTATCAGAAGAGAATCGGAATCCGTACGACGGGATCAAGATAGAAAACGAATCTCAGGAAGACTATGAAGAGGTGGAGATTTTGACCAGAAAGGCATTCTGGAATGTTCATGCGCCCGGCTGTGAGGAACATTATCTTGCGCATATTTTGCGAAGCCATGCGGATTTCATTCCGGAGCTGGATTTTGTGGCCAGAACTGCGGACGGAAGAATTGTGGGAAATGTGATGTACACAAGGGCAAGGCTGACCGACGAAACGGGGAAAGATATGCCAATTCTCACCTTTGGCCCGCTCAGCGTTCATCCTGATTATCAGCGCAGAGGAATCGGAAAGAGACTGTTGGAGTACAGCTTTCAAAAGGCCGCAGCCATGGGATACGGAGTGATTGTAATCTTTGGAGATCCGGGTAACTATGTGGCGCGTGGCTTTGTAAGCTGTAGAAAGTTTGGAGTTACGACCCCGGACGGAAAATATCCCGCAGCCATGCTTGTAAAAGAGCTGCGGGAGGGGGCTCTGCACAGTGGAAAATGGATTTATCAGGAAAGTCCCGCATATGAATATGACAGCGCGGACGCGGCGGCGTTTGACAAACGGTTTGAGCCGATGCAAAAGGAAGTCAGGCCCGGGCAGGAAATGTTATATATTCTCAGTCATGCTGTGATACGGGAAGAATAAGGCGTGAGATAAATCCTGTTGCGCACACAATCAGGCCGCTGGGGAGCAGAACAAAATAAACCGCGCCGCTCAGGCGGTCAAACAAAAAGCCGTACAGAATCTGTCCAATCGGCTGAACACACAAGGTTATGGCGGAGGCGTAGGCCATGATCTTGCCGATCAGATGATTGGGCGTTTTTTGTTGTATAAATGAGACGGCACAGATGGAAAAAATACTGATGGCAATCTGCATACCGCAGAAGCACAGGACGTTGATTATGTAAATGATAAAGGGACTCCATGGAAGCAGAAAGGCGGCGCCTGCAGGGAGCATAAAGATGCCAAGGGATGCGAGCACGGCGGGAAGATGATGCATTTGCATCTTCCCGGCAAGAAGTCCGGCTGCCAGACTTCCCAAAATGGTGGCCACTGCAAGGGCGCTCTCCGCTGCGCCGTAGTACTTTGCGTTTAATCCGAGTACGGTGCGCACAAGGTAAGGCAGACCCACCAGCGTTATGCCCATCACAAAAAAGCGGGAAAGTGCGGTCATACATAGCATTTTTGCGATGACAGGCTGTTCCTTTGCCAGATAACGCATACTGGAAAGAAAATCCTCTTTGATGGCAGACAGCATATTTACTGTGCCCTGTAGAGGCTGGCAGTTTAACTGTATCAGACATTCAAACAGCGCGGTAACAAAGAAACAGCCGACGGCTGCGTACATGACAGGCTGTAATCCAAGCAGGGAGTACAAAATGCTGCCGGCAAGAGGAGCAATTAAGTAGGATAGGGACGCAATTTGATTGACAACAGCGTTTCCCCTGGTGATATTGTCACCCGATAACATGGTGGGAATACAGGCCTGTACGGTGGGCGTTTCAAAGGCGCCCAGAACGGAAAGGAAGACAAGCAGCGCGCCGATTATGGCAAGACTGTTTCCCTGATCTAAAAAAAGGGCAGCACATAAAACCGAGCATCCGGACAGGGCGTCCAACGTTACCATGATCTTGCGTCTGTCCGCCCGGTCAGCCAGTATGCCGCCGAAGGGGGACAGGAGGATTGTGGGAATTGTTGCCGCTGACAGGATACCGGCAAATATGGCGGCGGAGCCTGTTGTTTCCAGTATGTACATGGACAGTGACAGTTTCAGAATGAAGTTACCAAACAGGGAGGTCAGCTGTCCGAGAATAAGCAGGACAAAATTTTTGGTAAACAGTTTTGAAGTCAAGCCTTTTCTTCTCCTTTCTTTGCGAGATCCGCAATCAGGTTTTGTGCAAAGGATACATTTTCCTCTTCAAAAATCGGCAGGCCCATTTTTGAGAGCAGTTCCATCAAGAATCGGTATTTGTGAAGCAGTTCCTCTTCGGTTGCGGGAAAAACCGACGGCATCATCCAGAAGTTAACGAGCGGTAAAAGCTCCGATAATTCTCTGGCGTACTCTGTCCTGACGGAGCCGTCCCGTATTCCTTCCTCCAGCAGCTCCAGCCACAGAGGCGTCAGAACACGCCGGTTTTCCTCTATGGCCGCGGCCAGAATATGAGGATCGTTCAAAATGGGGACAGCCTGCCGGTTTATGGTGTTTCGCTCCTCGTCAGCCTGATTCAGCGTAAGCAGTGTTTTGATTTTTTGCAGACCATTTAAATCATGCCTGCTTCTGACTGCTTCAAATGGATTGTTTTCAAAAAACATCTGGTTGCCCAAAGCATGCATGACTTCCTCCTTGCTTTGAAAACAGCGGTAAAACATGCCCTTTGCGCCGCCCACCAGCGCCATGATATCGGAGACGGAGGTCTTTTCATATCCCCTGGAAAGAAATAATTGCTGCGCGGCCTGCAGGATTTCATGCTTCCACTGTTCGGGCGTTTTTTTATTTGGTCGTGCCATTGGCTTCTCCTTTTTTGTATCATAGTTATTGACCATAGGTCATTAACTATTATATACTTGTTTTCTTACTTTTGCAAGGAATAAATGCAGGAGACATTTCAACGTTTGGAAGTTTATGTTGTAATGAAAAAAAGAATGTGGTAAGATGATTTTGAGCAAAGAACAAATCTAAGATTCTTATAGTATCTTAACGGATTTCATAAAATCCGTCTTCACGCGGAGCGCTCTCCGCAGAAACTCCTTGCTTATAACTAAATAACTGCGGGGAGGAAACGATCTGGCAATATATACATTTACAGAACGTTGTGAGGAAATTCCTGATTTGGCATTGGAAGATGGAACCCGCAAGATTTTTTTAAATATGGCGTGTAAGAGTGGGAGGCAGTGAAGATGAACATCTTTGAGATGGGTGTTGAGAAGGGAAAAGAGTTGGGAATAGAACGGGGGAACATGAAAACTCTGATTCGAAGCATTGAGTTAAACATGAAGAATTTTCATATTAATTTAGAACAGGCCTGTGAAGGGCTTGAAATATCAGTAGAAAATTATGAGAATGCGAAACGGCAGATCGCCAGATGGGAAAAGGAGAATAAAAAATAATTGCAGCCGGAGGATGTAAATTCTCTTCCCACACTTGCCGGAATTTTTGAGATGTCAGTAGATGAATTGATACAGGTTAAGGCGAGCGGGCAGAAAGCTGCTGGTAATAAAGCTGCGGAAATCTGTCTGGCGATAGCACAGTTTCCCGAGAAGGAAAGGTGAAAATTTAAAATGATTCCCAATGAAATTACAATCAGAACCGCCTCTTTGGACGATGCGCCGGAAATTCTTGCAATATACGCGCCATACGTGGTAAAGACGGCGGTTACGTTTGAATATGAAGTTCCCGCACTGGAGGAGTTCAGGAAGAGAATGGAAAATACGCTGCAAAAATATCCCTATCTTGTGGCGGAGGGAAACGGGGAGCTTCTGGGTTATGCCTATACCGGCGCCTTTCATGAGAGAGCCGCCTATAACCGGGCGGCCGAGGTTTCCGTTTACGTCAGAGAGGACAGAAAGGGATGCGGGATCGGCAGCAGACTCTATGCCGCGCTGGAAGAGATTTCCCGCGCCCAGCATATCCTGAATCTGAATGCCTGTATCGGATACCCGGAAACGGAAGATGAATATCTGACAAAAGACAGCGTTCGGTTTCATACGCGTCAGGGGTATTCCATGATCGGCGAGTTTCACAAATGCGGCTACAAGTTCGGGAGATGGTACAACATGGTCTGGATGGAGAAAATCATTGGGGAGCATACGCCGAATCCTGAGCCGGTCATTGCGTTTCGGGAGTTTTTGTTGCGGGAGCTTTCGTAAGGCAGTATAATAGTGTCAACTGAGAAAATCTGCTGACAGAAAGGAATTCTACATGACGCGGAAGAAAAAAGTAACGGCGAAGGTCATATTGCAAAAACAGATCGGGGAACAGATTTTTGATCTCTGGCTGGAAACGAAGCTTGTAAAATACGCCCATCCGGGGCAGTTTGTGGCGGTATATCCCCATGGGGAGAGTATGCTTTTGCCCCGGCCCATCAGCATCTGCGAGACGGATAAGACAAAAAACAGACTGCGGCTGGTGTATCGTGTAGCGGGAAAGGGTACGGCGGAATTTTCGACCTGTAAGGCGGGTGATACGCTGGAGCTGCTTGGTGTGCTGGGAAACGGGTTCCCGGTTGATCGGGCGAAAGGGAAACGGGTTTTTCTGATGGGCGGCGGCATCGGCATTCCGCCTATGTTAGAGCTGGCAAAAGCAATGGATGATAAAAAGCAGATTCTGCTTGGCTATCGAAATAAGGAGCTGTTTCTGGAAGAGGATCTGGAAAAATTCGGCGACGTCTATGTGGCGACGGAGGACGGCAGCGTGGGGACAAAGGGCAATGTGATGGATATTATAAAAGCCTATGCGCTCCGTGCGGATGTGATCATGGCCTGCGGTCCTATGCCCATGCTGCGCGCTGTCAAAAAATATGCGGCGGAAAACAACATGGAGGCTTACATTTCCCTTGAGGAGCGGATGGCCTGTGGAGTAGGCGCGTGCCTGGGATGCGTATGTAAGACCACGAAGGAGGACGCCCATTCTCATGTGCATAATGCACGTATCTGTACGGAAGGGCCGGTTTTTGAGGCAGGGGAGGTGGACATATGAACACGGAAGTAAAAATTGCGGGAGTCGCCTTTAAGAATCCTGTCATGACGGCGTCAGGCACTTTTGGTTCGGGCATGGAATACAGCGATTTTGTGGATCTGAACAGATTGGGCGCCGTTGTTACAAAGGGCGTGGCAAACGTGCCCTGGGAGGGCAATCCGACGCCCCGTGTGGCGGAGGTGTACGGCGGCATGTTAAACGCCATCGGCTTGCAGAATCCGGGGATTGACGTTTTTATGGAGAGAGATCTTCCCTTTTTACAAAAGTATGATACGAAAGTGATTGTCAATGTCTGCGGCAAGACGGTTTCTGACTACCTGGAAGTGGTGGAACGTCTTTCCGATACGCCGGTTTCCATGCTGGAAATCAATGTATCCTGCCCCAATGTGAAAGAAGGGGCGATTGCTTTCGGTCAGAAGGCGGATTCCCTTTTTGACATTACCTCTCAGGTAAAAAAGAAGGCGAAGCAGCCGGTCATTATGAAACTGAGCCCCAATGTGACGGATATCACGGAGATGGCAAAGGCGGCGGAGGCGGCGGGAGCCGATGCGCTTTCCATGATCAACACCATAACAGGCATGAAGATAGACATTCACAGGAAAAAATTTGTGCTGGCCAATAAGACAGGCGGTATGTCCGGTCCGGCCGTTAAGCCGGTAGCCCTTCGCATGGTTTACCAGACGGCGCAGGCGGTGAAGATTCCCATTATCGGTATGGGCGGTATTGGCAGCGGGGAGGATGCGGTTGAATTTCTGCTTGCAGGCGCCACTGCCGTAGCGGTGGGAGCAATGAATTTTGTCAATCCCTACGCCACGGTGGAGGTTGTGGAAGGCATTGAATCCTATATGAAACAATATGACATTGAGAATGTAACTGATCTGATCGGGGCCGTAGAGTAGACGGCTCCGATCAGTTTTTGACCGGCGCGTCGTGGTAGAGCAGGGAAGCGGCGGTTACGGGTTCCAGCTCCGACAGTTCGTCTACCAGGGCATTTGCCTTTTTGCTCCTAATTTCCACAATCAGATCCATGCCCGATCGGGTGATGTTTTTGGAATCAATTTTGTAGCGCGGCGAATACCTGCGAATTATGGACAAAATGTCGGCTTCCGCGGATTTATCCCGGGCGTTGATGATGACGAGATAGGGGCTGGTCTTCACGGGAATGATTTGCAGGATCAGGATGCCCATGGTACATACAAGGGCAAGCAGAGCGGCCAGTTCATAAAGGCCCGCCCCGCAGATAATTCCCGTACTGATTGACCAAAACAGAAATAATAGATCCATGGGTTCTTTAATGGCGGTTCGGAAACGGACAATGGACAATGCCCCGACCATGCCTAGGGAGATAATCAGGTTTGCCTGCATGGCCAGAATAATTCCCGTTACGACAACGGAAACCATGGCCATGGATACGCTGAAGCTTTTATCATAAAAGGTTGTTCGGCTGATAAAGCGGTAGACAAAGTAAATGTAGACCGCCATCAGAAAACAGACGCCCAATGATATTATGGCGTTGGTGGTGGAAAAGCCGGTTGTGGAGAACGCATTTAATACCGAGTTTTTGATGATGTCGTTAAATCCCATGGTGGAGTTCCTTTCAGCCGATTGCGGCTCTTGTCATGTAGTATTTAGAAAAGGACTGTCTGCGCAGGCGGCCGGTGTCCAGCGCCTGCAAAATATAATGGGGCAGCAGTTCGTCATATTTCACTTCCAGAATATGACGGTTTGACGGCATGAGCGGCACCGTAAACAGGTCGGGTGCAAACAGGCTGTTTATCTGGCGGCTTCCCGCTATATTCCGGTCAAAGGTAACGCGCACATTTCCCGTTCTTTCCGTAAAAGCGAAGCGCTCATATGCTACGATACACCTGGGGGCGAACTTTCTATATAATATTTTGAAAATAAGCTCTCCCAGTAAACCGTCCTCGTTTCGTGTAAGAATCGCGCACAGGCGGTCTGCATTGCCGGACAGCAAAGCGTCATAATCCGGCAGACTTATGGGCTGCATTGTTTTTCGGGACATATCGCCATGCCGGGTTTTCTTTTCCAGACGGATATAATTCGGGTTATTTTCGTACTGCCTGATGCGGTATTTTTCCCGGCGAAGGACGCCGTTTTCCTTCTCGGCGGCGCAGGTATTATACAGGTCGTCAAAGTACAGGCTTCTGATTATATATCCGTCCTTACCCTGGTGCATATCGGTATGCATCAGCGGGAGCAGCCTGTTTTTAATCCGTGCCAGATCGCAGTCGGACAGCTCAAACTTGAGTTCATTTCTGTATTCCATTATCCGAAAGCCATTCCTCTCCCATGCTCTGCACCAGATAATTCCAGACCACGTCGTATCTCTTTTCAAAAAAGGTTTTGATATCGAGTATATACTGATCAAATTCGTCGGACTTTTCATCCATGTAAAAACGTTTGTTGCTGGCCATAAGGGGCTGCTTCATGATCTGCGCATACTGATCCAGAAGCTGATTGCATTTTTCGGGCGCAAAAACCTCTTTGCCGATAGTGAGAAGTCGTCTGGCAAATTGGCGGCGGAAGTTTTCATTTTGATATAACGAAGCAAAAGCGGCATCAACATCCAAAACATATGCAAGATTATTTGCGACGCCGCTTGGCATGCTGTAATTTACGTCAAATAACATCCAGCGCCATTTGGTATCACCGTAGCGGGAACCGTCGTTTTCTCTTGCCCGCCACAAGGCAAAATTTTTATGGGGCCAGTCGGTGTTGGCAATATATATTTCTGTGGCGTAGTAGTCGATGTAGCTGTCCATATCTATTAATTCGCAGGCCCGGCGGTAGCAGCTCTGATTTTTCATGTCATTATTACAAAGGAAGTCAAACATCTCGTCATAGATCTGGTGGTCTTCCTCCGCTCCCTCCGCTAAAATATCCGCCGCATGGCCGCGCTTAGCCATGATGATATTGTCTTTGGCAACCTGATAATGGGCGTTGATATACTCGGTGTCGTAATCCTCGGAAATATAATACATGCCCCAATACTCCCCGTCGAGGAACAGGGCGCAGGGAATAAAATCCATGGTGGCAAAGGGCAGCTTTTGTGTCAGCGTATGAATCAGCCAGTCTTTTGCCTTGAAGACATTGTCCTGGCCGCCGCCAAATATCACAATTTTATGGGAAGAAATATCGGTTTGAAAGATATCCGCATCGAAATAGTCGCTGCCGTTATATTCCTCTCGGGCGTAGCAGCTGAAACTTCTTGGCAGTAACCCGCTGCTCCCGGCGCCCTTGGCACGGATGCCGCAATTTTGGTCGAGGACGATGCGGTGCCTGCCGTCAAACAGTGTGATATGGGCCGCACGCTCCCACTTATGCCCTCGTCTGAAATAGTTGGCGTCCCATGTACACCAGGCCCAGGTTTCCTTGTCGCGGGAATCCGTTAAAAACTGTTCAAATATATTTCCGGTAACGTAAATGCCGGTATCATGATCAAAAAGATTTTCAGGGGAAGTTACAAGGGAAACCGTATAAATATTTTCATATTCCTCTTTTTCCTGAAATTCCACAAAATAGGAGCCTGTAACGGAGTCAAGACAGTTTCCGTTGTCGTCGAACAGGGAAGCGCGGATAACGGTGCATTTATCGACAGGATATTCAGGCACCGTATAGCTGGCGGGATCCCACGGGACATATTGGTCAATCAGATCCGTCAAAAACCCGGTGGACGTATCCGTCCTTAAGGAATACACATTCGGGCGACTTGTGGCATCTTCTATATAAATGGGATTTTTTCGGTCAACGACAGGATCATCCATATTGGGCTCGCTGCCATCCAGCGTATAGTGTATGGTGTTTTTGCCGCCGCCCAGAATGGTGAGATAAAAGGGGGAGTCATAATATCCCGGTTTTCTGGAGAAAACCAGCTGTTTTCCGTAATGTAATCTGACAAGGGGAAAGAAAACCAGTACGGCCACAATGATTGTGACAGCGGCCAGAGCCTGTTTTTTATATGTGCTAATGAAAATCCCTCCTTTTATAATTCTGTTTAGGAAGTTTCTACGCTTTCATTCCGATAACACACATCATAATATCATATTGAATCCTTTGTTTCAACAAATTTATTGCTTTGTATACGATAGAATAAAAGAAATATACGATACAATATAACACAACGGTTGGATTCGGGTGATATTGAGGAAACAGGATGATGGATGAAAGAGGCTTTTGCGACAGGCTTTCCCAATTGAGAATGCAAAAAGGAGTATCCGCCCGGGATATGAGTCTGTCGATCGGGCAAAACCCCGGATATATCAATAATATAGAGACGGGCAAGGCGCTTCCGTCCATGAGTAATTTTTTCTATATCTGTCATTACCTTGATATTACGCCCATGGATTTTTTTGATTACAGTATGGTTCGCCCGCAGGATCTGAATGAACTGTGCAGCGATATCAATAAACTGACGGATGCACAGTTTAACAGTATCAGGGAGATCGTCGGAGAGCTGGCCAGACTCAACGGACGGTGATTCTTTTTAAGACCTTAGGACGGGCAGGGAGAAAATCTTCCCTGCCCGATTCATATCAGGACAGTCCTCTGCATAGATTTATAGTAACTATACGCAGGGAGGGCTTTTTTTGTGGAGTTAGTGAAAAAGAAGATACATATGGACCGGATAGACGGCAGGGCCGGCACCCAGATGGTATTGGAAGAGGATGTGAATATTTCAGATAACAAGATGGACGCGAACTATCTGTTGAACAGTAAGGGCGAGATCATTATGGAGGAGATCCGCCCCTGCGAAAATGCGGTTAATCTGAAAGGGAAGCTTGTGGTGTCGATTCTGTATCTGACGGATATGGACGGTATGTGTGCCAGCATGGAGGCGGTGATTCCCTTTGAAGAAAAGGTAAATCTGGAAGGAGTCAGCAATAACGACACCATTCTGACAGAGAGCCGCATTGAGGATTTGACGGTTGGGCTGATTAATTCCCGTAAACTGAGTGTGCAGGCGGTGATTTCCTTTATGCTGGAGAGAGAGGAGCAGCTTGAGTGTGAGACGGCTGTGGATCTTTACTGCGACGAGCCTGTGGAATACCGCAAATGCGTTTATCCTGTAGTGGAGCTGGTACTTCATAAGAAGGACATTTTCCGATTGAAGGAAGAGCTGGAGCTGACCGGCAATCTGCCGAATATCTTCCAGACAGTGTGGCATCATATCTGCTTTGACCATGTGGAATTTAAGGCGTTAGAGGAGAAAATTTCCATTCAGGGAGAGATGAAGGCGTTTTTCCTCTACGAGGGTGAGGGAGACAACGATAAAACCCAGTGGTACGAGAACACCGTGCCGTTTTCCGGGATTATCGAGTGCCACGGCTGTCGGGAAAACATGATCCCTGATATCCGCTATCATCTGGGACAGTGCAATGTGGAAGTAAGGCAGGATTTCGACGGGGAAGAGAGAGTATTCTGCGTGGAGCCGGTTCTGGATCTGGATATTCATCTTTATGAGGAGGAAAATCTTGAGGTTATTTCCGACGTTTACGGCGTAGATAAGGAGATTGAGGCGCTGACAACAAAGATGCCGGTGAAGAGTCTCCTATTGGCTGGCAGCGGAAAATGCAAGATCGCGGATCATGTGCGGATACAGAACCCGGAGATGCCGATGTACCAGCTGATCCATTCTGAGGGTGAGATTCAGATTGACGAGCAGACCATAGTGGAGAACGGGATTGCGGTCACGGGAACGCTTGTGGTGACGACGCTGTATTTGTGCGCGGGAAATGTGAGATCCATCTATTCCACCGTGAACGAGCTGCCGTTCCAGTATGTGATAGAGGCGGAAAATATTCTGCCAACCTGCGTTTACAAGCTCAGAAGCAGTATTGAACAGCTGACGGTGACAATGCTTGACAGCGACGAACTGGATGTGAAGGCGGCGCTGCAGTTTAAGGTGATTGTATTTGCCGTACAGAACCGGGAACTGGTGACGGATATCAGGGAGGAGCCTCTGGATCTGAATAAGCTGAGCGAGCTTCCGGGAATGGTGATCTGCATTGCGGGTCCCGGAGATACCCTGTGGGATATCGGAAAACGCTACTATGTTCCCGTGTCGCAGCTTAAGGAGGTCAACGAGCTGCCTACGGAGGAAATCAGCGCAGGGGATAAGATACTGGTAGTAAAGGGCGGTATTTAAGGCTGAAAAACAAGATTGTAAAACAGACGGTTATCATATATACTGAGAAGGCAGGGCTTCGGTTAAAAGCTCTGCCATAAGGGAAACATGAGATAAAGGAGTAATGATATGCAGACGACGCCTGTTTTGAAAAATAAACTGTTCCTGTACCTGACGGAGTTTTTTGCGGGAATGTCCGTAATGGCTGTGGAACTGGGAGCGAGCAGACTGCTTGCTCCCTATTTCAGTTCCTCTCAGATCGTGTGGACAATCATTATCGGCACCATTATGATCGCCATGGCTCTTGGTAATATTTACGGGGGAAAGAGCGCGGACAAAAATCCCAGCCCGGACAGGCTGTATACCCGTATTTTGATTGCCGGCGTCTGGATCGCGGCGATTCCGGTGGTGGGGAAGTACATTGTCCTTGGCATTTCGGCGCTTCTGATTTTTACGGTGAATACGAATTTCCTGATCTGGGCGGCTTTCGCGGCCTGTATGGTGATCTTTGTCTTTCCGCTGTTTCTGCTGGGTACGGTGACGCCGTCGCTGGCGAAATACACGGTGGACAGTCTGGAGGACAGCGGCAGTATAGTGGGAACGCTGAATGCCTTTAACACCATCGGCAGCATTATCGGCACCTTTGTTCCCACCTTCGTTTCAATTCCGGCGGTGGGCACTTCCGTTACGTTTCTGATTTTTGCGGCGATCCTGCTGACCCTCGGTATCGTATATTTTGTCAGCAAAAAAAGCGGACTGAAAAAGAGCGCTACGTCGGCGGTTCTGTTTGTTCTGTGCTGTATTTTCGGGGCCTCCGACAGCTTTGCCTTCTGGGAGAGCGACCTTGCCTATGAGGGAGAGTCCGTTTATAACTATTTACAGGTGAAAGAAAATGAGAAGAATGTCATATTATCGACAAACGTCTTGTTTGGGGTACAGTCCGTGCTGGTAAAGGAGGAGGGACTGACGGGTATGTATTACGACTATGCCATGGCGGCGCCTCTTATGACAGGAAGGGAAAATCCGGCGGACTGCAATACCCTGATTCTGGGGATGGGGACAGGCACTTACGCCCACCAGTGCCGGGCATACTATGGAAACATGCCCATAGAGGGCGTGGAAATTGACGAGAAGATTACGGAGCTTGCCAGAGAATATTTTGAACTGCCGGAGGATGTGAAGGTCACTACTTACGACGGCAGAGCCTATCTGAATGCGATTGAGGGCAGGTACGATGTGATTATGGTGGACGCCTATCAGGATATTACGATTCCCTTTCAGATGTCTTCCGCAGAATTTTTTACGCTGGTGCGGGATCACCTGACGGAGGACGGCGTGATGGTGGTCAATATGAACATGCGCGGAAGCGGCGAGGACAGCATAAACGCTTATCTGGCGGATACCATAAGCAGCGTGTTCGGGGAGGTCTATACGGTGGACGTGCGAGGAACCACCAACAGGGAGCTTTTTGCCTCCAATAATCCCCATATGCTTGAAAATATGCAAAAGCATAAGGAGGCCGTCACGGATGAAAGCCTCCTTGCCATGATGAATCTTGTCTCTGAAAATCTTTCCGCCTATGAGGCGGGCGGCCGCATCATGACCGATGATAAGGCGCCGGTGGAGCTTCTTGGCATGCGTGTGATCGACGAGCTGATCCGCGGCGAGGTTGCTGCCTATAAGCAATTGTACGAGGAGCAGGGGATCAGAGGGGTGCTTGACAGTTTATTGTAGTTTCACAATTGCCGCATCTTTTCCCGCAAGGATCAGCGTGTCGCCGGTTTTATAGTTTTTTCCGTCAAGCAGATTGGTCCCTCCAAAAGGCAGAACGGCCGTATAGTCGTCATCCCTATGATTAAGCAGAAAGACAAAGACGCCTTTTTCATTGACCCTTCTGGTCACCTCCACGCCGTCCGGCGTGTCCATAACAGGCATAATGCCGGAATCTTTACAAATTTCCCCGAGAAACTGTCGGTAAAATTCATCGCTTGACCGGGTTGCCACATAATAGCCGACGCCTTTTCCGAAAGCGTTTTTCGTAAGCACGGGCATGCCCGCATAGAAATCTTCCTCGTAGAAAGCGAGCGCTTCGGCGCCTTCTGTATGTAAAAGGTCGCAGAGCATGGATGCGGGATAGGTTTTGTCCTGATAGCGGAAATGATTATGCATGTCCGCGGGAAGGGCGTCCTCTTCCTCTACCCAGAGGCCAAGGATGTCCCGCAGTCTGCCGGGATAGCCGCCCACAGTCACCAGATCGTGTTCGTCCACATAGCCGCTGAAAAAGGTGGTCAGGAAACGGCCGCCGCTTTTGACATAGCTGCGGATCTTCTCATCATATCCTGTTTTCACCATGTAGAGCACGGGCGCGATTACCAGATCGTATCTGGAAAGATCGTCTTCCACACCGATCATGTCCACGGGAATATTCTGATCAAACAGAGCCTTATAACAGCGCTGCACTTCGTCGCAGTAGTCCAGATAGATCGTGGGGCCGGCGGAACAGGAGACAGCCCACCAGTTGTCCCAGTCAAAGAGGATGGCCGTTTTGGCATCGCTTCTTGCGCCCAGCGTCTGTGCGCCTAACGCGTCAAGCTCCGCGCCCAGCTGTGCCACCTCACGGAATACTCTTGTGTTTTCGTGTCCCGCGTGGTCGATCACGGCCCCGTGGTACTTTTCGCAGGCGCCGATACTGCGCTTCATCTGAAAGAACATCACCGTATCTGCGCCGTGGGCCACCGCCTGATAGCTCCAAAGCCGCATGACGCCGGGACGTTTGAGCATATTGCAGGGAAGCCAGTTGGTGACGGAGGGGGTCTGTTCCATAAGCGCGAAAGGCTTTCCCTGTTTCAGGCCCCGCATCAGGTCATGCCGCATTGCCGCGCTTTCTATGGGCGCATCATTGGCAGGGTAGTTGTCCCAGGAAATGAAATCCATGTATTTTCCCCACATCTGGTAATCCAGAGGCTGATAGGCGCCCATCAGATTTGTGGTGATGGGGATGTCGGGAGTAATGGCGTGGATGGCGTCGTATTCCAGTCGGTATGCGTTCAGGATGCTTTCGGAATTAAAACGCCGGTAATCCAGAGTGATGCCCTGAAAACAGGTGCGGCCGCCGTCCATGTGCTCAGACAGAAGATTCGGAAGAACAATGTCCTCAAAGTCATAAAAGGTGTGTCCCCAGAAAGCGGTGTCCCAGACCCGGTTTACCTCCTCTATGGTTTTGTATCGGGCACGCAGCCATTCGCGGAATTTCTTTTCACAATTTTCGCAGTAGCATTCTCCGCCGTACTCGTTGGAAATATGCCAGGCTGCGATATTGTCATACTTTTTATAGCGATCCGCCAGTTTTGCCGCCAGCGCAGGCGCATATTTTCGGTAAGTGGGACTGTTGGGACAGGAGTTGTGGCGGGCGCCGAATTTGTGTTTCATGCCGCCGTGATCCACCCGCAGGATGTCGGGATGCTTTCTTGCCATCCAGGCAGGATGCGCCCCGGTGGAGGTGGCCATGCATACGTTTAATCCATGCTTTTGCACCAGCTCCATAATTTTGTCCAGCTTCTCAAAGTGGTAAACGTCGTCGTCAGACTGTAAGGATGCCCAGCTGAAAACGTTCAGGGTGACAATGTCGATGTGGGCCAGCTTTAACAGGCGCATGTCCTCTTCCCAGGTTTCTTCAGGCCACTGTTCCGGATTGTAGTCGCCGCCGTAGGGTATTTTATTTATTTTTGGTGTTTCAACCATAAGATACCTCCCATTATAGAAAGAACCGGGAATAATCCCGGTTCCGTTCTGTCGTTAATTTTTGCGTTTAGTTTGCGGTAACGCTCTGTGCTGTCTGGCCTGCATCTTCCGCCATCTTGTCGAAGCCTGCCATAACAGCGTCATAGGTCTGTTTGGAGATTTCGGGAAGCTCGCCGCCCCAGGTCTTTTCAGCCTGCTTATAACCCTTCTCGAAAGCCTTGCGCATATCCTCGATCTTGCTGGGATCGCCGCCGGTCAGGGCCGTAGCGAAATCAAGTATCCGATTGGAAGTCTGCTTAACGCCCCAGTAACCGTCTTCGGAAATATCCTGCTGTGCCTGCGCCTTGGTTGCAGCGTCAACTTCAAATTTGCCGCTGGCAAGGAACTTCCACATATCGTTGGCTACGCCGTAAGCTTCGCCCTGCTTGGTCATCAGCTGCTGAACAATGTTCTGTAACTGCTTTGTGTGTGACTCGGCAGCAGCTTTCATCTTGTTGACAAGCTCAGTGTTTTGCTTGTAGGTCTTAGCCGGAGCGGTCGTATTGGTGTTGGGCTCATAAACAACACCGTTATCCTTCTTATCGGAAGTATCTTTGTTTTCCTCAGCGGGTTTGGTTACCTGCTGATCCTGCTGAGTAACAGGATATGTCTCATATGCATTACTGTTTACACCGTTAATTCCGTTTACGCTCATGGGTATCCCTCCTTGGAAATATTTATGGTATGTTTACCGTTACGAAAAGACTGTCCGCAGACAATCTTCTTTTTCTATTTACTATATCGTACCATTTTCCTAAATAGATTAGAAGCCGGAATGGAAAAATCATGAAATTTTTTGGAATTTTGTCTGCTGTAAACAGCCCGGGAAGGGGAAACTTGACTTTTGAGAAGGAATTGTATAAAATTGAGTACAATTCATGTATACAAAGTACATTTTATAAGAAACGGATGATAATGAGAACCCGGTTTGGGGAGCTGGAAAATATGATGGTGAAAGAAAAGGCGTATGCCAAAGTTAATCTGGGGCTTGACGTCCTGCGGCGCAGGCCGGACGGGTATCACGAGCTAAAAATGATTATGCAGACCGTCGATATCTGCGACGACCTGACATTTGAAAGAAAAAAAGAACCCGGCGTGCTGCTTCGGATAGAGGGGGCCGACCTGCCGGCGGACAAAGATAATCTGGTGTGCCGGGCGGCGGCGCTTTTAATGGAAGAAAAGCGTATTCACGAGGGCGTTTCCATTACATTAAAGAAAAGAATCCCAATAGCGGCGGGCATGGCTGGCGGCAGCGCCGATGCGGCGGCAACGATGCGGGGGCTGAACGCGCTTTTTGAAATGGGGTATTCCACGGAAAAACTGCGGAAGCTTGGCGTTAAGCTTGGCGCGGACATTCCTTATTGTATTCTGGGAGGTACGATGCTGTCGGAGGGTATAGGAGAGGTGCTGACGCCGCTTGCGCCGCCCCCGGAATGCTGTCTGGTTGTGGCAAAGCCCGACATTGACGTGTCCACGGCCTTTGTCTATCGAAATCTAAAGGCGGACAGTCTTCCCTTTCACCCGGATATTGACGGTATGGCCAGAGCTCTTGAAGCTGGCGATCTGCAAGGGATTACGGACAGAATGGAAAATGTGCTGGAGACGGTTACGGTGCGGGAGTATCCGATTATTGACAGGATCAAAGGCCGGATGCGGGAACTGGGCGCGGAAAACGCGCTGATGAGCGGCAGCGGGCCCACAGTGTTTGGCATTTATAAGGACAGGGAAACGGCAAAAAAGGCAGCGGATGCCATCAGGGAAGAGAAACTTGCGGGAGCTGTTTTTGAGACCCGGTTTTGCGGAGGCGTAAACGCGTAAGAGTCAGGAGGGCGTTTCATGGATCATGATTTTACGGTAAATATGAATGAGTTCCTTCCGCTGCGGGATGTGGTGTTCAACACGCTGCGACGGGCAATTCTGACCGGTGAGCTCAAACCCGGTGAACGGTTGATGGAAATTCATCTGGCAAACCGTCTGGGAGTAAGCCGCACGCCGATCAGGGAAGCGATACGCAAGCTTGAGCTGGAAGGCCTTGTTACCATGATTCCCAGACGGGGCGCAGAGGTGGCGCAGATCACGGAGAAAAGCCTTCAGGATGTGCTGGAGGTGAGGCGCGCTTTGGACGCTTTGTGCGCGGAGCTTGCCTGCGACAGGATCACAAACGAGGGAAAGACGGCCCTTGGCAGGGCCTGCGATAAATTTGAAGAGGCCACAAAAACGGGTGATGTGGTGGCGATTGCAGAAGCGGATGTTGCGCTTCACGATATCATAGTGCAGGCCACGGGAAACCAGCGGCTGATCCAGCTGATCAATAATCTGTCAGAGCAGATGTACCGCTATCGGTTCGAGTATATTAAGGATGAGAGCGGGCATGAAAATCTGGTCAACGAGCATAGGATGATATATGAGAGCATCATGAGCGGCGATAAGTCTGGGGCGGCAATGGCGGCCAAACTCCATATTGATAATCAGGAGCAGAGCATTATCAGGCAGATACGCATTGATCCGGGCAGAAAAAGGTAAAATACACAGGGACAGATGTATCAGAGGGCTTCTGTGAGGGTATACTCCCAATGTCGGAAGAAAACGGCAGATGGGAGTATGGATTATGTGGAAAAAGGGAAGAACGCTGGCGGCCTGTGTGCTTGCCGCAGCGTGGTGGAGTCTGTTTTATCCGGAACTGTGTTTTACGGAGGAGACCTGCCGGGTGGTACAGACGGCGGAAGAAGGGACAGACGGCCGGAATGAGGCGACGCCGGACGGAAACGCGGACAACGCCGGGAAAGACGCGGCGGTGCAGGGTGACACGGCGGTTTCCGGGATTTTGCGGGCCGGTGAGGACGAAGTGGTGGTAAGCAGCAGACTTTTGGAATGGTGTGAGGAAAAGCTGCTTGACGGGAAGAAATAGAGAAAGGTTGCAAATCATGAGCGGACAGGAAGGATGGCATAACAATCCCATAGGAGTTTTTGACTCGGGAGTGGGCGGGCTGACAGTGGCCCGCGAGATCATGAGACAGCTCCCCAACGAGAGAATCGTTTATTTTGGTGATACGGCCCGGGTGCCCTACGGAAACAAATCCAGAGAGACCGTGACTCGGTTTTCCAGACAGATTATTCACTTTCTGGAGACGCAGGACGTGAAGGCTATTGTGGTCGCCTGCAATACGGCCAGCGCCTATGCGCTTGAGGAACTGGAAAAGGAAGTGGATATTCCGATTATCGGCGTGGTAAAGCCGGGAGCAAGAACGGCCCTTGATGCCACGCAAAATAAAAAAATCGGCGTTATAGGCACAGAAGCTACGATAAGCAGCGGTATTTATAATCGGTACATACAGGAGCACGACAGCAGTGTTGCTATGATCGGGAAAGCGTGTCCTCTTTTTGTGCCTCTGGTGGAGGAGGGACTTTGGGAAGATCCGGTGACGGATGAAATTGCCCGCCGCTATCTGACGGAGCTGGTGGACAGCGGTATTGACACGTTGATTTTAGGCTGTACCCATTACCCCATGCTTCGTTCCACAGTGGGAAAAATTATGGGGAAAAGCGTGACGTTAGTAAATCCGGCTTATGAGACAGCCAGAGAGTTAAAAATGATGCTGGAGGAAAAGGGACTGGAGAGCGAGCACAGGCCGGAGCTGGGCACGGAGCTGTATCGCTTTTATGTCAGCGATGCGGCCGATAAGTTTCAGCGGTTCGCCAATTCCATTTTGACTTACGGTATCCTGTCCGCGAAGGTGATTCGGATTGATGAATACTAACGCGAGAAGAACTTCTAAAGGCTCAACAGCAAAGGCTGTTTCGCTGAGAGGGTCTAAGTCTCGCGTGCGAGAATGCCTGAAAACGGCATTCTCTGTATATTTATATTTGAGATAAGGTTGAGGAGAGGTATCATGACGAAAGAGGTATTACTGACGCTGCAGGGGCTGCAATTTGATCAGCGGGAAGAAAATGCAGATAAGATCGAGACAGTCACGGTAGGCGATTATTATAAGAAGAACGACAGGCATTACGTGATCTATGAGGAGGTTACGGAAGGGTTTGAAAAGCCCACGAAAAACCGCCTGAAATTCAGCGATCATATGGTGGAGCTGACCCGCAACGGACTGGTTAACGTACATATGATTTTTCAGGAAAATAAAAAGAACCTGTCCAATTATAACACGCCTTTTGGACAGATTCTGGTGGGTATTGACACAAAACGGATTACGATTGATGAGAGAGAGGAAAATATCGTGGTGGATGTGGACTATGCTCTTGACATCAACTATGAGTTTCTCTCGGACTGCCATATCAAAATTGATATCCGCCCCAAAGAAAACGGCGGTTTCACGCTTCTATAATTGCGCCAGCTATTTGACGGGTTTCGCACCCGCTTTTTCCTGTGCCTTTTCAATCATCTGTTTGAACTTGCTCTTTTTCTTCTGTTCTACCACAGGCGCTTTGCCGTGCAGTCCCTTCACGCCCGTAATATAAATACCGCTGACTACGGCTTTCACTTCCTTCTTGACGGGAACGGCGTCGAAGATGCTTTCCTCACAGATAAGAGTCATGATCTGAGGGCCTACCTTGGCTTTCACAACGGGAAGCTTGGAGCCGCGCAGAAGCTTGGGCGTCTGATCCACAACCACCTGTGGAAGTCCGGCATCCTTTAATTTCATACGTTTTTTGTCAATGATCAGCATGGATATGGTCTGCTTCATCGCATTGATCTGTTCCTGCTGCTCGTTCTGCCTTTTCTGGGCTTTTTTTCCAAGGAAATATAATACGACCACGGCGACAAGAAGAACCGCCAGGATCACCAGTAAAACAATCGTAACTGTACTCATCTGATAGCCTCCATTTTATGTTACTGCATGTAATGGATATTTTATCATTGATTCGTATGTTGTGCAAGACATTATGCAAAGTCTCCTTTTGATTTTCTGCAAAGAAGGATGCCGATTAACAGTAACACCGGGAAAACGATACCCGCCAAAACGCCTGTTTTTAGGTTGTCGCCAAGCGCGCCCGATACCATGCCCACAAGGGTGGGCCCGCCGGAACAGCCGATGTCTCCGCCCAGGGCAAGCAGGGCGAACATGGCCGTTGCGCCCTTTGGCAAAGCAGCCGATGCCTTGCTGAAGGTTCCCGGCCACATAATCCCCACAGACAGGCCGCAGACAGCGCAGGCAATCAGGCTAAGCTGAGGAAAGGGCAGAAGCGAAATCCCCAGATAGGACAAAATGCAAAGACAGCTGCTGTAGATCATAAAGCGGTCCAGATGAATGCGGTCGCCGTATTTTCCGTAAAACAGCCGGGACGTTCCCATCAGAATGGCAAAGGCCATGGGACCGGCCAGATCGCCCGCCGTTTTGGAAATGCCAAGCCCCTTTTCCGCAAAGGTGGAAGCCCACTGGCTGACCGCCTGTTCGCTGGCTCCCGCGCATATCATCATGATCAGGAGAATCCAGAATATTCGGATACGGAACAGCTCCTTTAACTGAAGCCCGGTCTCGCCTTCCTCTATCAACGGCGCGATGGGAACGCGGGCAAACGCAAAGGCGTTGCCAAGGGGGATCAAAGCCCATATTAAGGCCAGTATTTTCCAGTTTTCAATTCCGGCCAGATAGAAAAATAAAGTGGAGATCAGAACCACGCCCGCATGTCCCCAGCAGTAAAAGGAATGCAGCATGCTCATGGCTTTCGCCTTGTTGTCGGAAGGGCAGGATTCCATGACCGGGCTGACCAGCACTTCCAGAAGACCGCCGCCAACGGCGTAGATCATGACGGCAATTAAAATCCCGACAAAGGGAGCAGGCAGGATTTCCGGCAGAACCGTAAGCAGAACCAGTCCGGCCGCCGACAGAACATGGGCCATGATCATGGACGCACGGTAGCCGATCTTATCCACGAAGCCGACGGAAAGAAGATCTACAAGCAGCTGTATTCCAAAATTGAACGTTACCAGAAGCGTAATTTGGGAAAGCGGAATATGATAGCTTCGCTGAAAAAATAAAAACAGCAGCGGCGTAAAATTGTTGACGATGGCCTGTACGATATAGCCTACAAAGCAGGCGGTGATTGTTTTATTGTAATGGTTTTTCATTTTACTTGCCTCCTTACAAATGGGAGTATATCGCATTCTAATCGCCGAGTCATTGCACATAATGACATATTTATGGTACAATATCTCAAATTTCAGATATTGTTGTATCGAGAACGGAGGGTTTTTATGGGAGCTTACAGGACGGCCACGGACGAAACGCTTCGGGAGACCATAAGGCACGGGACAAACGGCTTTCCCTTTGCCTACTATCCGGAGGATGTCTGGCAGTTTGACTTTCATCGGATTGACTGGCACTGGCATCATGAGCTGGAATTTCTGGTGGTTGTCAGTGGAGAAGTGCGCTGTTTTGTGGGAACGGACGTTATAGACTTACATAAGGGGGAGGGCATGTTTGTCAACAGCGGCATTCTGCACCGTATGGAAGCGCCAAGCAGCAGCTTTATGCCGAATATTGTTTTTTCCCCGGGCCTGCTTGCAGCGGAGGACAGCCTCATTTATGAAAAATATATCAATCCCGTCATCCGTTCTCCCATTCCCTGTCAAGTATTTACGCCTCATAGCAGGTGGCAGGAACAGATTCTGGAGATATTGTCACAGATTTTTACCATGCAGGAGACGGAGGGGGGAAACGAGCTGGGTACCGTGCAGCTCCTTTTGCAAATGTGGGATATCCTGTGGCGGCATTGGGAGCCGGCGGGCGATTTGCAGAAACTGCACCGCATAGATCACCGGCAGGCAAGATTGCAGACCATGATGCAGTATATTCACGACTGCTTTCGGGAAGAACTTACTCTGGAAATGATTGCGGCCGCCGGCTCTGTCAGCAAAAGCGGCGCCCTGCATATTTTTCAGTCATGTATTCAGGTTTCCCCGGTGGCGTATCTGATTCAGCACCGCCTGGCACAGGCGGCCGAACTGCTCTGCACCACGCAGAAACCGGTTTTTTCCATTGCGGAAGAAACGGGCTTTACGAATGCCGGTTATTTTTGCCGGAAATTCAGGCAGCATTATCATATGAGCCCGAATGAGTACAGGCGCAAAAGAGCGTGAGCTGTCCTGCTGATATGGACAAATTCGGCATATTTGTGCTATAGTAGAAATTGTATTTATAAAGGAAAAGAGGCTTTAAGAAAATGAGGAGAAGAAAAATTTGTGTGCTGGCGATGGCGCTTGTCTCATCGCTGCTTTTGACTGCCTGCGGCAGTAAGGAATATTTAAAGGACATTAAGGCGGAAAAGTATGTGACGCTTGGCAATTATATGGGGCTGGAAGCGGTCGTCGAGAAGATGGAAGTGCCGGACGGGGCGGTGGAAAGCTTTATTGAGGATAGTTTCCTTGCATCCAGAGCGGAAAGGGTGCCGGTGTCGGGCAGGCCTGTTCAGGATGGTGATACGGTAAATATTGATTTTACGGGATATCAGGATGGCGTGGCTTTTGAAGGCGGCACAGGCGAGAATTTTGAACTGACCATTGGTTCGGGCCAGTTTATCGACGGTTTTGAATCGGGACTGATCGGTGCGGAGGAGGGAGAGCAGGTAAGCCTTGACCTGAGCTTCCCGGATCCGTATTCGAGGAATCCGGATCTGTCGGGGGCGCCGGTGGTGTTTGAGGTGACGGTCAATAGTATTAGTGAGAATAAGCTGCCTGAGCTTACGGACGAGCTGGTTGTGCAATTGGGCGCCGAGGGCTATAATGTGGGTGGATGCCAGACTGCCGCAGAGCTCCGGGAGTGGGTCAACGGCCTTTACGAACAGTCGGCACAGAGCACTTATGACAATGAAGTCGAGACGGCCCTTGCTTCCGCCGTTATGGATAACAGTACGTTTAAGAAAGTGCCGGAGGAAATGGTGGAGCGTTTCACAAAAAGCATTGAAAACACCATGAACGCCAGAGCTGCGTCTGTTGGAATGACCCTTGCCCAGTATATGCAGGAGTATCAGAATCTGGATGAGGCGGGATTCCGGGCGGCCTTTCAGGAGAATGGAGAGCGGATGGCAAAACAGTATATTATGTATCAGGCCATTGCCGACAGGGAGGGGCTTGCGCCCACGGAGGAAGAAATTGCCGGGGAAATATCCGCACTGATGGAGGTCTATGGGTACGCTTCTGAGGAAGAACTGAGAAAGAGCGTGGACATGGAAGCCTTTCGGGAAGACATGATGCGCAAAAAGGTAGTGGCGTTTTTAATAGAAAACGGAAATATACATGAAAACAGGGGGTAAACAGGATGAATTTAACAGATATCAGGGATTTATACCGCGACAGCGAGTCGTATATTGACAAAGAGGTAACGGTCGGCGGATGGATCAGGAGCATCAGGGATTCCAAAACTTTTGGCTTTATTGTGGTGAACGACGGCACTTTCTTTGAGCCATTGCAGATTGTATATGCGGACGGATTGGATAATTTTGAAGCCATATCCAGATTAAACGTGGGTTCCGCGATTGTGGCACGGGGAAAGATTGTGGCGACGCCGCAGGCGAAGCAGAAATTTGAGATGCAGGCGGCGGAGATTATTGTGGAGGGCGTTTCCACGGCGGATTATCCTTTGCAGAAAAAGAGACACAGCTTTGAATATCTGCGTACCATCTCCCATCTGCGGCCCAGAACCAATACTTTCCAGGCAGTCTTTCGCGTGCGGTCGCTGATCGCCTATGCGATTCACACCTTTTTTCAGGAGAGAGGCTTTGTCTATGTGCATACCCCCATCATTACCGGAAGCGACTGTGAGGGCGCGGGAGAAATGTTTCAGGTGACAACCATGGATTTAAACAATCTGCCCCGGACACAGGACGGACAGGTGGATTACAGTCAGGACTTTTTCGGAAAGCCCACCAATCTGACCGTGAGCGGACAGCTGAATGTGGAAACCTACGCCTTCGCGTTTAAGAACGTATATACCTTCGGGCCTACGTTCCGTGCGGAAAATTCCAACACGACCAGGCATGCGGCGGAATTTTGGATGATTGAACCGGAGATGGCATTTGCGGATCTGACTGACGATATGATGGTGGCGGAAGCAATGTTAAAGCATGTGATCCGTTATGTGCTGGAAAACGCGCCGGAGGAAATGAATTTTTTCAATCAGTTTGTGGATAAGGGGCTGATTGAGCGACTGAATCATGTGCTGCATTCAGACTTTGCCCATGTGACCTATACGGATGCCATTGAAATATTAAAGAAACACAACGACAGCTTTGAATATAAGGTGGAGTGGGGCTGCGACTTGCAGACGGAGCACGAAAGATTTTTGACGGAACAGGAATTTAAGCGTCCTGTATTTGTGACGGATTATCCCAAGGAAATCAAGGCTTTTTACATGAAGCTTAATGAGGACGGCAGGACGGTGGCGGCTATGGACTGTCTGGTACCGGGTATTGGGGAGATTATCGGTGGCAGCCAGAGGGAAGACGACCTGGCGCTTCTGGAGCGCAGGATGGATGAGCTGGGACTTAATAAGGAGGATTATCAGTTTTATCTTGATCTTCGCAAGTACGGCTCCGCCAGACATGCAGGCTTTGGTCTTGGCTTTGAACGTTGCGTAATGTATCTGACGGGAATGGGAAACATCCGGGATGTGATTCCTTTCCCCAGAACGGTAAATAACTGTGAATTATAAGATGAAGAGATACTTATGAAGAGACATTTAAAAAAACGGTTGTATCTGATCCTTTCCTTCATATTGTGCCTGACAGTGGTAGACCCGATTTCGGCTACCACTATTTCCGATCTCAAAGAGGACGTGAAAAAGAATCAGTCCCAGTTAAAGAACGCCCAGCAGAAAATTTCCGATGCGCAGGATGCACAGGAGGGCGTGGAGGAAGAAATCGACGAAATGGATCAGGAGCTGGTTAGCCTGCTTACGGATATTGACCTGATTGAGGACGCCATTGAGGAGAAGGAGGAGGAGATTGCCCAGACGCAGGTGGATCTTGAGGCGGCTGTGGCGGAGAAGGACGAACAGTATGAATCCATGAAAATCCGAATCCAGTTCATGTATGAAAAGAGCGATTCCTCATATCTGCATATCTTTTTCGGATCGGGAAATATGGGCGATATGGTGAACCGGGCAAACTATGTGGAGGAGCTTTACGATTACGACAGAAAGCTGCTTGCCGAGTATGAGGATACGGTGCACCGTGTGGAAGAGCTGCAGGATCGGTTGGAAGAGGACAAGTCGGAGCTGGAAACCTCCAGGACGGAATTGCAGGAGGGGCAGGCTTATCTGGAGGAAATGCTGGCCCAGAAGAGAACGGAATACGAAAATTACAGCGTGATGCTCACCAAGGCAAAACAGGAGGCGGCGACCTACACGGCCAGAATCAAGCAGGAAACGGCCCAGATCAAAAAGCTGGAAGAGGAAGAGCGCAAGCGCAGGGAGGAAGAGGAGCGAAAACGTAAGGAGGAGGAAGAACGGCGCAGGAAAGAGCAGGAAGCCTTACTGGCGAGTCAGGGCGGCGGTGACGACGATGATGACGAAGAAGAAGACTCGGACAGACATGAGGAGGAGAAGCCAGTCGTTTCCGGCGGGGGAGGCAAAGGGCAGGACATTGCCAAATTTGCCTGCCAGTATATCGGAAATCCTTATGTGGCTGGAGGAACCAGTCTGACAAACGGAGCGGATTGTTCCGGGTTTGTGCAGTCAGTTTATAAAAATTTCGGCATTTCCCTGCCGCGAAGCTCCTACGCACAGTCGGGCGTTGGCAAGGGGGTTTCCTATTCGGAGGCTCAGCCCGGCGACGTGATTTATTATGGCGGTCATGTGGGTATCTATATAGGAAACGGGCAGATCGTACATGCCAGCACGGAGCGGACGGGGATTAAGATTACCTCCGCCACGTACAGAAGCATTATTACGGTGAGACGGATTGTGTAATGGCTGCCGGACAGCATGTATATTGCGGCATGGCCGGGATGCAGCTGGAAGAGAAGAAAATATGTAGGATGAAAAGGCGCGGAAATTAGGAATATTTCCGCACTTTATTTATTTTCAACGTTCTTTTTAGAGATAATTTAGAGAAAGCTCTGTTAATATGGTATGCGAAAAAGTGGGACGGAAGCTGGCGGAAAGGCGGGATAAAATGCTTTATTATATCAAATGCAGTCTGATGAGAAGAAAAGCTGCAAATCTGATTACGGCAGGAATCAGCATTATGCTTGTGCTGCTTTTGAATCTGTATTTTGGCAGCGTGCGCAGTTATCAGGCACAGCTGTCGGATCTGGCGGAGAATGTGCCGATTTTCTGTCAGATCACCAATCTGAACGGAACCATGGGGAACGGACTGTTCATTTCAGAGAGTACGGTGGAAGCGCTTGAGGGCTCCGGTCAGGTAAAGGATCTTTCCTATATGGCCGTTATGATGGCCGGCGAGGGAGATTTTCAGGACGCCGAGTATTCCAAACACCTGAATTTGTACGTGGTAGGCGCAAATAATGCCAGGGCGGTGGGGGAACTGACCAACGACATGATTCATATGGAGTCGCAGGATACGGACGCTTTTTTTGCTTCTGACAGGATGGAATGTATCGTCAATGAGAAGGTGCTTGCAAAACGGGGATGGAAGGTGGGCGATCGGATTACCCTGAAATGCTACTATTATGATCCCGCCAGCGAGCTTCATAAAATAGACATTCATCCCATGGGACAAACGGCTGAGGCAGAGATTGTGGGAACCATGGAGGAAATTTCCGGGAAAACCAATGCCATCAGTACGGATGTGGTTATTCCGGCCAGGGCTGCCCGTAATCTTTTTAAACAGTCGGGGCTTACCTTTTTTGCGGATACGGTTACTTTTCATGTGGGAAATCCGCTGCTTCTGAACGATTTCAAGGAGGAGATGCAAAATATCGGTTTGATGGAGACATCTGCGGAGGCGGGAGATTCCTATACGGGATGCGCCCTTGTAGTCAGAGACGCGGAGTTTATTGCAAGCGCAACGGATTTGCGCCGCTCCATAGAAATGCTGCAGTCATTTTTCCCGGTGGTATGTATCCTTGTGCTGCTGATTGGCTATGTGGTCAGCAGTCTTGCAGGCAGCAGCCGGAGAGAGGAATTTGCGCTAATGCGTTTGCAGGGGGTGAAAAGGCGCAGGGCTTTTTTGCCGTTTCTGGAAGAACAGATGCTTCTTGTGGCGCTTGGCTGCCTTGTGGGAGATGCGGTGGCCGTGGCAGTGTCGCCGGTTTCCGTTATTGTTAAGGTAAACGGGGTGCTTCTTCTGGCGTATCTGATCGGGGCAATGGCGGCATACGGACAGATGAGCCGAAAGAATGTGGTATCTCTTTTGTCGATTCGGCGTTAATGAAAGAAAGAAGGCGCTTTATGCGCCCTGGAATGGAGGGAAAAATGGGTGCGGATACGGGTAAAATAATTGAGGCGGAAAAGATTGGCTATGTGTATCAGTCAAAGTATCAGAAAACCAGAGCGCTGACGGAGGTAAGCTGTTCTTTTGAGCGGGGCAAAGTTTATGCCATTACGGGTAAGTCCGGCAGTGGGAAAAGTACGTTTCTTTCCCTTCTGGCGGGGCTTGATGTGCCCACAGAAGGAAATCTGTATATTGAAGGGAAGGATATCCGTGAGATTGACAGGGATGCCTACCGAATGAACCGGGCTTCGGTAATCTATCAGGCCTTTCATCTGTTTCCCCTTCTCACGGTGCTGGAAAATGTGATGTTTCCCATGCAGCTACAGCATGTTTCAAAAAAGGAAATGAAAGAGCGGGCGCAGGCATTTCTCTCCAAAGTAGGGCTGGCTGATACTTTGTACGGTAAGATGCCGAATATGATCAGCGGCGGGGAACAGCAGAGAGCTGCCATTGCCAGAGCCATGGCGTCCGGGGGACAGATTCTTCTGGCGGACGAGCCCACGGGAAATCTGGACAGCCAGAACGAGGCCGTCATTGTGGAACTGCTTGGCAAAATGGCCCATGAGGAAAATTATACAGTGATTGTTGTCACCCACAACGAGAAGGTAGCCGAGGCGGCAGACGTGGTTTATGGGATGTCGGACGGGCGGCTGGAGGTGGTGCGCGGATGAAAAACAGCTTAAAGCAGATGATGCGCACGCCTGTGCGCACAATATTATTTCTGACGCTGATGGTATTTGCGGCGTTTTTGATGACGCTGGGCGCCGGTATCTGGCTGAAAGGGAATCGGACGCTGGAGCAGTATGAGGACCGCTTCATGACCATCGGTACGGTGCGTCAGATCCCGGACTCCTTTGAGCAGGAGCTTTTGTGGAACGCGGAAACCAGCGACTATGACGTAAAAAAGAACGCACAGTACAGTTCTTATTTTACCCCGGAGGATCTGCTGTTTCCCGGGGCAGAGTATATTGCCGGGCCGGAGCAGCGGTCGCTTTTTATAGCGTACCAGCCGGAGTACACCACGCTGTACAAAAGCATGAATACGGAGCCCCTTTCCTGGAGCGCCCTGATCGCTGAGTTTTCTCCTGTGGAGGACTGTGTGCCAAGCGAGTCGGTACAGATCAGGATTACGAAGGTAATCGGCGGAGATCCCCGCCTGGAGGGGGTGGTGGATTATTTCTGCGACCACAGAAATCCGACGCCGGAGATGCTTTATAAGGATAAAACCTATGTGGCGATGCTGGGACATCAGGGTTTTTCCATACACGGGAAGGCCTATGAGGAGAAAATGCAGTCCAAAAGCGAGGTACGCATCGGGCTGGAGCTGATACCCTACTCTTTGGAGTCAGAGCTCCTTTGGCCGGACGGAAGCAGGCCGGAGGATGCCTTTCGGGACGGACAGCAGATTTTTGAAGTTACCGATGGGTTTTATGAGACGGAGACAGGCCGCAGGATTCTCAATCTGGCAAATTCCGAATTGATCTGGCAGGACTGTCAGCCTGTTACGGGCACGTATCAGACCGCCCTTCTCATGCCCTTCTACAACGGGCAGGCCTATATCTGCGAAGGCAGGGACATCAGCGAAGAGGAGTATGCAAACGGCGGCAAAGTATGTCTTGCGCCGAAAACCTTTATGGAGAATAACGGATTGTCTGTGGGGGATTCGGTTAAGGTACAGCTTTTGTATACGGACAGGAAGGCGAACGCGGGAAGAATGTTCAGTCTGGGCGGCGGTATTAAATTTTACAGCGGGCAGGTGGATGCCGGCGGCAATCCGCTGGAAGTGTTTGAGACTTCCGATTATATGGTGGTGGGTATTTATGATGTGACTTTTAGCGGTACGGAGAGTATCTTTGATCCGGGGGCGGATGAACTGATCGTGCCCATGGAATCTATTGAGGCGCGGCACGGAACGAATCTGATGAGCTGCGGCCCCATGACGGACGTAACGTCCTCCTTCCGTATTCCAAACGGCAGTATTGACGAGTTCCTGCGGGGGTGGGCGCAGTACGGCACCGACAAACTGGAATTTACCTTCTATGACATGGGATATTCCCGGTTAAAGGCGGGGATTGACAATATGAAAGCAGTTTCCCTGATTCTGTTTGCTTCCGGGGTGATTCTGACAGTCCTTTTGTTATTCTTTTTCAGTCACCTGTATATCACAAAGCAGGCGGAGCGGACAGCGATTGAGCGGTCACTGGGGATGAAACCGGCACAGTGCAGATGGTCAATGCTGTCGGGGTTTGCCATGCTGACCCTGATAGGCAGTGTGCTTGGAGCTGCGGCGGGCTTCAGGATGTCCGTCGACATTTCCGCGGCCAATGCGGGGGAGACCTACTATGAGACTGCCTATACGGCAGGAATCACAGGCACAGTCAATGAAATCCCAGTGGAGGAAGCGGCGGACAGCAAAATGCCTGCGGCATATTGTACGTTGTTTATCGTAGCGGCCGGCGTGGGAATTGCCTGGGCAAAAATGAACAGAAGCCTGAAACGGGAGCCCATGCGGCTGTTGGCCGAGCGGGCGGAGGAATAGGCCGGGCGGAAGAACGGGTTGGAGGGAGAAACAGCCCCGGTGGAGGCGGCGGCTTGACTTTTTTCCCGTATGTGGGATAGAATAATACAGGACAGTGCCCGGCAGGAAGCCGGCGTGGGGACAGAAGTTCCCGGATATTTGTATGGTTTGTATTGAGTGGAAAGACAGGAGCGCATGAAGTATACACAGGAAGGTATACGATTCTCAGGAAGGGAATGGTATGCCTTTTTTGATGCGCAGGTCCGTGCAGATGAAATTTGTATATTTGGGAGGAATTATGAATTTATCTGAATTTTTCAGGGAAAATACCAAAGCGGCAGTGGCTTTTTCGGGCGGCGTGGATTCGGCTTATCTTTTATATGCGGCAAAGGCGGCGGGAGCCGATGTGCGGGCCTACTATGTAAAGAGCGCGTTTCAGCCGCAGTTTGAACTGGAAGACGCAAAACGGCTGGCTCGAAAGCTGGGAGTCGGGATGAAGATTCTTACGGCGGATGTGTTGGCGGCCGGGGATGTGGCGAAGAATCCCCCGGATCGCTGTTATCATTGCAAGAAGCTGCTGTTTAAGGCTGTTAGTGAGGCGGCGCAGGGGGATGGATATTCCCTTTTGCTGGATGGCACGAACGCTTCTGACGAGGAAAACGACCGGCCGGGGATGCGGGCGCTCAGGGAGCTTTCCGTGAGATCGCCCCTGAGGGAATGTAGCGTTACCAAGGAGGAGGTTCGCAGGCTCTCGAAAGAGGCGGGACTGTTCACCTGGAATAAACCGGCTTATGCCTGTCTGGCTACCCGGATTCCTGTGGGCGAGCAGATTACGGAGGAGAAGCTTGGAGCCACTGAGGCCGCGGAGGATTACCTGCATTCCCTTGGCTTTACGGATTTCAGGGTGCGAAAATACGGGGAAGCCGCCAGAATACAGCTTCCGGCAAAGCAGCTTTCCCTAGCGATTACAAAGCGGGAGCAGATCATGACAGGGCTGAAACGATACTATCAGGCGGTTTTACTGGATTTGGAGGCGAGAGAATGAGCGGTTACAGAGAGATTTTGGAGCAGGTGAGAGACGGCGCGCTTTCGGTAGACGACGCGCTGCTTACCATTAAAAAGAAACCCTTTGCGGATATCGGCTATGCCAAAGTGGACCTCCACAGGGGCGTAAGGCAGGGCGCGCCGGAGGTGATTTTCGGCGCGGGAAAAAAGGCGGCGCAGATTGCAGGCATTATTGACAGCATGAAGGTAAATGGGCAGGAGCGGATTCTGATCACCAGACTTTCCGAAAAAAAAGCGGGAAAGGTGAAAAAGCTTTACGAGATGACCTATTATGAGGAGGCGCGGATCGGCATCGTGGGGGGAATCCCGAAGCCGGACGGCATCGGAAAGATCGTGGTCGCTACCGGGGGAACGTCTGATATTCCCGTGGCGGAAGAGGCCGCGCTTACGGCGGAGGTTCACGGTAACGAAGTGGTGCGGCTTTATGATGTGGGCGTGGCCGGTCTGCACCGCCTGCTGGCGCATATGGATGAGATCATGAGCGCGTCGGTTATTATCGCCATTGCGGGCATGGAGGGAGCCCTTGCCAGCGTGATCGGCGGGCTTGCGGACTGTCCTGTGATCGCGGTGCCTACAAGCGTAGGATACGGTACGTCCATGAACGGCGTTTCCGCCCTATTGTCCATGTTAAATTCCTGTGCAAGCGGGGTGTCCGTGGTGAATATCGACAATGGGTTTGGAGCCGGGTATTTGGCTGGCATGATGAATCATATGGAGGGAAAAAAGGGATGAAAACATTATATTTGGACTGTAGCATGGGGGCGGCGGGAGATATGCTGACCGCCGCGCTGCTGGAGCTTTTGCCGGAGCGGGAGAAGGCGCTTGGGGAATTGAACGGACTGGGGATTCCCGGTGTTTCTTTTGTAAGTGAGCCGGTAAGCAAGTGTGGAATCGGCGGCACCCATATGTCGGTGCGGGTGCACGGTGCGGAGGAGTCGGAGGAGCTGCATGGCGGCGGGCACGCGCATGAACATCACCATGACGGCGCGCATGAACATCATCATGACGGCGCGCACGAACACCGACACGGCGAAGTGCATGAGCACCATCACGAGGGCGGCATGCATGAGCATCATCATCACAGCGGAATGCGCGAGATCGGGTATATCGTGGAAGGCCTGCCGGTTTCCGAACGGATCAGAAAGGATATTCTGGCGGTATTTAGTCTGATTGCGGAGGCGGAAAGCCATGTGCACGGTGTGCCTGTCACCGAGATACATTTTCATGAGGTAGGCACCATGGATGCAGTGGCAGATATCGCGGCGGTCTGTATCCTGATGGACAGACTTGCGCCGGATCAGGTTGTTGTGTCTCCCGTTCATGTGGGAAGCGGTCAGGTGAAATGCGCTCACGGTATCCTGCCTGTTCCCGCGCCTGCCACAGCCTTTATATTAAAGGACGTGCCCATTTACGGCGGCGAGATTTTGGGGGAGCTTTGCACGCCAACGGGGGCGGCTCTGCTAAAATATTTTGCCAGCCGTTTCGGGGCTATGCCTGTGATGCGCACGGCGGCCATCGGTTACGGCATGGGTAAAAAGGACTTTCCGGCGGCAAACTGTGTGCGCGCTCTTTTTGGGGAGACAGAGCAGACGGGAGATATCGTGGCGGAGCTTTCCTGTAACGTGGACGATATGACGGCGGAAGAAGCAGGCTATGCCATGGAGGCGCTTTTTGCGGCAGGGGCGCTGGAGGTGTACACGACGCCTGCGGGAATGAAGAAATCAAGACCGGGCTTGATTCTGCATGTTATGTGCAGGCAGGACAAGAAGGACGAGATGGCGGCTTTGATTTTTAAGCATACCACAACCATTGGAGTCAGAGAAACCATTTCCAGAAGATATACGTTGCAGCGTTCCGTGGAGTCTGTGCAGACGCCTTACGGCATCGTGAGAAAAAAGATTTCTTCGGGATATGGCGTGACGAGAGAAAAATACGAGTATGAGGATCTAGCGCGGATTGCGGCGGAAAGGGGAATGTCCGTCAGAGAAGTGCAGGAGTGGCTGCAGAGCGGAGAAAAAGCGCGGCGCAAAGGCATGGAGCCGGGATAACGGCAATCGGAGGTTTTAATGAGAAAACAAATAAATTTGCAGACAGGAATCGGCCTGTTGATTGTGGCGATGGCGGTCCTTTGCACAGCCTGCGGCGGGGACGTGCAGAAGGAGCCCGTTACGCTGGTCTATGCCAGCGGCGATTATACCCGTATCAATCCGGCCATGGATGAGCACGGGGAAATCAATCTGCTGCTCTTCGACGGCCTTACGGCCCATGACGGCAATAATGAAGTGGTTCCGGCGCTGGCAAAGAGCTGGGAATTTGACGAGGCTTCCTGTACCTATACCTTTCATCTGGAAGAGGGGGTCAGGTGGCATGACGGCGAGCCTTTTACGGCGGAGGATGTGAAGTTTACCATCGAGGCGGTTATGTACCCGGAAAACGGAGCCGAGAACGCGCCAAACTACGAGGATGTGCAGGAAATCAGGATGGTGGACGAGAAGACCGTAACCTTTCGGCTGGCGGCGCCCAACGCGGCCTTTCTGGATTATATGACCATGCCCGTTCTGCCCGCGCATCTGCTGGAAGGGGAGGATATGCAGGAGTCGGATTTCTTTCGCGCACCGGTGGGGACAGGGCCTTATAAGCTGGAAAGCTGGGACGTGGGGCAGTCCATTGTGATGGTGAAGAATGAGGATTATTTTCAGGGTGCGCCCCATATTGACCGGGTGATTTTCAAGATTGTCACAGACGATAATGCCAGAGCGTTGCAGATGGAGGCGAAAGAACTGGATCTGGCCCTTCTGCCGCCGAAAGCGGCGCAGTCCTTTGCAGAACGGGAAGAATATGTCTGCTATGATATGAAGACTTCGGACTATCGGGGAATTTTATTTAATTTCCATCATCCGTTCTGGCAGAAAAACCGGGATATCATTCCGGCAGTCTGTTATGCCATCGACAGGCAGGCGATCATTGACGCCGTGCTTCTGGGGCAGGGTATGCCTGCCTACGGCCCTTTACAGCGCAATGTCTATAACAATGAAAAGGTGGAGCATTACGATTATAATCCCCAAAAGACCGCAGAAATTCTGGAGGCGGCAGGCTGTGTCAGGGGCAGCGACGGATTTTATGAAAGAGACGGGGAGAAGCTTTCCTTTGTGATCAGTGTGGGCGCTGGGGATCAGGTGCGCGTCGATATGGCACAGGCCGCAGCGCAGCAGCTTGGCCAGGCGGGGCTGGAATGCAGGGTGGAAATTCCCACGCAGGTGGACTGGGCAAATCAGATGGCCTATCTGATCGGCTGGGGCAGTCCCTTTGACGCGGACGATCATACTTATAAGGTATTTGGCACGGATAAGGGCGCGAATTACAGCGGCTATTCCAATATGGCGGTGGACCGGTATCTGCTGGAGGCCAGACAGACTGACGATCCCGAAGCGCGTGGGGCGGCTTACGATAAGTTCCAGGAGGCGCTGGCGAAGGATCCGGCTTATGCTTTTATCTGCTATATCGACGCCAATTATGTTGCCGACGCATCCATTCAGGGCATTTCCCCGGACACTGTCATGGGGCATCACGGCGTGGGGATTTTCTGGAATATCGAGGACTGGACAATAGATCGGTAAATGTGCAAAATGCGGCATTCTCCGTATGGATTTAAAATGCCGCAGGAATCGGAAAGGGCAGTGTAAAATCAGATGGATGTACTTACCGTAAAAAATTTATCGGTCAGTTTTTACAGGCCGTCTTGTGAAATCGAGGCTGTAAAAAATGCCAGTTTTTCTCTGCAGCCGGGAGAAATTCTTGTTATTATGGGAGATACCGGCTGTGGGAAAAGCGTGCTTTGCAAAAGCATTGTCAGGCTCCTGCCGGATATAGCCCGGATTAAGTCAGGGCAGATTTTATTTCAGGGAAAGGATATTACCCATTATTCTGAAAGGGAGATGCAGAAGCTGCGAGGAAAGGCTTTTTCCATGGTGTTTCAAAATCCCATGACGGCCCTGAATCCCTGCATGAGCGTGGGAGCGCAGATAGCGGAGGCGGTGCGTCTGCGAAAGCCCCAAATTGCCCGAAAAGAGTTACAGGACGAAGTGGCCGGACTGATGGAGCTGGTGGGGCTTGACTGCCCGGAAAAGCAGGCGAAACAGTATCCCCATCAGTTTTCCGGCGGTATGGCTCAGCGCTGTGTGACGGCCATCGCCCTTGCGGCGGATCCCGACGTCCTTTTTGCGGACGAGCCCACTACCGCACTGGACGGGGAGATGCAGGAGCAGATATTGGAGCTGTTTTTGAAATTGCGCGAAAAATTGGGAATGGCGGTTATCTTTATTACCCATAATCCTCATGTGGCGGCGCGGATAGCGGATCGAACGGCCCTGATGCGCGCAGGAGAGATCTACAGGATCGGAGACGCGGAGGAAATTCTTGAAAAACACATATATGACAATTATCAGTGAGCTGATCAGGTTTATACTCAGCGTTTTTCTTTTGTCCGTTCTGGTGTTTACCATGTCCAGACTGGCGCCGGGCGATCCTCTTTACGCCTATTATGGGGATCGGGTGGAGAAAATGAGCCTGGAGGAGCAGGAGGCGGCGAGAGAGCGGCTTGGCTTGGACGCGTCCATTCCGGTGCAGTATATGCGATGGCTTAAGGGAGCGGTTCGGGGCGATTTCGGCATTTCCTACAAATATAAAAGGGACGTGAAGGAAGTGATTGCAGAGCGGATTGGAAATACCCTGCTTCTCGGCGGCCTTGGGTTTGTCATTATTTTTATATTGGCGCTTCTGCTGGGGCTCTTCTGCGCGTGGCGGGAGGAAAAGCCGGCGGATCGGATCGTCTGCGGGATCGGCACGGTTACGAGCTGTATTCCGGAGTTTTGGCTTTCGCTGCTTTTGATTCTGGTATTTTCGGTGTGGCTTGGCTGGCTGCCAAGCGCAGGGGCATACACCGTGGGCATGGATAAAAATTTGGCGGACAGAGGCCGACATCTGATTTTGCCCCTGACGGTAGTGGTGCTGGGGCATTTATGGTATTACGCCTATCTGGTGCGGAACAGGCTGCTGGAGGAGACCAGAGCGGACTATGTGCTTTTAGCCAGAATGAAGGGACTCTCGGGAAAGCAGGTGTTGTACCGGCATTGTCTTCCTAACGCCCTGCCCTCCTATCTTAGTATGATGGCGATTGCCCTTCCCCACATTTTGGGAGGCGCCTATGTGGTGGAGACCGTGTTTTCCTATCCGGGAATCGGGACGCTTGCCTATGAGAGCGCCAGATATCAGGATTATAATCTGCTGATGGTAGTTAGTCTTATGACCGGGGCGCTGGTGATTTTCGGCAATATGCTGGCGCGTCTGTTAAACGGACACATTGATCCGAGGACGGACAGGAGGGCCGGGGCTTTTAGAGGGGAGGCGGACGGACTGTGAAAAAGAAATTTCCGGGACTATCCCTCGCTTTATTAACTATTATAGTCATTGCCTGCATGGCAAGTGAATTACTTATGACAAAAGACCCTGCGTATATGGATCTGGCAAGGGGGGACATTGCCCCCTGCAGGGAATTTCTTTTCGGCACGGACGCCATGGGGCGGGACATATTTTCCATGATCTGGTACGGCGGCAGGGTTTCTTTGCTTATCGGGTTTGGAGCCACTCTTATTTCTACGGTTATCGGCATTCTGGTGGGAAGCGTTAGCGGTTATGGGCCGTCCGGGATAGACGGCGTTCTTATGAGGCTGACGGATATTGTACTGAGCATACCGGGCCTTCTTCTCACGGTCTTTTTGCAGGCCGTTCTTGGCGGCGCCGATGTTTTTCGTCTGGCTGTGGTGATCGGCCTGACGGGCTGGATGAGTCTGGCCAGAGTGGTGCGGACGGAGGTTTTGCAACTGAAAAACACCGATTTTGTACTGGCCTCCAAATGTCTGGGCGGGGGATTTTTTCATATTCTGCGCCGCCACCTTGCGCCCAACTTTGTGGCATCCATTCTGTTCATGGCGGTAATGAATGTGAGAAACGCCATTGTGGCGGAATCCACTTTAAGCTTTATGGGGATCGGCCTGCCTCTGGAAGTGATATCCTGGGGGAGTATGCTTTCTCTTTCGGAAAACGCCATGCTTTCCCGCTCCTGGTGGACGGTTTTTATTCCCGGCGTATTTTTGGCGGCGACTCTTTTATGCCTGACAAATTTGGGAAATTATATGAGAAAAAGCATCAGCAGACGGCACAGTAACCTGTGAAGAACGGCGGTGCCGCCAAAGCGGTATTGGCAAAAGGAAGGCGGCGTAAATGCCTCAAAGGGAGAAGACGACAGATGGTTGAAATTTATTATATGGAAGATGATGAAAGCATTGGCGGCATTGTCCGGGATTATTTTGCAGGAAAGGGATACCGCGTCGGCCTTTTTCGCACACTGGCGGAGACAAGGTCTGCGCTGGAAACCCGTCTGCCTGATATTGTACTGCTGGACTGGAATATGCCGGATGGAAACGGGGATCGGCTATGCAGATGGATTCGCTCCAGATGGGAGGAGCTTCCCCTTATTTTTCTGACGGTCCGGGACGACGCCAGTGACATTGTGTCCGGCTTTTCAGAGGGAGCGGACGACTACGTGGTTAAGCCATTTGAACTGGAAGTGCTGCATTCCCGCGTCACGGCCCTGCTTAGGCGGGCAAAGAACGTCCGGAGCCGGTATCTTTCCTGCGGGGGCATTACCGTCGACCGGGAAAAGACGGCGGTTTCCTGCCGGGGAGAAGAGGTGCGGCTTACGCCGGCGGAATACCAGCTTCTTTTATACCTGCTGCTGAACAAGGGCAGGACAGTTACCAGAGAGCAGCTGCTTTCTCAGGTCTGGGACAGCAACGGAAGGTTTGTGAACGACAATACCCTGACGGTAACGATGCGCAGACTGCGGGATAAACTGCACCAGCCGCAGAATCTGAAAACCGTCCGCAGCTTTGGCTATCGTCTGGAGGAAGAAACATGAGAGGTAAAAAGAGACGGATTGAGAAGCTGACAAGATATCTGGAGGAGATCAATATGGGAAAACAGGGTATTCTTGTGGATACGACGGACGATGAATTTTCCCATTTGCGTGACGAAATATATAAGACCGTGACCGCCCTGTATCAGACGAGGGACGAGGCCATAAAGGCCAAAGAGAATTATGCCGACAATCTGGCAAACATTGCCCATCAGCTGAAAACGCCGATTACAGCGCTCTTACTATCGGTTCAGATGATGCGGGAAAATCCCTCCTCGGACAATCTGGCGCAGATTGAACGCAGCGCAGGCAGGCTGCAGGCCATGGAGGAAGCCCTTCTGCTGTTGTCCCGGCTCGATTCGGGGACGCTTTGTTTAAAACAGGAAAAGGTGGATGTTTTTACGCTGCTTACGCTGGCTTTTGATAATTTGCAGGAGCTGTTTCGGGCGGGGGAAGTGCAGGCGGAGGTTTTGGAGGCAGGCGAGGTGAGCATTACGGCGGATTTGGACTGGACGATGGAAGCGGTCATGAATCTGGTAAAAAACTGTATGGAGCATACGCCCCGGGGCGGCTGTGTGCACTGTTCCTATGAGGAAAATCCGCTTTATGTGCAGATACGGATTTGGGATGAAGGGGCAGGCTTTGCCGAAGCGGACGTTTTTCATCTGTTTGATCGGTTTTATCGGGGAGAGGGAGAGAAGAGCGGTGGGATCGGCATTGGGCTGTCGCTTGCGAAAGAAATTATTGAGATGCAGCGCGGCAATGTGAGCGCCTTCAATCTTCCTTCCGGCGGAGGCTGCTTTGAAATACGGTTTTACCGTCACTGATTTGTCACTTTTAGAGGTTACAATATCCATGTAAGTAAGAGACGGGAATGACAAAATCTGATAAACATGGAGGTAATGATGGAAATTGTAAAGTGCAGCGACGTTGAAAAGGTATACGGAAAAGGGGAAGGACAAACCGCCGCTCTGAGAGGGATTGATTTTTCCATGGAAAAGGGGTCCTTTGTGGCGGTGGTGGGCGCGTCGGGCTCCGGCAAGTCCACCCTTTTGCATATTCTGGGCAGTGTGGAAAAGCCCACGAAAGGAAGGGTGGAAATAGACGGGGTGGATATGGCCGGATTAAACGCGGCCGAGGCGGCTATTTTCCGAAGAAGAAAGGTGGGGCTTATTTATCAGTTCTACAATCTGATCCCCACACTGACAGTTGAAAAAAATATACTGATGCCCCTTTTGCTGGATAAGCGTAAGCCAAACAGGGAGTATTTTGATAGGATTGTGACGGCGCTGGGACTTACGGATAAATTGGAAGCCCTGCCACACCAGCTGTCGGGCGGGCAGCAGCAGCGGACAGCCATAGCCCGCTCCCTCATATACCGTCCCGCTGTTATACTGGCAGACGAGCCGACGGGAAATCTGGATCAGAAAAATTCCAGAGAGATTGTGGATTTGCTCAAGCGGTCCAATCGGGAGTTTGCTCAGACCATCCTGCTTATCACCCATGATGAAAAGGTGGCGCTGGAGGCGGATCGGATTGTCACCATGGAAGACGGCAGAATTGTGGCTGACAGACAGAGGGGGTGAGCGGGATGTGGAAAGATTACTCGAAGAGCTATATCAGGTATAATCGCGCATCCGGCCTGCAGATTTGCGCGGCGGCGCTGACGGCTTCCTTTTTTCTGACGCTGTTTGCTTTTGTTTCCTATAATCTCTGGGTTTATGAAATGGAGACAAGGCTTTTGGAGGGAAGTGCCATGCAAACCGGCAAAGAGGCGGATTCCATAGCGTTGCTGCCTATATTGTTTGCAGGCATTATGCTTTTGACGGCAATTTCCCTGATCTTGATTATCCGTGGTTCCTTTGAGGTGTCCATGCAGGCAAGAATCCACCAGCTTGGCATACTTATCAGCATTGGGGCGACGCCCGCGCAGATCAGGGTCTGTCTTTTGCAGGAAGCGGCGGTTCTCTCGTTGCTGCCTATGTTTGTTGGCGGCGTATCGGGAACGCTTGCCGATATGGGATTGATTTCGCTGACCAATGTAATGATGGCGGATGTTTCCGCAAGAAGGACGGCGGTTTTTCGGTTCAGCCCGGCTGTATTTGCAGCCGCATTCCTTACTTCCGCGCTGACGGTTCTTATATCGGCATGGATGCCTGCAAGAAAGATCAGTCGGATGACGCCTTTGCAGGCAATTCGCAATGCGGACATGCTGCAGATAAAGAGAAGAAAGCATTCCCGCTTATTATCCATGCTGTTCGGCGTGGAAGGAGAAGTAGCGGGAAATGCATGGAGGGCCCGGAAAAAGGCGATGCGCATTTCCAATGCGTCGCTGCTGCTTTCTTTTCTCAGCTTTTCCCTGATGCTTGGATTTACCACCTTATCGCAAATCAGCACCCGCTTTACTTATTTTGAACGGTATCAGGATGTGTGGGATATCATGGTCACGGTAAAGCATACGGACATAGAGGAGCTGGCAGCGGACAGCCACAACGGATTTGGCAGCAGGAGAGGGACAGGACAGTTGGGGGATGAGATGGCATATAATGTGGCGTTATACCAGAAGGCCGAAAGCCTGATCCACATTCCGTCAGATCGGTTCAGCGATGAGCTGACGGCGCTTGGAGGACTTTCCGCCCTTACGGGAAATCCGACGGATGGCGGAAAAGCGCAGGTGGACGCGCCGTTAGTCATTCTGGACGACGACAGCTTTCTGGAATACTGCGGACAGACCGGGATATCGCCCCGCCTTGACGGCGCCATTGTAATCAACCAGATCTGGGACAGCATAAACAGCAATTTCCGTTATAAGAAGTATGTGCCCTTTGTAGAGGAAGAAGAAAGGAGCGTTACCCTGTACAGCGCTGTCTCTGAGGGAAATACGGCGGAAATTCCCGTTCTGGATTACACATACAAAGAGCCTGTTTTGCGGGAGGAATACGACGATTACGCACTTGTGCATGTGATTCCTATGTCATTGTGGAAGCGGATTTCGCCTCGGCTTGGCGGGGAGGAGGAGGACAGCTATATTCGGATTCTTGCAGAGGATAGGGCAGAAGGGCGGTTTGCCGTAGAGGACAGTGAAATAGAGGAAACACTCGACGCTATGGAGAACGCGGCGGTTCGAATGCTGGAAGTGAACTATGAAGTTGAGAGCGAAAACCGGATACGGAAAAAGCGTGATAACGACAGAATGATTATGGGGCTGATGGTTTTTTTCGGGTCATTCTGCGTTTTGCTGGGGGTGATCGGTATTGCCGACGTATTTTCCAGTACGCTCGGCTTCCTGAATCAGAGAAAGAAGGAGTTCGCCCAGTATATGTCGGTGGGGATGACGCCTGCGCAGATGAAAAAACTGTTTTTCATCGAGGCGTCTGTGATGGCCGGGAGGCCTCTTGCGCTCACGATACCGCTTACCGCGATCATGATGCAGCTTATGACAAAAGCCAGTTTTCTCGAACCGAAGATATTCTGGCGGGAGGCGCCGGTTATGCCAATTTGTCTATTTGCGGCGGCCATTGTACTGTTTGTCGCGCTGGCTTATTATTTGGGAGCAAGACGTATTTTACGATGCGATCTGAACGCGGCTTTACGGGATGACCTGTTCTGGCTGTGAATCCTGTACAGTTTAATGAAATTGTCGATGGCTATAAATTAAAATTTGATTGCTGGGAAATGTTGTGATATTGTAGTAGAGTAGGTGCCGTCAGGCATAATTTATAGATCGGATGAAGTACTGATGAAAAATAAATTAAAAGGAAGCGGCTTTTTTCGGGCATTGCTTAAAATGAATATGCTGCCGCTCATACTACTTACTTTGGTGATCACAACATTCAGCGCCGGCCGTTTTGCCGCATCCTTAAATGTGGAGACAAAAAACGGCCTTGTAGATTTGTGCCATACGGTTGCCGCCTGGTATGATACCGTGTATGAGGGCGATTATCATGCGGTGGAAAAGGACGGCGTCGTCAACTTCCTGAAAGGGGAGCATCTGCTGAACGATGATTTTGCCATTATAGATTCCATACAGGAAAAGACAGGCGTTGATATTACCGTTTTTTATCAGGACATCCGTGTCATTACAACGATCCGCACGGATCAGGGAGAGCGGGCCATCGGAACAAGGGCAAATGCCACGGTGGTAGGCGATGTGCTCAAAGACGGTCAGCCGCATTTTTATACGAGTACAATGGTGGAGGGGATTCGGTATTTTTCCTATTATGAACCCCTTTATGCCGCTGACGGGACCTGCATCGGTATGCTTTTCCTCGGAAAGCCTTCCGCAGAGGTAGAAGGGTTAGTCCGTGATTCGCTTATTCCGATTATTGTATTCGGCATTCTTACAATGCTGATTGCCTGTCTGGTTACCGTTCGTTTTTCCAGCGGTCTTGTCACGGCGATCCGTAAAGTGGAGAAATTTTTGATTACAATCACAAAAGGGGATCTCCATGAGGAGCTTGACAGGGATGTTCTGGAACGGAAGGACGAGCTGGGAGAGGTGGGACGCTGTCTGATTGAAATGCAGAAGTCTCTGCGAAAGCTGGTGGAGCAGGATATCCTCACTGAATTATATAACCGCAGGAGCGGGGAGAAGCTGTTAAGGCTGAGCAGCCAGCGTTTCCGCGAGGACGGAACGCCGTTTTGCGTGGCGATTGGGGATGTGGATCATTTTAAAAAGGTCAATGACACCTACGGCCACGAGTGCGGCGATGTGGCGCTTGCGGAAATATCTGCGCGAATTAGGAGGCATATGCAGGGAAAGGGATTTGTGGCCAGATGGGGCGGCGAGGAAATGCTGTTGGTATATGACAACATGAAGCTGGACAGGGCGGCCCACTGTATAGAAGAGCTGATGGAAGATATACGAAGTAGACCGGTTGTTTACGGCGACACGGTGTTTCAGGTTACGATGACCTTTGGTCTTGCGGAGGGAAATGGGGGAAAGGTTGAACATATCGTCCGGGACGCGGACGCCAAGATGTATGAGGGGAAAAACAGCGGAAGAAACAGAGTTGTGGTGTGAAATAATATTGATCGGGGAGATGGAAAAAGCCGTCTCCCCGTTTTTTATTCCTGATTTCCGCTTTTTAAAAATCGGATGTAACGCAGCAGATCGTGTCTGTCTTTTGCATTTAGCTGCTGGATATTGTATACCACATCGTGCATCGTAATGTCGTCCAAATATTTTCCGTTCAGATTTGTATTTCCCAGATATCCTGTATCGGCGCCAAGAAGATAGTCCGTGCTTACCATATAATATTTCGACAGCTGCAGGATAACCCAGAGGGGGATCTCGCGGTGGCCGTTTTCGTAGTTGGAGTAGGTTTGTTGAGATACACCCAGATAGGTAGCGACAGTTTTCTGTTTGAGGTCTTTATCTTTCCGTAAATCCCGTATGACTGTACGAAGCTCTTTCATAGATAGCACAACCTTTTTCGTTAATCCCATTGATAATATCGTTGTGCTAAATGCTATCACACAACAAAAAATTGTAGGAGGAAAACTGCGAAATGAATTAACGGGTCAATGGTGCACAACAATATGAGGTTATCTGCTTTTGACATATTCTTCCGGGCCGTATATATAACCAAGGCACTGAGTCTCCAGCGTGATGCCTTCCTCCGTCTGGGAAACTCTTTAATGGAAAGCCCCGCGCCGTGTCCTTTGGCAAGCGCAATGCTATAGTATTCCACATTGTAGCCGCTGCCGCATAGGGTACAGTTATTGGCTTTTGCCAGTTCATCCAGCGCTCTGGTGAACTCATGGGAAGAGTTCTACAGATATAAGGATTACTCGCAGGTAGAGATGATGCAGATATCCGGTTTTAATTCGCATAAGATCCTTTCAGCCTCTTTGGCATCGGAAACTTTGACGCCTACGCTGTCAGTTCCCATAATTTCGCCGATATCTTTACCGATTATGGCCGAATTCATATCAAATGCCGCGATCAGCTCCGCGTCTTTCTACAATATATACCGCATCAGGTATACGCTCATTTTTCCACAGCCGTATTGTGCGATTCGGACTTTTCTTTTCGAGGGAAATGCCTCCTTTTTGAAAGCAATCTTTTCTGAAACAGGCAGCTGCAACGAAAAGTTGCGAAATTGCCACAATAAAACAATTGACATTCTTTGCAGTATTGCTATTATGAACCAAAGACAGGAGGAAAATATATGACATTCGGAGAAAAGCTTTATCAATTAAGAAAGGAACGGGGACTTTCGCAGGAGGCGCTGGCAGAAAAATTGCATACCAGCAGACAGGCAATCAGCAAGTGGGAAAATAACAACGGCTATCCTGAAACAGAAAAAATTATTTTAATCAGCAAAATATTTCAGATAACACTGGACGATCTGCTGATGGAAGAGCGGGAGATGGAGACGGGGCGCAATGGTGACGAGGGAAACAGGGAAAACCGGCGAAGCGTCGAAAGAAAAGAAAGGAATGAATATTATGTAAACCGAGAAACTGCAAACGGGTTCCTGCTCTACTATAGAAAGAAGTTTTTGTGGATAGCAGCGGCCTGCGGGCTTATTTTAGGCTGCAACGGAGTTACCTATTCTTCGACGGAACCCGGTTTTTATGAACTGACTTTACAGCCGTTTCTCGCTGTGCTGTCAGCCATGGCACTGTCAGCTATTGTATTTTATGTTATTTTAAAGCAGAACCCATATAGAAATCTCAGAAACAGAGAGCTGGTCTTTTCGGAGGACGTGAGGAGTGAACTGCAGATTGAATTTTACAGGATGAAGAAGGTGCTGCTTGCGGGCATCATAGTATGTCTGGCGGCCGTGGGCGTCAGTGAAATATATTTTGCCCACGATTTTGGAGCTGCTTGGGATAAAATGTATCTTTTGAGTGAAGCTGAAATACTGCGCGATGATGTATTTGATATGATATTTGTGGGTGTTTGCGGCTTTGTCATGATTTTTTGCGCGGGAGTGTACTGGTCATATGCCGTATTGCTCCGGGATCAGCCTGAAAAGAATGTGTGAGGAAAGCTAGTATGACTATGACAGAAAACCATTATATTGAAGTGAGAAATCTTGTAAAAACGTATGAAGCAGGACAGATGAAAGTAAACGCTGTTGATCATGTAAATTTTTATGTAGATCAAGGGGAATTTATCGGTATTATGGGAGCTTCCGGCTCAGGCAAAACCACAATTTTAAATATTCTTTCCACGATAGATACCATGTCCGAGGGTCAGGTCCTTTACGACAAGGTCGATATATCGAGAATGGACGAGGAAGAATTATCTGACTTCCGGCAAAAAAATCTTGGGTTTGTTTTTCAGGACTATAATCTTTTGGATACATTGAGTATTGAAGAAAATATTATGCTTTCTATGGCGCTTGGCAGTGCGAAAATGACCACGGCGCGTTTAAAGGAGGAAATGGAAAACAGGGTCAGGGACATAGCAGAAGCGTTACATATCGGCGATATTTTGAATAAATTTCCATATGAAGTATCTGGCGGGCAAAAGCAGCGGGCAGCCTGTGCAAGAGCGCTTGTCAACAAGCCGAAACTGATTCTTGCTGATGAGCCGACCGGGGCTTTGGATTCCAAATCATCAGCCATGCTGCTTGGCACTTTACAGGTTATGAACAGAGAATTGGGCGCAACCGTATTAATGGTAACGCATGATGTGTTTTCGGCCTGCTATTGTGAGAGAATTTTATTTTTAAGCGACGGTAAAATATGTGCTGAATTAAATAGGGGAAGTTCGAACAGAAGAGATTACCTGGATTGCATTCTTGACATACAGTCTCAAATTGGAGGGGAGGACATTTATGCTGAATAAACTGGCATTGCGAAATGCGGGGAGACTGTGGAAGGATTATTCGAACTATTATCTGACCTTATGCATGATAGCGGCCCTTACATTTTCCTTTCATTCACTGCTTTTTTCAAAAGATATTTACGCTATAATTCATTACGGAAATAATGGGGAATTGTCTACGGGGGGTAGTATGCTGATTACTTTTATGTCTGTTTCCACAGTGGCAATTCTTATCATAACCGGCTGGCTGATGAACTATATGACACGTTTTATGTTAGAGAAAAGAAGCCGGGAATTTGCCGTTTACTTATTAGCGGGAATGAAGAAAAAGCAAATTGCAGATCTTTTCATGAAAGAAAATCTTTATCTGGGAGTGGGAGCGCTTTTTGCAGGAGTGCTTTTGGGCTGCGGGTTAAGGCGGGCCCTCTTCTTTGCTTTTTATAAAAGCATTGGAAAAAACCTTAAGTTTGCAAGACAAAGCACGCTGGCGGAGCTGCTCACTTTTTGCGTGACAGTGATTCTGTATGGAGCCTGTTTTGTCATTGCACAGCTTCGGAGCAGAAATGAATTCTCCCATATGCAAATCATTAATTTAATTACTATGGAGAAGCGGAACGAAACAGTAAATGAAAGACAAAATACGACATGGAAAAACCTGTTTTTTCTCTCCGTAGGAAATATATTGCTTTTCTACTTTTTGATTTTTACGGGGAGGATAACTAGATGGACGGCAATATTGGAAATGATCGGCCTGCTTTTCACATTCTATTTTTTCTATGGGGGACTTTCTGCTTTTCTGATGAAATATATAAGAGGGAAAGGAAAATTAATCTATAAAAAGGAAAATTTATTTCTGATAAGGCAGTTTTCCTCAAAATTACGGAATACCTGTTTTGTCCTTGGGACATTAAGTCTTCTGTTTATGTTTGCGTTAGTGGGAAGTTCTCTTGCGCTTATGTTGAGCGATTATCAGAACAGGCAATTAAATGTCGAATATCCTTTTGATATTATTATGATCAGTGATAATACGGACAATGACTTTTCTAAAGAAGAAGCATTGATCGTTGACAGCATGACTCCGCGGCATATATTGAAATATTGCGTTTACCAAAATGGGACTTGCGAAATGGGCGATTTTTTATATCAGAATTTAAAGCTGTTTTCTGGCAAAGACAGTGATCCTGTGATGGCGGAAGGGAAACGTGCCGTTGCTTACTACGATTATGACGTGTATATGGGAGTCGGCGACTATAATCATTTACGGGAAATGTTGGGTTTGACCCGTGTTACCCTGCAGGACAACCAGTATTTAATTCATATGCCAAACCGCGTATATCAGGAAATAAAGGATAAGGGTACCCAGCTGCGAAACAGTCTGCATACAGGGCTTGAGTTTGCCGGATTTCAAACGGATGGATTTGCGCAAAACGGGCATAATGGATCAGATTATTTACTGGTTGTGCCGGATAAAAAACTGACGGAAATGAAAAAGTATTTTTCGCTTATGGCAGTTACGGCAGACGGAAATGTGCCGGAAAACTTATCGGAACGGTTGTATGAGCTGGCTGGAAAAACGAGAGGATATGATGAACTGGCAGACTATATAAAAATCGGAAGCGAACAGCTTTTTTTAATGCCCGCCGCAATACAGGTGAAAAGCAGGGAGATTTTGGAACTGAAGTTTTTGATGAGTACTCTGTCGTTTCCACTATTTTATATTGGTTTGGTATTTTTGTGCGCATCGTTTACTGTACTTTCGGTTCAGCAGTTAAGCGATTCCCATAAATATAAATTTCGTTATCAGGTTTTAAATAAACTTGGTATGGGAAAGAAAAGAATAAGGATAACTGTTGCAAAGCAGCTGTTTTTCTATTATTTGTGTCCGGTTATTCTTTCGGTTATTATCAGCGCGGTTTTTATCATATATGCCGGGCGGCAATTTGTTGCCTATACAGGAATACGCACAAGGGGGGCTTTTTACTTTTGTATTTCTTTGTTTGTTTTTCTGGGAATATATGTTATCTATTTTGTATTAACATACTTACAGTTTGAGAAAAATATTGAATCGGCTGTAGAACGGTTCTACTAATACTGTGGGAAATGGCAATGCGGCGCAGGGGTAATTTGTTCCGTGCACCGCATTACTTCGTGTTTTATAATTTGCGGGATACTGCATTCTGAGACGCCGCCTGCCTTCTGCCTGCAGATAATCCGCAGATAAAATAGAAGAACAAAAAGCTGATGGAGAACCGGGTAAACACTTCTGCGGCCTGTTCGCTCACAGCGATCGACAATATCATACGTATTCCAATAATTCCGATCATGGCAGCAACAGTGATAAATGCTTTTTTCATGTATTATATCTCCTTTTTTGTGCGCTGTGTGTTGCTTTTGTTTCTGAAATAAGGATACCAAACGGGATGGGATGCATCCATTGATTTAGCTTACAGTTTGAGGGTGATAGCTTACAATTTCGTAAGGTTGGGCAGGAAGCTTTGAAAGGCGCAGATAAGAAAAATATGATAGCCGGTATAAGTCATAACCCCTCAGACCCCTTCATACAATGTAAAAAAGTATTCTGAGGGGTTTTCTCTTGAAGGATTATATTGAAGAGCGCGCGATGAACATTGCCAATTATATTATTGAAAACAATGCAACGGTGAGACAGACGGCGAAGGAGTTTGGGATTAGTAAGAGTACGGTACATAAGGATGTAACAGAACGCCTTGCGCAGATTAATCCGTCTTTGGCAGCCGAGGCGAGAAAGGTGCTGGATGTCAACAAGTCTGAACGTCATATCCGCGGCGGTCTGGCGACCAGAGAAAAATATTTGCACCAGCATATGTGCTAAGAAAAGAAGAGCAGATAACAAAAGAGGCGTACAACCACTTTACATTGGTCCAGAATGGGCATAGAATAAGTTCATATTCTTTATGAAGGGCGATGAGGTGCCATGCGCGCGAAGGAGGGCCTACAGGGAACCATATACAGCAATCGCGATCTGAAAAGGCTTATTTTGCCTTTGATCATGGAGCAGCTTTTGGCTATTCTGGTTGGAATGCTCGATACCGTTATGATCTCCGGAGTGGGAGAAGCGGCGGTGTCAGGGGTTTCTCTGGTGGATAATATTAACATTTTGGTAATTAATATTTTTGCGGCATTGGCCACGGGCGGCGCTGTTGTGGCGGGTCATGCGCTGGGACAGAAAAACCGGGAGCAGGCGGGAGAATCGGCGTGGCAGATGGTGCTTTTTCTGCTGTATTCTTCTGCCGCAATGACCGTTATACTGCTTGGTCTGCACAGGGTGATTCTGCGGGCGATATTTGGGCAGGTGGAGGAGGCTGTTATGACCAGTGCCGTTACTTACCTGATTATTACAGGATTGTCTATCTGTCCCCTTGCTCTATACAATGGCTGCGCCGCGCTCTTTCGCGCCATGGGCGATTCGCGGACAACCATGTATATTTCGTTGTTGATGAATCTGCTTAATCTGATAGGAAATGCAGTTCTTATCTTTGTTTTTGAAATGGGCGTTGCGGGGGCGGCAATTTCCACACTCATTGCAAGAACGGTGTCGGCTGTTCTTATTTTTAAGCTGATGTTTGACGAGGGGAAAGAAATACACTTTAAGGGCAGGCTGACTCCCCGTATGAATTTTCCGCAGGTGAAAAAAATACTCTATATCGGTATTCCCAACGGGCTGGAAAACAGTCTGTTTCAGTTGGGGAAAATTCTGCTTCTCAGTCTGGTGTCCACCTTTGGAACGTCTGCCATTGCGGCGAACGCAGTCTGCGGCACTATCACAAATTTTAACATTCTGCCCGGTATGGCAATTAATATGGCGCTTCTGTCAGTGGCTTCTTACTGTATCGGCGCCGGAGAATTTGGACAGACAAAGTATTATACAAGAAAGCTGATGCGTCTTACGTGGCTGTGCATGAGCGCGGTCTCGCTTATTATGATGGCTGGTGCGCCGTTTTTTCTCAAAATATATCATTTGACGCCCGAGACGAACACGCTTGCCGTGCAGGTAATTCGTTTCCATGCGATTATGTGTATGGTGGCCTGGGTGGCGTCGTTTACGCTGCCAAATACCCTTCGTGCTGCGGGAGACGTGATGTGGACGATGGTCATTGCGATTATTTCCATGTGGGTGTTCCGAATCGGTACGGCATATTTTTTCAGTAATATATTTCATATGGGACTAATTGGGATTTGGATTGCAATGACTATTGATTGGATGTTCCGGGGGATCTGCTATGAGATCAGATACCGAGGTGGAAAGTGGGAGAATGCGATAGGAAAACGCTGCTGTCGGAATCGGAAAGGCATTTAAAAGATAAAAGGAATTAGGATTCTGCAGTTAATTTCGATAGAGTACAATCAGAACTTTTATGGAAAGTTCGAGTTTGTTAAAGTTTGTACTTCCATATTGTATGAAGAAACGGGAAATATACTTTGACAAGGGTTTTGGGGCTAACGTATAATAAAGGATGAAGTCATACAAGACATGACCAAGTTTAGCTACAGCATCCTTAAGAGAATGCAAGGAACGCGCATTCTCTGCGGCACAAATGGCAGTTTACTGAGGAGACAGATAGAATGCAAAGAGAAACGGTTATCGTATTAGATTTTGGCGGACAGTACAACCAGCTGGTGGCACGCCGCGTCAGAGAGTGTAATGTCTATTGTGAGATTTATTCTTATAAAACGGATTTGGCAAGGATACGGGAAATGAATCCGAAGGGCATTATTCTTACAGGAGGACCGAACAGCTGTTATGAGCCGGGGGCGGCGACCTGTTCTCCTGAGCTCTTTGAATTAGGGATTCCCGTATTGGGTCTTTGTTATGGCGCGCAGATTATGATGCAGGTGCTGGGCGGCAAGGTGGAGAAAGCTTCTGTCAGGGAATATGGTAAGATCGAGGTGAGCGTGAATAATAAGAGCGCGCTTTTTCAGAATGTATCGCCTAAAACAATCTGCTGGATGAGTCACAACGATTATATTGCAAAAATTGCGCCGGGTTTTTCAATCTGTGCCCATACATTGGACTGTCCGGTGGCGGCGGCTGAAAATCCTGATAAAAAGCTCTATGCGATTCAGTTTCATCCTGAAGTCTTTCATACGGTTGAAGGCACAAAAATGCTTTCTAATTTTGTCTATCAGGTCTGCGGCTGTGCCGGTGACTGGAAAATGGATTCCTTTGTACAGCAGTCCATAGAGTCTATTCGTAAAAAAGTGGGAGACGGCAAGGTGCTCTGCGCCCTTTCCGGCGGGGTGGATTCTTCTGTGGCGGCAGTTCTTTTATCAAAAGCAATCGGAAATCAGCTGACCTGTGTCTTTGTAGATCAGGGCCTTCTACGCAAAAACGAGGGAGACGAAGTGGAGGCTGTTTTCGGTTCGGAGGGTAATTATGATCTGAACTTTATCCGTGTCAACGCGCAAGAGCGTTTTTACGAAAAACTGGCAGGAGTGGAAGAACCGGAGCAGAAAAGAAAGATTATCGGGGAAGAATTTATCCGTGTGTTCGAGGAGGAAGCAAAGAAGATCGGCGCAGTTGATTTCCTTGTGCAGGGAACGATTTACCCGGATGTAGTGGAGAGCGGGCTGGGCGGTGAGAGTGCGGTTATTAAATCCCATCACAATGTAGGAGGCCTTCCGGATTATGTAGATTTTAAAGAAATTATTGAACCCCTCAGGGATCTTTTTAAAGATGAAGTGCGAAAGGTTGGACTGGAATTGGGCATTCCGGAATCTCTGGTGTACAGACAGCCTTTCCCGGGCCCGGGGCTTGGCATTCGGATTATCGGTGAAGTGACTGCTGAAAAGGTGCGTATTGTGCAGGATGCTGATGCGATCTATCGGGAGGAGATTGCAAAGGCGGGGCTGGATCGGGAGATCAACCAGTATTTTGCAGCTCTTACGAATATGCGCAGTGTGGGCGTTATGGGGGATGAGAGGACTTATGATTATGCTGTGGCGCTGAGGGCGGTTAAGACGATTGATTTTATGACTGCGGAGAGCGCGGAGATTCCGTGGGCTGTGCTGCAGGGGGTTATGAATCGAATTATTAATGAGGTGAAAGGGGTTAACCGGGTGGTGTATGATCTGACCAGTAAGCCGCCGGGAACGATTGAGTTCGAGTGATGAAACGGGATTCAAGAAACCAGTATTTATGCGGTTTCCAAACAAATTTGTTTAGACGTTGGCAACGATTTGGCAACATTTTCAACATCACGCATTAAATAATTACATCAATGGCATAAGAAAACCTTGCTGATTTTCAGATATGGAAACTGAATATCGGCAAGGTCTTTTTATG
>ERZ779632.93-NODE-93-length-60593-cov-10.468136_pt1 | contig 60593 bp, 44 predicted proteins | sample MGYA00514194_ERZ779632 | MGnify/ENA primary metagenome ERZ779632 (study PRJEB29562, sample SAMEA4376704) | mouse gut metagenome | isolation source: Cecum | study: EMG produced TPA metagenomics assembly of the A DSS colitis mouse model was used to assess the... | reverse complement strand
AGTAATTTCTGACCGCTCTGGCGCTCAGAAATTCTCTGGGCACTGGTCGGGTGACAGCTGTTTTTTAGAGTTCCGCTGTCCCCCTCCCAGCACCATTTCCGGCAGAGTAATTTCTGACCGCTCTGGCGCTCAGAAATTCTCTGGGCACTGGTCGGGTGACGGCTGTTTTGTAGTGTTCCGCTATTTTATAACCAGTTTCTCAATATCGCTTCCAGCTTATCCATATCCAACGGCTTGGCGATATGCTCGTTCATGCCCACATCCTTGGCCATCACCACATCCTCCGCAAACGCATTGGCGGTCATGGCGATAACCGGCAGCTTATCCGTGTAGGCTCTTCCCAGGGCACGTATTCCCTTGGCCGAGTCATAACCGTTCATGATCGGCATCTGAATATCCATAAATACCAGGTCATAGTAGCCGTCCTCGGAAGCCGCCACCATGTCCAGCGCAATCTTGCCGTTTTCGGCGGTCTCAATCTGCAGCCCCGTCATGCCCAGTATCTCCTGTGCAATCTCCCTGTTCAGTTCATTGTCCTCCACCAACAGTACCCGCTTGCCGGAGTAATCCATCTGCGCAATATCCGCCAGCACGTCCTTGGTATCCCCCTCCGTGTCGCCGTTCACAATCTCCTTGAATACCGAGATAAGCCTGGACTTGAACAGCGGCTTGGCGATAAAGGTATCCACTCCCGCCGTTCTTGCCTCCGCTTCGATCTCCGTCCAGTCATAGGAGGAAAATACAATGATGGGAATATCGCTCCCCACACTCTGGCGTATGGCGCGGGTGGTCGCCACGCCGTCCATACCGGGCATCATCCAGTCCACAATCACCGCAAAGAAGTCGTCCTGGGCCTGGTGCCGCTCCACCACCCGGGCCACCGCCTCCGCGCCGGAGGTCACCCATTCGCTGTCCATGCCAATATCCCGCAGAATATCGGCCGTACTCTTGCAGACATCCTCATCATCATCCACCACCAGCACCGGCAGCTTTTCCAGTTCCTCCGTGGAGGTCAAATCCTCGTCCTGGAGTTTTAAATAGATGGTGACCGTGAACTTGGAGCCCTCCCCAAGTTTGCTCTCCACCGTGATATCGCCGTTCATCATATTGACTATATTCTTGGTGATGGCCATGCCTAAGCCTGTGCCCTGAACCTTCAGCGCCTGCTCGTCGTCCGCCCGCTCGAAGGGATGGAATATCCGCTCCACAAACTCCTCGGACATGCCTATGCCGTTATCCTCGAAGACAAACTCGTAACAGCCAACCCTCTTTCTGTTGGTGGGCTTTTCAAAGATGGTAATGTCAATCTTGCCGCCGTCCGGCGTATACTTCACCGAATTGCCCACAATGTTCACAAATACCTGCTGAATACGGAGACTGTCGCCAAATACATTCTCATGGGCAATATTGTTGATCTTTACGTTCAGTTCATGGTTGTGTTCCTTTGCAAGAGGCTTCACCATGGTGAGCAGATTTTCAATCAGCTGGGACAGGTTGAAGTCCTCCTCCGTCAGCGTGACCTTGCCGCTCTCAATACGGCTCATGTCCAGAACCTCGTTGATCAGGGACAAAAGGTGGCGGCTGGCAACCGTGATCTTGGAGAGGCAGTCCACCACCCTGTCACGGTCGTCAATATGGGTGCCCGCAATGGCTGTCATGCCGATGATGGCATTCATCGGGGTACGGATATCGTGACTCATCTTGGAGAGGAAATCAGACTTGGCGTAATTGGCCGCCTCCGCGCGCTCCGCGGCAAGGGCAAAAAGTTCCTTCTGCTTTTCCTCGTTTTTAATCATCTCGTCAATGCTGCGGATCGTCATGGTTACGGCCTGGGGCTTTCCGTTCTCCGTTTCGGAGGCCACCAGGGAGATCTGACACCACTCTTTCTCGCCGTTTTCCTTTTTCTGACAGTACTTCAGGTTGATATGATCTTTATCCGATAATTCACTGACAATATGCTCCAGCCCTAAAAATGCCCAGACTTCCTCTAGGGAGTCCCCCACAACATTTTCTTTTCCGAACCGCTGCGTCAACATAGTCTCATAGCTTTGAGGCGCATTATCCTCCCGGAAGGGATAGATCAGCCGGCAGCTTAAGTCCTGCAGATCCAGATAGTAGACAGCCTGGTATGTGAGAGCCGTGCTGGCCATGGCGCTCTGGGATATGCGGTTGGTCTTGGCGATGGACTCCCTCTCCTCTATCAGTCTCTGGGCCTGCAGCTCCTTTTTGTAATCCTGCGCACCTATGACCACCACTGCAGCCAGACCCAGCAAAATGATCATAATACTGATCCTGTTAAAGGTATCCATGCCCGCCAGCAGTTCCGCCTCCGGAATCGTAAGGATGGCGACCCAGCCGTTGTCCAGGGTATGGTAATACACGTTTCGCTCATGGTTATCCATGGCAATGATCCGCTCCAGGGCGCCGTCCCCCGCCTCCAGATCCATCCTGGTGTGAAGGTAATCCATAAAATCCTGGAACTCCTCATATGTATGCGCAAGGGGCGTTTTATAGAAGAACAATGTCCCGTTTTCGTCACATAGATAATAGCTGGACAAATTGGGCAGATCCATCTCTACATTGTTGGCCTCAAAACCGGAAAACTGGATGTCCATCGCCAGAAAGCTGTCGCTGCCGGAAATCCGCTGGGAGAGCGTGATCAGCGGCATGCTGCCGGCTTCATCCATATAAGCCGGGGACACATAAACTTCCCCGTCAATCCCCGCCATGTTCACATAGTACTCCTGCTGTTTGAGCACATAACTCTCCACATCCTCCACCGGGAGCCCATAGGAAATAGTCTTCGTACCGTTCAGGACCTTGCCGTAAACGGAAATATTCTCTTCTCCGAACATCTCCAGCAGACCGTTCATGATGATGTCAAGGCCTTCCTTCAGTTCCTCCGCCTCGGCCTCTTTGGCCTCATAAGACTCCACATACTCCGCGCACAGTTTCAGGAATGACTCAAAGGTAGCCAGATTTGATACCTCGGTAGCCGAGTAATTTGTGACAAGATTGCCGCCCAATTTCTCGGAGTTGCTCATAATGGCAGCGCGCATGAAAAATATACCTGTAATAATAATTATTGTGAACACCACCAGTATTATGATGTTAGTTCTCAGCCGCTTCAATATCTTACTTTTATTTATCTGTCCCATGGACGGTATTCTCCTTTAGGCAAAACTGCATTTGATTTTATCATAACACCATTCATGGCGATCGTCAAATCTATCTTGCATATTTTTGCATTCTCATAATTCCCATGGGTAAACAGCGAAATCGTTTTTCTCGTATGATTATGCCTGCCCCATCTGGGTCAGGTACATGCGCGCGTACTCCCCATTCAGAGCCATGAGCTGCCGGTGGGTCCCCTGCTCTGTGATCCGTCCGTCCCGAATCAGCAGGATCAGGTCGGAATCCCGTATGGTGGACAAGCGGTGGGCGATGAGGAAGGAAGTACGTCCCCGGGTAATGGCCAGCATGGCCCGGCGGATGTGCTGCTCCGTCACTGTATCCACGGAACTGGTGGCCTCGTCCAGAATCATGATGGGGGCGCTCTCCAGCACCGCCCTGGCTATGGTCAGCAGCTGCCGTTCTCCCTGGCTCAGTTCCGCGCCGCCCTGGTGCAGCACCGTCTCATAGCCCTGGGGGAGCCTGCATATAAAGCCGTCCGCGCCGGCCACCTTTGCCGCGGCCCGGATCTCCTCCAAGGGCACATCTTCGTGCCCATAGCTGATGTTTTCCCGGATGGAAGCGCCGAAAAGCGCCGTATCCTGCAGCACTACGCCAAAAGCCTGACGCAGTTCTCCCATCCGATATTCCCTCAGATCACAGCCGTCCAGAAGAATAGCCCCCTCCTGCACGTCATAGAAACGGGTCAGCAGATTGATCAGCGTGGTTTTTCCCGAACCCGTAGGACCCACCACCGCCACTCTGGTTCCCGCCGGGATCTCCAGGTTGATGTTCCGCAGAACCGGTTGGTCGGGCCGATAACCAAAAGTTACATTTCTAAAACTCACGGCTCCGCGCACCTGTGCCGCGCTTCTGGCCCCGGCCACGTCCTCCGGCTCACAGGTTTCATCCAAAATCTCTATGATCCGCTCCGCGCCGGCCACCGCCGTCTGGAAGTTGTTGTAGATATTGGCAATCTCCACGAAAGGCCGGGAAAATTGTCTGGAATACAGCAGAAAGCTGGAGATCTCGCCCACCGTCAGCCTTCCCTTCAGCGCCATCACGCCGCTGGCAATGGCAATCAGCACATAGGTCAGATTGTTGATCACATTCATCATGGGCATCAGGTAGCCGGAAGCGATCTGGGCCCTGGTGGCCACACGGCAGAAGGCATCGTTGTTCTCTATGAATTTTGCCACCATCTCCTTCTCCTGACCAAAAGCCTTGACCATGCTGATGCCGGAGACGCTTTCCTCCACCTGGCCGTTGAGTTTACCCAGAATGGCCTGCTGCTGCCTAAACAGCACTTTCGTTCTCTTGGTCACGGCGCGGGTCAGCAGAAAGATCAGCAGCACCGCGAAAAGCGCGATGACCGTGAGCAGGGGGCTCATACAGATCATGACGCAGAAAATGCCCGTGATGGTGAACCCATACATCATCAGCTGGGTCAGAGAGTCCGATATAGTGACGCTGATGTTGTCCACATCGTTGGTAAGGCGGCTCATCAGTTCGCCGTGCTGCCTGGTGTCAAAAAAGGACAGGGGAAGCTTTTCCATATGAGCAAACAGGCTGGTGCGGATATGCAGGATCATCCGCTGCCCAATGCCCGCCATCAGAAACTGCTGTAAAAACCGAATCAGCCAGTCGCCCAGGTACAGCGCCGCCAATGCCGCCAGCAACTGAAAGCCCGGGGCTTTTCCGTCAATACAGTTGACCACCTTGCCGATAAGGTAGGGAGAAAGAATGGCAGATCCGGAGGCCAGAGCAGACAACAGCAGAATAAATCCCAGCCCCTTTCGGTGGCCTCTGGTCAACTGCCACAGCCGGTTCAGGGTTCCTTTCATGTCTTTGGGCTTCACGGCGGGAACACCTCTTGCACGGCCCAGCTGAGAGGGCGGTGTGGCCATATTCTTATCCATGGATACTACCTCCTTTCGTCCCCGGCTTCTTCTCCGCCGCCAGGTCCTCTCCGGCGGCTATCCCCTCCCGGCCTTCTCCGGTTCCCGTTCCCGGCACCCCCTCATCTCCGATCTGGGAGCGGTATATAGCCTTATAGGGTTCACAGGCCGCCATCAAATCCTCGTGAGAACCAAAGCCGCAGATCCTCCCGTCCTCCATACAGAGAATATGGTCCGCCTTCATCACCGTGGAAATCCGCTGGCTCACCAGCAGCACTGTCATGCCCGCGGACTCCCTGCGGATTCCCGCCAGCACCCGGGCCTCCGTGGTGGCATCCAGGGCGCTGGTGCAGTCGTCCAGGATCAGTATTTCGGGTTTTTTCAGCAGTGCCCTGGCGATGGACAGCCTCTGCTTCTGACCCCCGGAGAGGTTCACGCCTCCCTGGCCCAGCTGGGTGTCGTAGCCCTCCGGCAGCTTTGAAACAAACTCCTCCGCGCAGGCCGCCTCCGCCGCCCGGCGGATCTCCTCCATAGCGGCCCGCTTATCCCCCCAGCAAAGGTTCTCCTGTATGGTGCCGGTAAAAAGCAGCGCCTTCTGGGGCGCCACGGCAATCCTCTGCCGCAGCTGCGCCACAGGCATCCGGGTCACGTCCCGTCCTCCCACCATCACCTGGCCCCGGGTGGCGTCATAGAAACGGGGAACCAGATTCACCAGTGTAGATTTGCCTGAACCTGTGGGCCCGATGATACCGATGGTTTCTCCCGCTCTGGCTGTAAAGCTGGCCTCCTGCACCGCCGGACGGGCTGTGCCTGCGTAGGCGAAGGACACCTGGCGGAAGGTGATATCTCCCGCCAGGGACCGCTCCTTTGAGGATTCTCTCTCCCGGTCTGTTTCGTGAGAACTCTCTGCCCCAGACACCTCCGTTTCCCGCTGGGCGGGTACCTCGTCCAGGATCTCCTGCACCCTGGCGGAGGATGCCACGGCGCGGACGGCGGAGTTTAAGATATTGGACACCATGCCCAACGCAAACAGCACCTGCGTCATATAGTTGACGCAAGCCATCAGCCGGCCGATCTCCCCGGCCATCTCCCGGCCGGAGAGCCACAGCATCACCACGATGCCCGCGTTGACCGTCAGATTGATCAGAGGGCCAAATACCGCCATGACCCGCATGGAGGAAATGCCCGCCTCCGCCAGTTGCCCGGATGCCTCTCCAAATTTCTCCTGCTCCTGCTGCTCCGCCCGAAAAGCCTTGACCACACGGACGGCGCTCAAAAATTCCCGGCTGATGCGGTTCAGCCCGTCCAGCTTTTTCTGCATCCTGTCAAACCGGGGATAACCCAGCTTCATGTTGCCGTAGATCAGCAGCCCGGCACAGACCAGAATCACCAGCATCAGGGGCAGCAGCCCGGGCATCTGAAAAATGATCAGCGCCACAGCGCCGATGCAGGTCACCGGAGCTTTCAGCATTATCCGCATGATACCGTTGATGAAATTCTGCATCTGGGTCACATCGTTGGTGATCCTGGTGATGATGGAAGCGGGCTGCAGCCGGTCAATATTTTCATAGGACAGAGTCTGCACTTTTTCATAGATGGCCAGTCGAATCTCCTTGCCGATGAGCTGGGAAGTCCTGCTGGCGTAGATATTGCGCACCACGGCGCCCACGGCGCCCGCGGCGGTGATCCCCAGCATGATCAGGCCGTACCGCAGGATCAACTCTGTCTCCTGTCCCTTGACCCCCCGATCCACAATATAGGACATGAACGTGGGCTGCAGCAAATCCGCAAAGGTCTCTATGGTGAGGAACACTACTGCGATTAGGAACATGCCAATATGTCTCTTTATGTAATGCAGCATCAATTTCATGAATCATTCTCCCTATGCCGTGCGAACAAAAGGAGATAGCCATATAAGGTATCTCCTTTCCATCAGTTTCTCATTGCATTCTATTGTCTGTCCTTCTGCTCCATTCCTATATTACCCACCGTATAGCGGCGTTGTCAACAACTATTTTTTGATAATAGCTTGTATATTCACCAATATTTACTGACGGCTGTGTGCTATGCACCACTTTGCCCATTGTCACATAGAATAGCATAAATGGGTTGCCGAAAGAAATAGGAATACCTCATGAATCAAATATTACATATCAAACTGCGAACCGTACTGGGTATTGCATGTCTGGTGATCTGCCTTTTGCCTTCCACCGGGAATATCAGGAAATCGGTGGCGGCACAGGACCGCCCCATAGCCTATCCCTTTACATCCGACTGGAACTCGCTGCCCCTGTCGGATGTGGCCCTGATCAACAGCTACCTGACACACATCCAGGATGCCTGCCGGGCCTACTATGCCGAGAGGGACAAGGAAATCCCTACCGTATCCTGGTATTATGTCTCCTTAAAAGAATTGAAAGCCGCTACCCAATCCACCAATCCCACCGTACATATCACCTTCACCCTCATGCCCTATGTGGGCGCCCACAATCCGGTGGGGGTGGACGAAGCGACCTTCGCCGCCTCCTATACAGGGCAGATCACCCTGGTGGAATATAGACGTGCAGAGGATGCGGCGGCTCCTTAGTGTGCGTACCGTCCGGTAAATTCCATAATCAGGCCGGTCAGACAGGTATCCTCGTACACACTGCCGGGATATACCTCCAGGATCTCAAACCTGGCCTCCAGCATTCCCCCGTTGAGTACCTTGATATCGTCCTTGGGCAGCTTGAAGTACTGTGGCTGCATCGTGTCCGCCAACTCCAGGTAGGCATAGGGGCGATAGATGAGACTTTCCCCGATGCCGGGACCCTCCGCTCCCTCCGCCCAGGCTCCCTCCGCCCAGGCTCCCCGCCTGTCCTGAATCAGGATATTTTCGGCGGCATACCGGCCCTGCGCCGAGGCAAGCTCCGAGGAAGCCTCCGCTTCCTGTTCAAAGCCATATGCGCCGCACCAGCTGGAGCAGCCGGGGGCCTGCCAGTCTATATAGCCGAAATTGGGAGCATCCTCCGCCTCCTCCCAGGAACACCACAGTTCCTCATCACTGTCCTCATAGTCCCCATAAAAGAAACTTCCAAGCTCCGGTTCCAGCACCAGCGGCTCACTGGGATAATTAACAATGGGGTCCCGTGACAGAATAATCTCCATACTGTCAAGCCCCTGCTCCCTGGCGTATTCGGCCGCCGTATTTTCCCTGTCCGCCCTGCGTCTCTTTTGCGGCATTGGTTTCCACTGCCTGCCCCGTTTCGGTGTTCCAGCCCCCTCCCATGCCACACCCGCCCCATAGCATACAGCCCGCCAGCGCTACGGCAAGCTTTGAGATGTATCTGTTCATTCTGCTATTCCCTCTGTCAGTCATTTCAGCACTCCTTCCGGCCACATCCTTATTCGTCCGGTTCGTCATGCAGGACGATCAGATCCGTGTAATGGTCCAGGACGGTCTGCTGAGCTGCGGCAGACAGATAGACCACCTCATATTCCGTCCCGCGCTGGCTCACTCTTTTGTCCAGAAAAAAACCCGCCCTGTCCCCGCTCTCCGTCACGAGTTTTTTCCACCGTCCCTCCTGCCAGACCTCCTGCACCCATCCCTGGGCCGCGGCAAACCGGAGGATTTCCGCCCCGGAGAGCTTCTGCACTGTCTGTAAGTCCGCAAGCTGATTGAGTTCCGCCGCAAGCTCCGTAGCCAGGCATACATCCGTGGGACGAAACTCCGCCGCCCGTATGGCTGTGATCATAAAGGGCTGCTTCTGAGTCTTGATGGTTTTTCTTCTTACGGAGCCTGGAGCAGCCGCTTTCATCTCCCCGAAATAGGTCTTCTCCCTCCTGCCCTGGGTAAATTCCCGGATGACCGCCAGAAAAGCCTCGCCGTAATTATCATACTTGCGCTCTCCCACTCCGGCTACCTGCAGCATCTCCCCCCGGTCAAAGGGCAGACATACACACATTTCAATCAGGGTTTTATCGCTGAAAACCATATAGGGCGGAATACTCCCCTCCCTGGCCAGTTCCATCCGCAGCCTCTTAAGCGCTTCGAAAAGTTCCAGGCCCCGGTGGTTCAGAACGTCGGACTTGCGGGCTTTTCTGGTCCTTTCCGCAATCCTTTGCTCCTCTCTGGCCCAGCGCAGAATCAGACTGTCGCTGCCGTCCAGCAGATCCTGGGCTTTGGCGCACACCTTTAAAATGGCATACTTGTCCTGTGTGGCGGACAGGTATTTTCTCTGCTCCAGTTCCCGGATAATCTGCTTGATTCTATCCTCGGATAGCTCCTGCAAAGCTCCGTAGGCGGGGCAGCGGTCCGCCCCCAGTTCCAGCAGCTTGGAGCGTTTGTCCCCGTGGAGCGTCCCCGCAACCACATTGATGCCAAAGCGCTGGCGCAGTTCCAGGATACAATTGATGACCTTCCTGGCCGCCTCCGTGCAGTCCTGCTCCTCATATTCCCCCTTGCAGGCGGAGCAGTTCTCACAGCGCTGCATACCGTACTCGCCGAAATACTCCAAAATATATTTCCGCAGGCAGTCGGTGGAGTAGGCGTAGTTTACCATGCTTTGCAGCCTTTGTCTGTCCCGCTCCCTGACCAGTTCATTCTCCTCCGGTCCCAGTTCCTCATTGGGAGGTTTATTATCCAGCAGATACTGGTTTACCATCACATCCTGGCCGGAGAAAAGCATGATACATTCCGACTCCGCGCCGTCCCGTCCGGCGCGGCCCGCCTCCTGGTAATAATTTTCCATGCTTTGGGGCATGTTGAAATGCAGCACATACCGGACATTGGACTTATCAATGCCCATGCCGAAGGCATTGGTTGCCACGATCACGGGCTTTCTGTCATAGATGAAATCCTCCTGGTTCTCACTGCGCTCCTGGGGTGTCAGCCCCGCATGGTACTTGGCCGCAGGGATGCCCCGGGCCAGCAATGCCTCCTGTACCTTCTCCACATTCTTGCGGGTGGCACAATAGATGATACCGCTGTCCCCGGCATGGCTCTCTATGTATTGCAGCACATAACTTAGTTTGCTTTTGGGAGTTTCCACGCCAAAATAGAGGTTCTGGCGGTCGAAGCCGCTGATCAGCAGCTGGGGATCCTCAAGACCCAGCACGGCGATGATGTCATCCTTCACCTGGCTGGTAGCCGTGGCTGTGAAGGCGCCGATCACGGGCCTGCTGTTCAGTCTCTTGATAAAAGAGACTATTTTCAGATAGCTCGGCCTGAAGTCCTGCCCCCACTGAGAGATACAGTGGGCCTCGTCCACGGCTACCATGCTGATCCGCGCCCTCTGGGCAAAACAGATGAAATCCCAGGTTTCCAGGCGCTCCGGTGCCACATAGATGATCTTGTATCTGCCCCCCATGGCATATTCCATGGCCTTCTGGATCTGTCCCTCCGTCAAGGAACTGTTGATATAGGCGGCATGGACCCCCGCCTGGTTCAGAGCCTGGACCTGGTCTTTCATCAGCGAGATCAGCGGGGATATCACCACAGTGATCCCCGGCAGCATCAGAGCCGGGACCTGGTAGCATATGGATTTTCCCGCCCCGGTGGGCATGATGCCCAGTACGTCCCGTCCCGCCAGGATGCTGTCGATCAGCATCTCCTGTCCCGGGCGGAAGCCGGTGTATCCGAAGTATGTCTTTAAAATTTCCTGTTTTTGCAATCTGCTCTTTCCTCCTATTTAAATCGCTGCGCGATGGCACTGAAGGGTGAGGTACCTTCGCGACTTCACCTGTCCAAAACCATTATATCGCCGCGCGATGGCACTGAAGGGCGAAGTCCCTTCGGTTTCTCAGCCGGACTACTACAGCACTGAACTCTCCCTGCCGGCGGCAGGGCAGCCCGGCCTAAAATATCTCAGCGCCGTCAGTGCATCCTGGAGAAGTACTCCAGCAGAATGTCCTTGATATAGTTGTACCGTCTGGCGTAGGAGTTCTCCACCCGGATAATCTGCAGGTTGTGTTCCCGGCATATCCGGTTTTTCTTCTCATCCCTGCGGCGCACCGCCTCGTCCTCAAAGTGCTCCTTGCCGTCCAGTTCGATAGCCAGCATGGGCAATTCCTGCTCCCCCTGTTTTTCATAGACCACAAAATCGAACCTGCCGCTGTAGAATAGATCGTCGAAGGTGTCGTTGGTCCGGAACACCTGGGAGATAGGCACTTCCCTGTATACCGCGTACCGGCTCTGGCTGAGCCAGATATTGCTCAGGGCGTGGGTCAGATTCTGCAGAAACGCCTCCTCTGTGGCGGTGCTGAAGGGTTTGACGCCCAGGGCCCGGGAATTGGCCTTCTTGGGAGTCACGACGGACTGGCCGTTGCTGCGCACATACTGCACCAACTCGTACAGATCGTCCTGGCCGCCTTCCTGGTGCAGGCGGCTTAAATTCTTCTGGCTGCCCAGCACGATCAGCTTGTCCTTGGCCCGGGAGGTGGCCACGTTGATCAGTTCTTTGTTGTTTTTCAGCCACTCATAGGTACCCGCCTGGGTCTGATCGGTGATGGCCGTGGAAAACAGAACCACATCCTTCTCATCCCCCTGGAACGCGTGGACCGTCCCGCAGGTCACATCGGTGACCCCCACCTCTTTCAGCGCCTGCTCAATCAGCTGCTTCTGGTTCACAAAGGGCGTGATGATGCCTATGGACCGATCCCTGTGGGTGCGCGCGTACTCGGCGATGGCGCCGGCTTCCGCCGGGGCGGTATTTTTCATGTTGCACCGGGCATCCTGCATGTCCAGATACTCCAGGGGCACCGGCTCCTGGCTGGCCGTCATAACATGCAGCCGGGAGTTGTAATATTTTTTGTTGTTAAACTCTATGATGCTGGGATGGCATCTGTAATGGTTGTGCAGAAGGATCTCGTCGCTGACCGCATCGCAGGCCAGATAGACCTTGTAGATGGAATTTTTGCGGTAATCGTACTCCTGAGACACATTGTAACGCTTTTTCAGCCGCTCATTGACCATCTCATCCAGCAGAATCACCGGGCTCAGCTGCTGGGGATCCCCCACCAGCATCAGGCTGCTGCCCCGCAGAATGGGCACCAGGGACACCGCCGTATTGCACTGGCTGGCCTCGTCCATAATCACCATGTCGAACATGGGCTCCGGCTCCCCCAGACGGTGGGCGGAGATACAGGTGGTGGCAATGACGGGAAAAATCTTCTGCAGACGCAGCAGATTCTTTTTCTCCCCCAGATATTTGGCAAAAGCCTCCGCAGCCTTGTCCAAATCCTCCTCGCCCAGGATTTCCCGGAGTTTGTCAAACTCCTTGTCCCCCAGCCGCTTTATATGGCCTGCCCCGGTGTAGTAAAGATATTTTTCCAATTCCTCCATGTCTCTGTCCACCAGCGCCACGGCCTGCTCCTCCGTCACCGTACCCGCATTGGCCAGATGCCTCTCAATCTGCCGCAGCTGCCTGCCGCCCAGGTCCGCCTGAAAGGGGAGCATCTGGGCGGACAGTTCATGGCCGCTTTGGTATTCCAGCATACGCTCAATAGTCTCCTTGCGCTCCCGATAATCCAGAATATCGTCATATTTTTTCAGAAGATCCGAGAGCTTCCTGGCCCGCTGTCTGCGCTCGTCCCTGTTGCGGCCCAGGGTCCCCTCGAACACCGAGACGGACTGTGTGCGCCGGTATAACTCCCGTATGTACAGGATGGCCTGCCGCACCAGTTCCCGGTTGCCCAGCCGCAGAATGGGGAAAGAGATGGGCTTTCCGTGGTATTCCAGGCCGGTCAGTTTGTCGCAGACGCCGTCTATGGGGTGGTTGTTGTTGGAGGCGAAAAGCACGGTCTTGTCGTTGAAGAAAGCGGTCATGATGGTGTTTAGAATGGTGTTGGTCTTGCCCGTGCCCGGCGGTCCCTGAATATAGGCCACGGGATACTTCATAGCGTTGTTGATGGCCAGCAGCTGATCCATGTTGACGCGCTGGTTGATCAGGGTTATGGGGCTGGCCTGGCGCGCCCTGGGACGCGCCAGCAGATCCCCGAAAAACGCCCGGATGGGCACCGGCACCCTGTCCTCCTGGTACAGTTTCACGATGGCCTTGTACTCCTTGTGCAGATCCAAGGCAATATCCATGCCCAGGCCGATGATGTAGGGCATATCGTCCACCAGGCCATAGCGCCCCCGGGTATGTCTGTTGACGCAGTTCTTGATCTTCTCCTGGTTTTTGGCGAAATCCCTGATCAGTTCGTAATCCTCCGCGTCCAGATATCTGCGGATGCTCTGGGTGGCTCCGTCCACGGTGAACTCCGTGCAGACAGTGATCTCCTCGTCCGGGCGCAGCACCCGCCTTTTGATATCCAGATTCAGGCTGCGGTAAGCCAGCACATGCAGCCCCCTGGGCATATGGATGCTCAGCACGTTCATCGCCAGCTGCTGCAGGCGCAGGGAGCCGTCCCGGCGCTGGGGCTGCCGGGTTTTGTACTGAAATTTTTTTACAATCTCCTGAAACTGTTCCTCGCTGAGTTCATAGACTTCCCCCACCAGCTTTTCCCGGTCCAGGTAGCGAATCAACTCAAAGTCCGCGATATAGGGAGTGGTGTCCAGACGGTTGCACATCTCCAGATAATTCAGGATCTTTAAGTTGGCCACATTGTCAAACAGCGTCTTATATTTGTGGGGATTCAGGTAGATGTCCTCCACCAGCCTGCCGTTCACAGGACAGTAGGAGCCCTCCACCACTTGGGAGGACTGGATGGAGTCGATGCGGATTCGCAGGTCAGCCACCGTGTACTGTCCCAGGTGCAGGCCGTCCACGGACATAACTTTCCTGCGCGCATCCAGATCCCGGATGCCGATCCAGTATTTCGTGATCTTGTCCTCCTGGTTCCGATACTCGATACTAAGCCATTTCCCTTCATGGATCGCCCGGAAAATGTCCCTGTAGACTGCGTTCATCTGCCCTCTCCTATCCTCACACTAACCTCCGATCTTCTCCCACTAATCTACCACTTCAACGCTCTCAATCACAGGCTGGTTCTCCGAAGGAACCGTGCCGTTGTCGTCGATCACCACGGCGTTCTCGCAGATCTCGTCCACGATCTCCATGCCGCTGGTCACATAGCCGAAGCAGGCGTACTGGCCGTCCAGGGCCGTGCCGTCCTGATGCATGATAAAAAACTGGGAACTGGCGGAATCCGGAAGTGTGCTTCTGGCCATGGAGATGGCTCCCCTGGTGTGGGACAGGGTGTTTTCCACGCCGTTATCACTAAATTCTCCCTTGATGTCCTGGCCCGATCCGCCGGTACCGTTGCCCCTGGGATCGCCGCCCTGCATCATGAAGCCCTCAATGATCCGATGGAAGGTAAGCCCGTCATAGAAACCATCTTTGGCCAGGTTCACAAAGTTGGTCACGGTGATGGGAGCCTGATCCGCATCCAACTCCACCTCTATGGTGCCGTAATCCTTCATATTGATCTTTATATGGTGCTTGCCGGACAGCAGTTCCTCCTGCTCCTGCTCCGCGGGCTGGCTGGACTCCTGCTGCCCCTCCGCGCTTTCCCCGCCCTGGTTCTGTCCGCCGGGAACGGGATCCGATCCCTGTCCCTGTTTGCCGCAGCCCGCCAAAACCGCCGCTGTGGCAAGACATATTGCCAAGATACCGCATAATTTCTTTTTCATAACACAACTTCTCTCCTTTTCATTTTCTCCCCGGGCACTTCAAAATCATACAATAAATTGTAAATGCCCTTTTAACAAAGCTATTGTATCATATTCAGCAAAAATCGCAATACAATTTCTGCTGTTTTTCCTGTTTTTACTATTTTTTTATAAATAGGCATTGTAACAGATCACATGTATAGATATAATGAAAAATAGATACCGATTAACGCAATAGCACAGGTGAAACCTGTGCTATGCAGGAATAAGAAGTTTGGAACACACAAGCGCAGTTCCTACGCGGAAAAGAGGACCCTATGAAAGAGACACAACCGACAATCCATTTCCTGTTCACAGAGGACGGCTTCTGTGTGGACGACAGGCAAAATTCCCTGTCGGATCCTGCCCAAGCCTGGGAGAGACAATTTGAGGAGGATCGTTATGCCGCCCTTTACCATCTGGGCTTTGTGGAAAAACCTGCGCAGCTGGACGAGGCGGGCTGCTTTTTATATCAGCTGTCAGACACCTTTTTCCGAGTACTGACCAGCCAGCCGGACATTGAACTCACCAGGGAAAACGCCGTTGTGCGTCCTGACGAGGATCTAACCGTAAGACTGCTGGACTGCGTCCCCTTCACTCTGGGATCGGAACATGTCACGAAAGATTGGCTTGTCCGTATTTTTGAAAAACTAAATGAAATCTATGCCGGAGAGATCCGTGGATTCGACGGCACAGTGGCCATGTATCTGGCGGAAAAGAGCCAGCACCTAAAGGTTCCGGAGCGCATCTTTTTCCATCTGGTGGAGAGCAGGGACGAGGATTATCCCTTCGCCTTTCTCGCCACCTATGCCACCAAGGACGAAAATGAGAAAGTGCGCCATGTCCCCCTGCAGTACGCGCTCACCGAGTACAAAAAGGACCGGAATAAGCTGATGGAACTTCTGTCCTGCTTAAATCAGGTGGCCGATGTCTCACCAATCATCGGGGAATTTGTGGAAAAGGGCGAAATGTTCCACCCCCTGCGCCTCACCTCCCAGGAAGCATACCGTATCCTGCAGGATATACCGGTCATCGAGGAGGCAGGAATTGTGTGCCGCATCCCCAACTGGTGGAGGAAAAACGCCTACAGCGTCAGCATGTCCATCAATCTGGGAGAGGAAAAGCCCACTTTTGTGGGGCTGGACTCCATTCTGTCCATGTGCCCCCAACTGACCATCGACGGCGTACCGCTGACCCAAAAGGAAATCCGCAGTCTCCTGGCCCAGACGGAGGGGCTTGCCTTCCTCAAAGGCAAATGGATCGAGGTCAATCACCAAAAGCTGAACCGCCTGCTGGACGAGATGCAGCAATATGAAGGGGAACTGACCCTGCTGGAGGCTCTTCGGATGGGTCTTGGAAATTCCAGGGATGACAAAGATGCCGACGTGGGTAAAATCCTGACCAACGGAAAATGGCTCTCCCAGCTGCTGCAAAACCTGCGTTCTCCCGGAAAAATCCGCCCTGCGGCGGCGCCCAAAAGTTTTCAGGCCCAGCTGCGCCCCTATCAGCAGACAGGCTTTACCTGGCTCAACTACATGAACAAGCTGGGCTTCGGCGCCTGCCTGGCGGACGACATGGGCCTGGGAAAAACCGTCCAGGTTCTTGCTTTTCTGGAAAAACTTCGCTCGTCCAACAAGGAGGCCCGGGTGCTGCTCATCGTCCCCGCCTCCCTGCTGGGGAACTGGCAGAAGGAGGCGGCTAAATTCGCCCCCAAAATGTCCGTACACATTCTGCACGGCAGGGGCGCAAAAGCCCTGGGCGAGGAAGTCCTGGACTGCGCTTCCTTCCTGACCATCACCACCTACGGCATGGCCGCCCGGATCAAGGAACTGGAAAAAGTGACCTGGGACTGCCTGATTCTGGACGAGGCCCAGGCCATCAAAAATCCCCTGACGGACCAGACCCGGCAGATCAAGAAACTGAAAAGCCGGATGAAAATTGCCATGACGGGCACTCCCATCGAAAACGAACTGACGAACCTGTGGTCCCTGTTCGACTTTCTGGACAAGGGCCTGCTGGGCAGTTCCACGGAATTTAAGAGATTCTGCAAGGATCTGTCCCAGCACCCGGAGGGGTACGCGAAGTTGAAAAACATGATCTCCCCTTTCATGCTCCGCCGGGTAAAGACGGATAAGAGTATTATCTCCGATCTGCCGGACAAGCTGGAACAGATCGACTATGTGTCTATCTCCAAGAAGCAGACCGTACTCTACCGCCAGCAGGTGGAGGAGCTGGCCCGGAAATTGCAGGAAAAGTCAAACAGCAGCATAGAGCGCCGGGGGCTGGTGCTGGCGTCCCTGACAAAACTGAAACAGATCTGCAACCATCCCGACCAATATCTGGGACAGCAGGCTTACAGCGCCAAGGACAGCGGAAAATTTGAGTTGCTCCGCAGTATCTGCGAGACCATCTGCGAAAAGAGGGAGCGGGTGCTGGTATTCACCCAGTTCAAGGAGATCACTCCCTATCTGGACGATTACCTGGCGGAAATCTTCCATGCCCGGGGCTATGTGCTGCACGGGGGTACGCCGGTAAAGACAAGGAGCCGGATCGTGGAGGCATTTCAGGGGGAAAAATATGTTCCCTATATTATCCTGTCGGTGAGGGCAGGGGGCACGGGACTGAACCTGACCAGGGCCAGCCATGTGATCCATTTTGACCGCTGGTGGAACCCCGCCGTGGAGAACCAGGCCACGGACAGGGCCTACCGCATCGGCCAGAAGAACAATGTGATGGTTCATAAGCTGGTGTGCAAGGGCACCATCGAGGAGAAAATAGACGAGATGATCGCCTCCAAGACGGAACTGGCCCAAAACGTAATCGGCTCCGGCGGGGAGAACTGGATCACGGAGATGAGCAATGAGCAGCTGCTGTCCATTATGCGGTTGGAGTAGGAGATACGGTTAGCGGGTAAAAAGGGTACACTGCCGCAGCCTAGTTGACACAAGGAGATCGAAATGAGCAAATACTGGGATAATATGTCAAATTACAGTCAGCCGACGACAAGCAGACTACAAGAGAACGCCAAGGATACGGTGGCCAGGGAAAAGGCCAGGGGTAAATCCATGGAGCCGGTGATCATACAGGGACGAAAGATCGTGAGCAGCTGGTGGGGCCAGGCCTGGTGCAGCAATTTGGAACAGTATGCAGATTACGAAAGCCGCTTGGACCGGGGGAAACGCTATGTGAGAACCGGGGCCGTGATCGATCTGAAAATACAAAAGGGCAAAGTCCTGGCCCGGGTACAGGGCAGGCGCAAAGCGCCCTACAAAATAGAGATACGCATCAGTCCCCTTTCGGAGGAGCGATGCCAACACGCCATCAGCCAGTGCGAGCGGAAGATAGAAAACCTGGAACTGCTGCTGCAGGGCAAGTTCCCCGAGGAATTGAAGGAACTGTTCACCGGCAAGGAGGGCCTGTTTCCCTCCCCCAAGGAAATCAGCTTTAATTGCAGCTGTCCGGACTGGGCCCTGATGTGCAAGCATGTGGCGGCAGTGCTCTACGGCATCGGCGCAAGATTTGACGAAAATCCCCTGCTGTTCTTTGAACTGCGGGGCATTGATGTGGATAAGTTCATCGACGTGGCGCTGGAGAACCGGGTGGAAAGCATGTTAAAAAACGCGGACAAACCCAGCGAGCGGATTATCGCCTCCCAGGATTGGGAGTCGCTTTTTGGGATGTCATCATTTATTTGATTCTCTTCTTAGCCTTTAAAACAGTTCATCCAGCAAGATATAATACCGTATCTTCTCCCAGTCAGGCTCCAGGTCTAGTTCCCGGAACAGGAGCAGGTCATCAATCCCCTCATAGGCCTGACGCCCATGGTAGCTGCCGTTATAGTTGTGGGACAGGCTGCGGCAGCACAGGGCAATGTCACACCATTTGTCCGCGATTCCCGTCCTGCCCAGATCGATATAGCCGGTCAGCGCATCACCTGCGCCAAATACATTAGGAAGACAGTAGTCGCCGTGGGACAATACCAGTTCCTCCTGGGGTTGGTTCTCATGGAGCCACTGCAGCAGGGCGGCAGGACTCCGAAAACCATTCTCTCCAAAAGTGTCCGGCTCCACATTATCCATATCCACCAATCCGTTTTTTACATTGTACTCGGCCTGGAGCAGCTTATTTTTGAGGCTCCAGTCTGCCGGACAATCGGAAATGTCCACACTCCAGAGCTTTTTCAGACCGGCGGCAAGCAGCCTGACCTGCCGGGCCGGATTCTGCATGTAGATTTCTTCACAAGCCATTTCCCCGGAGATCCTGCTCATCAGCAGATAGGAAGTGTCTCCCACGATCTCATGGGCCAGCGCCTGCGGGACGGGGATCCTGCTCTGCAGCCACTCCATCATGCGATGCTCATTCTCCGCCTCCCTGCTGTGCTTCTGTATTTTCAAGACCTTGTCCGCAAAAATCAGGACGGAGGACTCGGACATGCCAATCTCATCGGTCCTGTATGTTTCATTTGATATGATTTGACGAATACTCTCCGGCAGTCGCATGGCTATATCCTCCCTGTAATGGAAACCATCCTCTTTGAAATCTCTGTTATTGTGTATCCATAATCACAATGGTGTAATATTTGATTCCTAAATTTAAAGCAATTCTGACTGAGCAGATGCTATCTGCTCATCCGTTATTATATAGCATGGTATTATGTTTGTAAATGTGTTATATGTGAATAAATGGTCTCACATACCTTCCAGTGACGCATATCTTAAAGCAGGGAGGAGCATCCTTCTGTCTGATGCGAAAGTCGGAAATCCGCAGGCCCCAAATTGCTGGTGTACTTTGAACGGAAATTCCTCCACAGGAAGGGTGGATGCGGAACTTTATAACAGAAAGGAAGGTTATTGGCTATGATTCATATCTGTAAATTCGAGGAGAATACCAAATGCTACCTGGTGAGGTTTTACGAGATTCTGGAGGAAATGATCCGGAGCATGGGGGCTGCGGAACTGACCGACAGCCTCTCCCACAATTTCATCGTACAGATGATCCCCCATCACATGGCGGCTGTTGATATGTCCAAAAATCTTCTGCAATACAATCCCTGCGCCCCGCTGCGCACTATTGCCGAAAACATCATCACCATGCAGGAGCAGGGTATACAGGAGATGACAGAGGCGCTAAAGTGCTGCTATAAGCCGGAGAGCTCCAGCCAGGATCTGTGCCTGTATCAGCATCGGTTCCAGCAGATCACCCAAAATATGTTTGCAGAGATGAACAATGCCTGCTCCGACAACAATATCAGCGCCAATTTTATGCGGGAGATGATTCCCCACCATCAGGGCGCCATCTACATGTCGGAAAATGCCTTGCGGTACTGCATCTGTCCCCAGCTGCAGCCCATACTGGAGAATATCATAGTCTCCCAGCGGCAGGAGGTGCGGGAGATGAACCGGCTGCTGGGATGTTAGTGCAAGAAGCACTTGGGACTTTCGAACAACTCCTTTTTCGTGCCACAGAGAATGGTCCAGCACCCAGAGGGTACGGGAAGTTCTATGCCTTACACCTGCAAACTCTCAGACATCGATCAGTAGTACACAAAAATCATTGACATTGGTTCCTGTGGGGCCTGTTTTCAGCAGGCCCCCAATGGTTTCCAACGCATGATAGGAGTCGTTGCGGTCAAGGGCATCTTGTACGTGGATTCCCTTTGCTTCCAACGCGCCAAAGCTGTCCCCGTCCACGTAGCCGCCTGCCGCGTCCGTGGGGCCGTCCGTCCCGTCGGAACCCACGCTGAATACTGCCGCATTGGGAATCCCCGCCAGGCCCTGCGCCGCAGCCAGGGCCAATTCCTGATTCCTGCCGCCCAGTCCTTTTCCACGGAGATGCACTACGCACTCACCTCCTGCGATGTAGGCCCGTTTTCCTGACGGGGAGGGGGTTGGGGCTGGAAAAAAACCTTCTTCCGATGTTGGGACGCTTTCAGCTGGAGAAGCTTTTTCCCCTGTTGTCAGAATACTTCCGGACAGGGTACCTCTTTCGCCTGTTGTCAGACCGCTCCCGGCTATGCTAACTTTTTCTCCTGCTGTCGGGTTGTTTCCAGCCAAAGATGCCAAGAAGCTTCCCGCCTCCCTGGCTTCGCAGCACAGCCGGTCCGTCAAAATATGGACTTCATACCCCAATCCCCGGCACTTTTCCGCCGCAGCCAGACACAGCTGACCCACGCTGCCAATCACATGGCTGTTCACATGATTCAGATGCCTGGGCGTCTCCTGTCTCAGGCAGAAAAGCGTTTCCTCCGTCATGTCCAAGTGATATTTTTCCACAATCTCCAGAGCTTCCTCACAAGTGGAACGATCCTGCGCGGCAGGCCCGGAAGCGATCATATCCAGGGGATCGCCGAGTATGTCCGACAGGATGATGGCGTCTATCCCGGCAGGCTCGCACCATTTTGCGAAGCGCCCTCCTTTCACCGCGGACAGACGTTTCCGCAGCGTGTTGATCTCCGTGATGGATGCGCCCCCGGCCAATAGCTGCCGATTCAGTTCCTGTAATACGGGAAGCGGCACAAGAGGTTTCTCGAACAGTGCGCTGCCGCCGCCCGACACCAGAAAAAGCACATGGTCCCGCTCCGTCAGGTCCGCTGTCATGTCCAGAATTGCCTGGGTGCCTGCCAGACCGTTCTCGTCCGGGATGGGATGACCGCCCTCAAAGCAGCGCACCCCCGGGATATCCCCTTTCACATGCCCGTACTTGGTGACTACCACGCCGTCCGCAACCGGTGTCTCAAGATGCGCTGCCGCGGCATTTGCCATCCGCCAGGCCGCTTTGCCCACTGCCGCCAGATAGATTCTGCCGGATAGGCTGCATGCTTCCAGGGCCCTGACCACAGCCGCATCCGGCTGCATTTTGCCGATGGCGTATTCCATGATTTGTTCTGCCTCGCCGCGAAGTTTTTGATTCATGTCGTCCTCCTGCTGCCGTCTTGCCGCTCAACTGCCGTTCCTGTTAGAATCTTCTATATCAAGCCAATTTTCTTCTTGCTGTTCCTTTTACGCCCTCTGAGCCTATAAGCCCCTCCACAATCTTCCCAAGGCAGCAGGGGCCCTGCTCATTTTGACAGAAGCCCCTGCGTTTTCGTCTGCTTTTTCCTACCAGAACATGGCAAACAGGGAAGCCCCAGCCACCGTCAAAATCCCCGATACCACAATGGACAGACTGCTCATGGCTCCTTCCACCTCTCCCATCTCCATGGCCCTGGCAGTTCCGATGGCATGGGAGGCAGTGCCCGGCGCAATGCCCTTTGCCACGGGTTCCACAATGCGAAACAGCCGCAGCACCGGCTCTGCCAGCACATTGCCCAGCACGCCGGTTATGATGATGACGGCAGCCGTCACCGGCACATAGCCCCCCAGTTCCTCCGACACGCCCATGCCGAAATAATGCCTGCCAATACGGCCTGCCAGTTTTTCTTCAACACCTCGAACTGCTCATACAGCGGGACCGCCAGGCAGACCGTGGCTGGGGTCAGCAGGTAACTGACATATTTGGCCCCCTGGTTATAGCTGTCATAGTCCACGCCGCAGACAAGCAGGAAGCCCACTGTAAACAGGATGGAGAGCAGCAGGCGGATGTCCTCATCAGTTCAGCCATGCCGCTTTCCTCCTTTTCCCCGGCGTAATACCGCCTGGGTCACCAGGCCGGAAACCGCCATGACGATGACCGTGGAGCCCACAGTCATGATCAGATATTTCAGCCAAGAAGGGGCTATGATCCCCACCGCCGCCGGGATGAACATCACCAGCATAATTTCCACCAGGAAACGGGCGGTGTCTCTGACGGAAGACAGGGGGATGAGCTTGGTTTTTAACAGGAAAAACAGTATCAGAATGCCGTAGATGCTTGCGGGAACCGGCAGAGGGAGTAGTTCGTGCAGAACTTCTCCGATAAAAGAAATTGCCAGTATGATCAGGAATTGTTTTAAGTATTTCATTTCTGCCTCAATACTCCTTCGTCACTTCGCTGATGCCATACTTCTCCATGAATTCCCGCAGTTCCTGGCTGTTCCTGACGAGCATGACCTCCTCGAATTTCCCGGTGCGGATCTCCTTGAAGCCCGCCACCTGCTCGCCGGTGCAGATGCTGCAGCGCAGGATTGGGCGGTGGGTTTCGGGGTTGTAGCCTGGTATGTTGTTGGTATTTGTCCTGTTTTTTCTGCCGAATAACATGTGTTGGGCCTCCCCTATGAATTGTGTGATTTCTTCACAGGATGAAAAGGGAACCTATTTCCCGGTGTATCTTCTGCGATAGTATTCCATCGTCCTGTAATCCAGGATATCTCTCATATGCCGTCCCAGCGCCTGGTTGCGGATGCAGTCCTGCAAGTCCTCCCGCAGGGCCAGGGCATATCCCTCCCTGTCCACGAAAAAGCCTTTGCCGGATGCTTTCAGGAAATGGATGGGCATGGATTTGGCTTTGCTCAAGTGCTGGCGGTCGGTCATGTTTTTATAGGCTTCATAGGTTATATTGGGTTCAAAATCTTTCCAGTTTATGCCGGTGTCAAAAAATTCTTTCCAGCTGTCCAGTACGTCCTGATCCGTCACTGCCAGCTTTATGCTGCCGTGATTATAGAAGCTGTAGAGAATGGGCATCTTGTAGACCTTCTGCATGTCCGTGGTCTCCATAAGAGAGACAAACTCCCGCCCGATACCAGCATATAGCCGCTCCTCCTCTGGGGACAACTCCTGTAAATCGTGCAGAAATTCCAGATATCTGCGAAAAGGATTTTCCTTGGCATGCGTCATACAATATTGATAAATCTCATCTTCCATATAAGTAAACAGTTCCATCCGGGTGGGCACTTTTCCCTCCAGCAGTTCTTTCACCCGGTAATATTCCTGACGAACTCGCTGCTTCATGGTCAGGGATTTCCTGTCCAGTTCCTGAAATAAATCAATCAGGCGCATATCGAAATCTACGATGCAGTCATCGGGATACTCTTCCTCACCGCTACCTCGCCGCCCAGATGTATTCCCACCACCCAGCAGCAGCATCACCCTGCTCGCTTTCTCATAGTTGCCGATAAAATCCAGCACATTCAGGTATTCCTTGCCTTTGCAGGTGCGCAGTCCACGGCCCAGCTGCTGCAGGAATACTGTGGGAGACTCCGTGGGCCGCAGGAACATCACCATATCCAGAGACGCGATATCCACCCCTTCGTTAAACATATCTACAGAAAAAATAACCCGGATCTCCTGGTTTTGCAGCAGCCGGATGGCCTTGTCCCTATCCACAGAAAATTCCCCCTCCGCGTTGCTGTACACCGCTACGGCAGGGACGCCTCTCCTGCAAAATTCCCGGGCCATCTCCTCCGCATGATGCCTGGAACAACAAAATCCCAGCGCGCGTCTGGAATGATATTTTTTATAATGCTTGTAAATCAAGTCAAATCGCCGGGCATTGTCCTTGTAAATTTCTGTCAGCTGCTCCTTGTCATACCGGCCTTTTACAAGACGCAAACCCGAATAATCTGTCTCATCGTAGATGCCATAGTAGCGGAACGGCACCAACATTCCCTTGTTAATGGCGTCTTTCAGCGAAATTTCATAAGGCACATTATAATCACAGATTTCATAGATATTTTTGCCGTCCATCCGCTCCGGCGTTGCTGTCAGTCCCAGCAAGAACTGAGGATTGAAATATTCCGCGATTCTTCTGTATTGGTCATTGACGGCATGGTGGAACTCGTCGATAACCACATAGTCAAAGTATTCTCTGGCAAAGTATTCTTCTCTCAGATATTCCGGCCTGCCCAAAGTTGCCACGGAGGCAAAGACCACCGACTTGTCTGTATCCTTTTGCTTTCTGTCAAAAAATCCGTAATCCGTGGATTGCCGCACGTTTTGAAAGGATATTGCCGCCTGTTTCAGGATTTCCTCCCGATGGGCAACAAACAAAACCCTTTGATATTTTGCGGAATCAAATGCTGCGAGATAGGTTTTACCAATGCCGGTCGCCGCCTGGACCAGGCCCTTGGACGCTCCCTCCGCCCTGCTGTCCTCCAGGGCATACAGTGCCTCGATCTGGGCCCCTCTGGGCTGAAACAGGGATTTAACCTTGTTTTCCGCCTCCTCGTCATGGCTGTCGTATCGGTTCAAATCCTTGTATACCGCAGGCTTATGCCAGCTTCTGGAATATCGACGAAGTTCCTCGTCGTCTATAACAATGGAATGATTGAAAAATAAGTCCTCAAAGGTGTAGTAAAATAGCTGGAAACTCTTTGGATCTGCCTCACTGGTAAAGCGATAGTTCCACTCAATTCCCGATGTTAGGGCGCTTCGGGAAACGTTGGAAGAGCCAATATAAATCTCACTCATGTCCTTGCGGTGAAATATGTAGGACTTGGGGTGGAAAGAACGCCGTTTGTCGTTGTAAAACCGCAAATCCACCCGGTCACCCAGTTCCTTTTTTATTAGATATAGAGCCGAGGGCTGGGTAATTCCAAGATAATTTCCTGTCAGAATCCTTATTTTCACGCCTCTGTCCAATGCGGCTTTAAGGTCCTTAAGAATCATCCGAACCCCGGATTCCATTAGAAAAGAAACTATGATATCTACTCTGTCCGCTCTTTTGAGACTTTCCTGCAGTTGATATACCAGATAGCGCCGCTGATCCCTGCCTCCAGTCATGACATCGGTAAATTCAACGACCAGGCCATCCACCTGCATGCGTTCCATCTGCCTGTCTGAAACTGTTATTTTTTCCGCAGAATTACGTTGAGCCATTTCTCTTCACCTCTCCCTGGCCGTACATCTGATGTTATCCATTGTTCCTCTGTCTCTAATGTTGCTATATTTTGCATTAATGACGCAAAGGAAGCTTCTGTCATATCCGTGAAATACCGCCCGTTCCTCTCCCCGGCAAAGTTTCCGTACTTAAAAGACGTGTAGATAATACCCTGGGGTTTTAGGGCTATTGCCATTTTCCGCAACACCTGTTTCAATTCTTCCAGCGGCAAATGCAGTATGGAGGAGCAGGCCCAGATTCCATCATATTGCTCCACTGCGTCCAATTCTTGAAAAAGCATATTCTTTACGGGGATGCCAGTGTATTCTGTGGCAAGCTTGCAAAGTTCTTCTGAGCCGTCAATTGCTTCGACTTGGAAACCTTGGCTTAGGAAATATTTCGTGTCACGCCCGGAACCGCAGCCAAAGTCCAAGAGGGTTGCGCCTTGAGGAAGGTGGGACGTGAAACGGGTCTGGGTGGCAGTGAAGTCCACGGAGATGGTGGCGGCGGTGAAGGATTGGGCGTTTTGGTTGTAGTAGGTTAAGGTGGATTGGAGAAGCATATAGAAACACCCTCTCTTAATTGTTGTTTATATTCTTAATTTTGCCTTTACTTCTATCGTTACCGCATCATCACAATGTTCTATTATGCCCGTTTTATTTTTTTGAATATTTTGCTTAATGTTTAAAGAACATTGCGTTTTTGTCTTAGCATATCAACAATCTTTCCCATTTCTGCATAAAATTTCACATTATTTTTATGTATTTTTTGCAGACCAATCATACTTAACAAAAGATAGTCCAATCTGTGAACTTCACTTCCTAATTGCAACTGTTCATAAAACTTCACTATCTCTTGATTGTTTATTTCTTTTTCAGAAACTTTAATGTAAAATAACCCATCGCGACAAAATGTTTTTCCCATATAAGCTTTATCGGGATGTAATTTACTATAAGCCTCATCGGATACTAAAAATGCATTCTTCTTATGATTGCACTCATGACACGAAAGAACGAGATTTTCCATAGTCCCTGCTTTTTTTTTACTTGAAAATTTGGGTGACATTTTATATATAAAATGATCAATTTCAAAGGAATTTTTGGGAATTAGTGTTGATGATATACCACAATAAGCACATTTATAATTATATGCCTCCAAAAACTTCTTTTTGTATATATCATCATTTTTACTTAAATATGTATGCATATCACTAGCATAAGGGTGATCCCTCTTTATCAAGTCAGCTATTTTCCCTTTTCTTTCTTGTACATTCCCTAGATCTGGACAGTATTTTGAATTTCTATAGTCATTAATCATCCATTTTCTCCTGTAGTTCTTTAAAGGCAATAATAATATTATCTATATCTTTTTTTGTCAATTCATCATATGTTGCACACCCCATTAACGAATTGTTTATCTTTTCAATTAGGCAAGTTTCCCAACTTGAATTATTTTCCATCAATGAAGCTATTTTTCTATATTCCAGTATACTTTTAATTAAACGTTCTAAAATAGCCTGAAGCCTATCACCATAGTATTGTTCGGGATTTAGACCACACCGCGAATCATATTTAGATATTGTTTCAAAATCTTTGTCTATCTCATTCTGTGTAATTACAATCACCTCAATATATGGGAAGTATTTTTTTAAAATTATCTTAAATTCTTCTCCTGTAAATTTTCCCATGTTAGCTGTACGATTCTCAAATAGCCTTGAATCAATAAAAATTATATTTGCACTTCTAACTTCTTTGTTATTAATTAAATTCTCATATCCTTCTTCAGCATTAAATACAATATCCGAATATTCTATATGGCAATTGTCAAATGAATATTTATCTAAATATTTCGCTAATGCAGTATCCGGCAGATCATCTATATATAATATACGAATAGTTTCCATTATAAAATACCTCCAACAGTAAATTCAATATAAAATCCATTATTACCTCTTATTTCTTGAACTTCTCCTCCTGACATTACAGATGTATTATTGACAATCCACATTCCTAGACCATGTCCATTTGCCCTAGTAGTTTCATGTACTTCTAATATTTTTCTTGGATTTTGGGCGTATTTTTTATCTAAACCCTTACCATCATCAGAATAAATAAATTTTAGTAGGCCATTACTTTCTAGAACTTTAATCAAGATATTTAAATGTTGTGTATTATCATTCTGTTGTACACTATTAAGAATTAAATTATCTATTATAACATGTATAATATCTTCAGAAATTTGATAGGTGATATCTTCTTCCATATCTATACATATATTTACCCATGCATAATCCCTCTTCCATATATTTTGGATATTATATAAAATGTCTGCAACACTCTGCCACTTTGCTTCAAATTGCTTTTTTTCTATTTCTGTTAACATAGTATCCATAAACAATATAAGTTTTTTACCAACCTCATCGCAATTTTTAAGCAAAAACGGGACATTTTTGTAAGATTTTTTAGTATTCTCAAGCGAATTCAATTCTTCCCACATATTATACTCTTTCAGCGCACACACAATATTATCATACCCTTCAGAGAGCACATTTCTATCATTCTTCATTTCGTGTGCAATTGAAGAAGCTTTAAGACCTATAGTTGCAAGGACATTCAAAATTCTAACATCATACTTATATCTTTTTTCAACATCATCCTTATCTTTTTTGTACTGATATCCTTCTTTCTTGTACGTTCTGATCTCGTCGGCTAACTGTTTTGCATCATCTTTAGTCAATTTAGTAACTACAGAAGGATTTTTTACTACTTTATCTGAAATCGGCGTTTTCTTTTCATCTTCTTTATTCTTTGTATTAATTCTTCTAATAATCCCCTGTCTATACCTTTCAAACTCTTTTATTCCAGTCAAAATGATTTCAACAAACAACTGATAATAAATATTTTCATCTAGCCCTTGTCTGTTAGCCAGATCCTGTAATACACTATTTTTCTTTTTGTCTATATTTACATATCCAGCCAACTGATTTTCTCTGACTCGCCAAGCTCCTGTTGGATGTGATGCTGCTGCTGGTGATTTCCTAGACCTTTTTCCTAAACCCAACCAATCTCTCTTACCTTCATAAGAAGATATACTAAAAGCATTTCTGTATAAAATTATTCCACTTTCTATACTAGTAGGTGTATCTAAATATTTGTATAAAAATTTTTCTTTGTCCAAACTTGTTGAGGTTAGGTTAAAGAAAAAAACGGCGTTAAAATCTCCCAATGCCTTTAGTCGCTCTTCTAAACCACCCTCTATAAGTTCAATATATTCGGATCCTTTTAATTCTTCCATAATATCTGTCTTTACTGAGTACTTTGCCAAATCGATACCTGGGCAATATTGTTTTGCCTCTTCCTGGAATTCATTAGAAAAAACAGTTGTTGTGAGCTCTCCATTGTCATATTTTAACACTATATTGCATCTGCAATTTCTTCCTGTTTCCGGTTCTGGAAAATGTTTTTTAACAAATATATTTGTATCTTCCCCTATAACCTCTATTTCCATGGTCGTGTCATTATATGTTCTTTCCAAATAATTGACTAGATTACTAATCCTTTTCTTAGTCCATCTTTCTCGCAGATTGCTTATTATTATCCTTGTGCCACGATTTCTATTCTCTATGTCAATGTCTAAAGTCGAAGAATTCCAATCGGTTTTCCATTGTACTCCAATAGAATTATCCTTTTTAGTATATAAACATACATTACATCCCAATCTTGATAATGCAAAACGACCAACTCCCTTGGAGCCTGCTTGAATTCTTGTTTTATCGTTTCCATCTTTTATCTCATACTCTTTACTACTTTTTCCAATATGCATCCAATGTTCTTTAATATCTTTTGCATCCATTCCAACTCCATCATCATTAATTTCAAGAGTATTTTTATCAAATTTTAACGTGACTTTTAATGCCTCCGCATCATATGAATTTTTTACCAACTCTAATATAGCAGCCTCATCCGTTGTAAAATTCTGCACCCCCAATAATTCTACAATTGTTCTATCTTCTATTATATATTTTAATTGCTCCATCCCAAAATCTCCCTAAAATCTATAATCCTCAATGTCTTTAGATGTAATCCTAAAAGAACTCCCACTGATTGGAATACCTACTTCCATAACATATTGCATAAATTTTTTTTCTTGTAAAATTTTTATGGCTTCATTTATGGTAACCACTGTATTCTTAGCTGTAATATACATTCCTGCATAAGGAATGTAATCAGGAGGTAATAGGTATACAGCTACTTCCGACGTAATTACAGTTGAAATTAATAGTTTATCAGTATTTAATCCTGCTAAGGCTTGAGATCTTCCATATTCATACCACTTCGTATTTTCATCACTTTTTCTATCATTTAATTGCTTCAAATAATCACTTAGATAACTATTTGCCCCCGGAAAAAACTTCACAAATTCTTCTTCTTTATATCTATTAACTTGACCTTTTATATAGTAGTAAGGAAAAATAATTTTTTCTTTTTTATTGTATCGAAGAGAACGAGGAGAAGCTGTATCTTTAACTATTTTCTTTTCTATTCTATGCCCGTTGCAAATATAAAAATTATTGCACTCTTTATATGTTCCTTCTTTCAGTACAAATGCTTTATTTAATAAAGTCGCAACAGCATGAGATACTTTGAAATAATCACCAAATCTTCTATTACCATCATTACTTTTTTCTGTAAAGAACCACTTATTTCCAAACGAATTAGTTGCCAAAAAAAGATTTTTATTGTTAGATCTATCTATATAATGTAGAATTCCCTTTTGATTATTTGCGTGTAATATCACAATTGACGATTTCACTAGTGCGTTATCAAATATTTTTTCATAAGTGTAATCTATTATCTTCAACATATATGGCATCATAATATTCCGAAGAGTATCTCCATATACGGTCTTAAAGATACTACTGGGCACTACATATGCCATTCTACCATTCACATCCAAGCTATTAATACTTTTTTCAATAAAAGCATAACAATAGTCAAATTTTCCTTTTTTACATGAAATAAAATTCTTTTTTAAGTATTTTTGATTTTCCTCTTCCATCTCTTGATAAGTAATATATGGAGGATTTCCTATAATGTATTGATATTTGGCTTTATCATTCTTTTTTAAATAATCTTCATTAGTTATATCCCATGTAACTGACTTTATACCATTAATTTCAGCAAGTTCATTTAACCTTTTAATACATTTTTCATACTGAATCGGATCTATTTCTATACCATGTATATCCCTTGTCAACCCATTTCTAATTTTTGTTATAGAATATCCTTGCTTCTTACAGTCATCAATATATCTTTGCACTATAGCAAAAAGTATATTACCATCTCCACATGAATTTTCTAATATCTTTTTGCCATACAAATTCTTAGAATAATTCACATTATTCAATAATTCGTTAACATAGTTTGCCGGTGTAAACACTTGGCACTTTTTATTCATAGTCTACCTCATTTTATTTTTTTCCAGAAGCATGCGCATTGAACTGGCAAAACAATTTATTGTCCGACAAATAACAAAATTTTGCAATAAATTTATCAAATCTTATATTAGTTTACATCTTTCACGATAAGTTGTCAAATGTCGTTTGATCCTATCAAATCTAGACTTACCTTATATCCCTTATATCTGCATCCCTGTCCTAACAAACATTCCATGTACCAAATGGCCAGCGCAGCATAAAGCTTTACTACCTTGTTTTCTTTTTCACCTATAGCCTCGGATATTCATATATAGAATGCCGCAAATACCTCATAACCCACTACTCATCCACCGCATCCATCAAGGCATTATGTAATTCACAATACATTTTCCCAAAGCATAACCATCATATCCCCAACCTTAAATCCGCTCTTCAACCGGCTTGTGCCGCAGCATTGCACATACGGAGCAATTGCAGGATTGTACAGCCTGTAAGCCGCCATTCTCAGAATATCATACCATTCAAATTCACACAACTCTGGAAGGCATCGAGAATCAGAGGATGCGTTATATGTAAAACAGACTTCACATTATGTGACTTCAGATAATTAATCACCTGCTCAATCGCTTTAAATATTTTACCGCTCTCTGGTTTCTGTCCTTTGATTAAAACCTAAGAAAACATCCCTCCTACTTTCGCGGCCTCACCGCCAAGTCTCTAAAAAGGCGCTTCTGTATACCCCCATTTTTCCACTCAACAGCAAGAGCCAGCTTGAACGCCCCTATTCTCTTCAAGCCGGCTCTTATGCCACTCCTCCCATCTGAAGGAAGGATTCCTGTTAAATTGTTTTTTCACTGCCGTATCGCTTCGCGAAAATCATCAAAATTTTCAGCCTTGGCCGCCATTCTATGCCATTTCCGCAACACCTCTGTGTCCTCCTGAGCATAAATGCGGTCACATATATCACCGGGGATCTCTCCCTTATCTTCCAGCAGATCCATGATGTCTTGTCTGCGTCCATCTTTTTGACCAATCTCCTGACCAATCTCCTGGCCAATCTCCTGGCCAATCTTCTGGCCAATCTCCTGGCCAATCTTCTGGCCAATCTCCTGGCCAATCTCCATGCCAATCTTCTGACCAATCTCCATGCCAATCTTCTGGCCAGTCTCTAAGCCAAGCTTCTGGCTATCCTCCCTAATCGCATCCTCTATAGCCCATCGATCTCGCTGCTCTCTTTGCCGGGCCTCGTACCATGCCCTTAGCCGCCTGCTCAAGTTCATCACTCTCACCTCATCTATTGCTTTTGCGACTCCCGCATTCCCGCTGCGCATATTCTCCAGTTCCTCCCTGCTGCCTATCCGAAACAGGCGGATCCAATCATCCAGCCTGTCCCCGTCGAGTTCCTTATTCAGTTCAATAATATGTACCTCAAACTGGTCCGAATACAGTCTTCCCTTCGCATCTCTCAGATGGTACACCTTATGACAGCCGGGATTCTCATCTCCGGGAAAATCCAGAATATCGATCACGATACATTTCTTCAGACGATCATATCGCTGACCGTTAAACAGACCATCTGTATACATCTTGGCCAGATAGTACAGACTGCGCTTATCCCAGTAGGCCAGACGCCGAATCTGCAGTTCCACATTGATTCGGCTTTCATCATTCAGCTGCATCTTCACGTCCAGAATGCACTGCTTTTCTTGCCTGCTCCGCCTGCTCAAAAAAGTGTTCTCCAGGCGCACTGCTTCAATCTTTTCCAGCGGAATGTCAAGCACATCGCTGATAAAATGTCTGCGTACCTCTTCGCTGCGCATCAATTCCTTGAATGCAATGTCTGATTTGGGGGGAATAAACATCCCCGTCATTTCTTTTTTGCCCAATTTTGTACCTCCCATAAGCAGGGAGATACCATGCAGCGCCACTCTCCGAATACCACTTCCCGAAAATCCCCGCTTTTTTCAATTATTATTTGAATTGTAAGCATAGATTTTCTGATATCCTGAAAAGTGAATTGCTTTACCAAATGTAATTAGAAATATATGCTCTGTAAAAACAATAACATACACAGAGCAAAATTGCAATAGGCATTTTCTTTTTGCCCCAAAAGTGCCCAAAAAGCCCTTGCAAATCCATGATGTATGCACTATAATATACCAGTCTCAATAGGCCACAATAACATTGGGACACCCACAAAATGATATACAATCACAAATTCAAAGGAGGAAACTAACATGTGGCGCAAAATCAGAAAAATACTAAAGTGGCTGCTGCTCTTACTTCTGGCAGTCATCATTCTCGGAACTATCGTCAATGCCATATGCAGGCTTTTAACAAAATCCAAGCTCCAGGATGCCTACGGTCAGGCAGTTTCGGTAGATGGAAAAAGCATGCGAGTCGATGTGAAAGGAGACGCGGACAATCCGGTGATCATTCTATTGTCGGGTTTCGGCTCCGCATCCCCCATACTGGAATTGGAGCCTCTCGCTGCCGCCCTCTCACAGAACTACTGTGTGACAACCATAGAACCCTTTGGCTATGGCCTGTCCGACAAAACGCCACAGGACCGCACCATCGAAAACATAGTAGAGGAACTGCACAGCTGTGTGGAGACGCTGGGATATGAGGAATATTACCTGATGGGGCATTCCATCGGGGGACTGTATTCCCTCTATTGGGCCAATCAGTATCCCGACGAGGTGAAGGGCTTTATCGGCATAGACCCTTCCGTACCCGGCATGAACGACGAGCAGCCGTTCCCCATCAGCATCACGGCCATCAACAAGATATCCGCATACCTGACAAAAGTGACGAACGCTGTGGGACTTAACCGGCTGCTGTCCGCCGGCAACCCTCGAAATGCTGTTTACGCGGATACCACTTACCCCTATACGGACAAGGAACTGGAGGTTTTCCGCATTTTATCCTTGGACAATGCCTATAACAAGACCGTTATGAATGAACTGAAGTATCTGGACGCCAATGTGGAAACCGCCAGAGGGATGCGCTTTCCCGATCAGGTCGCGGTCCTGCAGTTTATATCCGGCAGCAACTGCAGCCTTCTTTCCACCTGGGAACAGCTGCACCGGGACGTGCTGCCCGAAAACGGCAGAGGAGAAGTGATCCGGTTGGAAGGCAGCCATTATCTTCACTTTGAATATCTGAATCAGATTGTGGAGCATGTTATGAACTGGATAGGTTAGTGCGTTATTGTTCCACTCTGTGTCCGGCGCAGTGGAACGCACACCGGGCAACGGCGGGATCTCGCAAATGTCTTCTTGCCGCCTGTGCGATGAGAGACCGGCCCCTTGGGGGCCGGTCCGTCTGAAAGAGCCGCCAAGGGTTCGTCCTGCGCCTCCTCCAGAGACAGTTGTTCCAATAAAATCTTGTCCGCCACGAGTCCGATAATCTCTCCGCCAGAGAGTCCAGGTATTCCCTGCCTGCATCCGTTATTTTCCAGATTCCCTTCAAGTTATCCTGCATATATCCCCGTTCAACCGGATGCGGGCGTTCAAAAGAAAAATCATATGATTGCTGGATTTGTGTTCACCTAACAATTCTTCAAACGGGAATTTAATGTTCCGCAATAACACACTCGCCGTTTGAATAACTAAATCGCATATGACTGATCTGAAATCCCTGCTTCTTCATTTGACTTAGGAGCGTGTGCATAAAAAATCCATGTGTGACAATAATACAGTCGCTATTCTTTTTGGTTATGATTTCTATAAATCGTTCTGCGCGATAGATGGTTTCTTTCCTACATTCTTTTTGTGAATAAATATTTAAAAACCATTGTAAGCGTCCTGAAACATTCCAAAATATTAAGGGTAACTTTTTATTTGAAACAACACTTGCACATAATGGTACTTCATCAAGCAATTTTGTAGAAATAAAGTCTTTTTCACCAAACAACTGATTAGCCGTTTCCCTGCTTCTTTGTAAACTACTGGTATAAATATTTTGATAATTTATTTGAGGAGCATCAGATAATTGAGACAAAATCGGTGCTTCGTCATACATTTTACAGTCTTTGTTAAACTGTCCTGATGTACTCCATTTGCTCCATTGAAAATCCACTTCTCCATGTCTAATAATAATCGCTCGCATATCTAATTCTCCAAGAAAACTTTCGATTTATATACTTGAATATAAAATGTATGCCCACTGCCTGCAATGTGTATTTATATGGTCGCTTTCCATGGGTACACAATTCCGAAAAAGGAGTTTTTATAATGTCATGTCCCTTCCGCCAGCCACAGAAACTCCACCGCCCAGAAAGTGAGATCACAGAGCAGCGCGTTCTTCTGCCGGTAATCCGCCTCCAGCCGCACGTCCCCATAGGGCGGCGGCCACGAACCCGGCCACCGTGGGATGCTCCTTGGGAATCCTGTAGTAAGACAGCAGCCTGGCGGCGCTCTCCCCGTCCTGCAGGGGCGTCTCATGCAGAACCTGCCCCCGCCAGTTGTCCCAGCTGTGCATACCGCTGCCGATGTAGCCGTCCGGCTTGACATAGCTTTGCAGCAGCACAAAAGGAGGAAGCTGATAAATCTGCTCCAACAGCCTTGCTTCCTCTGCGGGAGTTAAATCCTGCAGAATTTCCTTGCGGAGCCGGTACCGAATGACCGGCCCCGCATTTTCCAGCAAAAAATATATGGATTTGGCATGTAAAACTATACTATTATTCATGACCTCTCTCCAAACTCCTATCCCGATGCCTTGGGGCAAGCGGTCCAAAGCCTACCTGTCCCCAAGATATTCTCCCAGCATCGCCTCCTGATAAGCGGCTTTCTTTTGCCGCTTCATAGCCTGTTTGATGTCCTGTAATTCCTCCCGGTAGACGCGGTCCAGCTTTTTTATGCTCCTGTCGCTGATTTCCACATCGGATCGGTATTTCTCATAAAATTCTCTGCGGTATTGCCAAAAATGCAGTCTCTCCCTGTAGCGCTCCTTTAGTCTCTGGGCGATCAGCAGTCCCTCCGGGTCATAATCCCCCGCATACCAAAATTCCGTATCTGAGCCAAACAGATCCAGCAGCACCAGCGTTGCCAGCCGCGTCTGTCCGTTGCCGCACACGATAGCGGCATCCGGCCAGGCTTTCGCCAGCACCGCGAATACAGCAGGATTTTCCACAATATATACACGTTTTCCTGTCTGCGGGCTCACCCGCGCCAGCTTTCCCAGTGTCATAAGGGACAGGTGCAAGGGCTCCCTCTGTTCCAGATAGCCCAGGATGCCCTTATGCGGCCTGCCATCCTTCTCCGCGCCGCTGATCCCGTAGACAAGCACATGATTGGAGAGTTCGTCCTTGAGAAGACCCGCTCTGTAGAAGAGAGCGGCCTTCTCCTCCGCTCTGAAATCCTCCATTTTCCCGGATTCTCCGCTATCCACCGTATCCTCCATTCTTCCGGGTTCTTCGTTATCCTCCATGTCCTCCATTCTTCCGGGTTCTCCGATATCCTCCGTATCCTCCATTCTTCCAGGTTCTTCATTATCCACCGTATCCCCCATTCTTCCGGGTTCTCCGTTATCCTCCGTATTCCTCATTCTTCCGGGTTCTTCGTTATCCTCCGTCTTGCCCAAACTTTGGATGCACAGAGACTTGCCATCATTCAGTCCCGGAACCAGCGACTCCCAAAAACGGGAGTTTAAAAAGGCAGCCAGCAGCTGTTCTCCCAGTTTTCCCGCGTCAAAAAAATGCGGATCTCCAGTGGTTTCCGCGGCAAACACCGCCAGCAGTTCATGGGAAACCCCTTCTCTCCCGGCCGTCAGAAGCGGCAGTCTTGGAATCGCCTGCAGCAGAAGCAGCAGACTCCCCTTTAGCTTATCCGGCTGCTCGCGATAGTGCTTCATCAGCAGCAGATAGCCTTCCTCCTTTTCCCCCAGGACCCGTCCTAACCACAGACTGCCCGGGCTCTCCGGAGCCGTCTCGATTATCTCCGCGAAAAAGCGTTCTCTCTCTTCTTTCTCCTTTTGCTTCTGCACTTTCCGCCCCACCAGTTCCCTGCCGAAATAGCCCTGCAGAATGTCTTCCCACGATAGGCCAGCAAAGCGGCTGCCCGCCAGGGCCTTTTCCATGGCCGCGGCCGAGATCGTGACAGTTTTCTGACCCTCGTAATCCTTCTGAAAAAAGCCTCCCAGCTGCCGGCAGTCCTCCGTACACAGCCCCGAGAGCCGCACCGTGCCGCCGAAACGTCCAAGACTATGGTATTTCTCCGCAACCTTTACAAACAGCCTGTCATATATTTTCCGCCGCCTGAAATATCGGATACATTCCTCCAACTGGTTTTGATCACTCATGCCTTTTGACTCCCATGCCCTAATCCCTGTAACCCTTTGTTATTCCGTTTCCCGCTCCCCATTCACCAATCTGCGTTCCTTTCCGTTCCAGATATATTGGATCACCGTCACGAACTTTGCGTTTTCCGGCCGCAGCAGCTGATAGATGGCCAGCCCCGGAACCGTGTCATAGTCTCCCCACAGCACCTGGGAATTGATCATGAAGTTGAAGCGGCACTCCACCATCAGCTTGAACATATCGCGGATATTTGTCTCATCCACCCCCGCAAATGCCTCGTCCAGAGAAATCAGTCTGGGGGCGTCCTCTCTGGCGCCCGCGTACTTTGCCACCACCGCCGAAAAAAGCGGCACATACATGGACATGGCTTTTTCCCCGCCGCTGAAAGTAAAGAACACCCGATCCGTCAGATCCCTCTTCCTCTCCCCCGTCTTCTGGCATTCCAATGTGAATTCAAACCATTTGCGGTAATCCAGCACCTCCCGCATGATGGCGTGGAAGGACTGCACAGAGTTCCCCTCCGCTGTGATCTTCCTCGCCTCGGCGATCTTGGATCGGAAGTGCAGGGACAGCTTCTCCACCTCTTCATCACGCATGATTTCCGCGTCCTTGGACAATAGCTCCACCAACTCCCTGGTATCCAGTTCTTCCTCCTTCTGTGCCTGCTTGTTCTTCCAGCTCAGGCTCAATTTCAGTCCGCTGGAGGTATGCATGGAGTCCATGAGGAGGTTCATATTGCTCACCCACCGCTTGCTGGAGTGGATCTTGGCACGGATCTTCTTGCTGATGGTATTGGCCAGGATATCCTCAAACAGTTCCCTCTCCTTATCGCTGAGCAGGCGCTTTTGGACCTCCGCATCCTCCCGCAGCTTCTCCAGCAGTTCCTTGAACTTGACGTTTATCCCCCGGTATTTTCCTACAATGTCGGTTCTGCGCATGGAGACCCCAAACGTGTTTTCCTCCTCATCCTCCTCGAAAAGCGGCTGCAGGGTAAGCTGAAATTCCACCAGATATCCACGGTTCTCATGATAGATTTCCTGCAGGCGGCCATGGAGATCCGACTGCTTTTTGCCGCCGAATTTGCCTGCCAGCATAGCGCATACCTTTGTCGCCTGGTCCTCCATGTCCTCGCTGAGTACAAACAGCCCCTCCACATATCCCAGCTGGTATTCCTCCCGAAATCCCTTCTCAAAACGCTTATATCTCTGAAGATCTCTCTGATGGCTCTCCTGCTGCTGTTCCAATTCCCTCCCCAGCTGTTCCTGCTTCTCCTGCAGCTGGGCCTGCCTGCTTCTGCAATCCTCCCGGAGTTCAGGCAGCGCTTTCAGCCTTGCCAGACAGTAGTCCAACCGCTCTCTGATCTTTTCATAATCGGTCAGTTCCAATTGTCTTTGCACAGACACAAGAGATGCCTCCAGATCATTTCTCTTCCGGGATATCCTGCCAAGTTCATAGCGGATCATGTCCAAGTCCTGATCAATCGCTTCCAGGCTGTCCGCCAGGCTGCTTAAAATAGAAATTCCGTTTCGGTATTCCCCATGCCGCAGCTGAACATCTGTCAATAACTCCCTATATTTTCCCAGCGCGTCCAACGCTTCCGAAAAAACATCCAGCCTTGCCGTAAGATAACATTTAGCGCAGATTTCCCGAACCCTTATCTGCACCTCGTCCAGTTCCTCCCTGGCCTGGCGCAGCTGCTCCCGAAGCAGGGTAACACGTTTGCCCAGCTGCTCCAGTTCATAGCTTTTATCCGCATACTCCCTGGCGGCTGCTTTCAGGTCGGTTTCCGCCGGGAACGCGTCCCACTCCTGCTTTAACAACTCGTTCCGGGCCCGGAGTTCCCCCAGGCCCCTCTCACATTCCTCCAGTTGTTCCAGAAGCAGCCTCTCCTCCTGCTCCAGCTGGGCAAGCTTTTCCCGCCGATATCTTTCCCGGGCCCTTACCCCTATATAACATGCCTGATATGCTCCTGTGACGGTTCCCTCCAGAACGCCTATCCTGTAATTTCCTTCTTTATTTACCCAAGTGCAGCCAATCTCCCCTGCTGCCTCTTTCCCGTCCCGGGCGCCCTTATCCTCCCCCGGCACACATTTTCCATATACCCCGATGGATGATAAAATATGGGAAACGCTCTGATACTTTAAAATATCGTTCTCTCCGTTGTCCACATCCAGAAGTTCCAGCAGGTTCTGTTTCACGCGGGTTACATCGCTGAAAATATAGCGGTCACAGACGCCCCCATCCAGCTTCAGCACAGTCTCCCGATATTCCGCCGGAACAATCAGCGCGTCAAGGACTCCCATGGAAAGCAATGCCTCCTCCAGCAGGGATGCCTGCTCCTCCCCCATTTGCTCGCCAAAGTCTACCACCTTGTAGAACTGCTGGAAGGGAATCCCCTTTTCCTCCAGCAGCTGCCGGCTGCGCCCCACGGCTTCACTGTGATCCGGCTCCGGATCCTTTTTGTCGCGCCACTCCTGAAGTTCCCCGCGGATGTGCTGCAGCTGCTGTGATAAAAGCTTTTTTTCCTGCTCCGCACCATATATTTCCTCCCGCAGTTCTTTCTCCTTGGTGTCGAACGCCTCCTTCCCCAGATTGTGTATCTCGTTGAAATCCGTTCCATAGACATACTTTTCAATCTCCTGGGCGGTGCGCTGCTTTACCTCCTCCGCCAGACGCAATTGCTGATTGTTCTTCTCCCACTGGTAGAATCGTTCTATCCACTCATCCTTTGTCTCCTGAAGCAGCGTTTCGTACTGGCGCAGTTCCCTCTCCTTCTGCTCCTGCTCTCCCCGCAGGCCGTCCATCTCCTGCAGCTTATTGTCATAACTCTCCTGGCGGCTCTTTTCCTCGAAAAGTACCTCTCTGCCCTTTTCCACGCGCTTCACATACTCCCCGAGAAGCCTGGAATGACTCTGGAATGCCTGCTCTTTCCGCGAATCCTCCAGCAGTTCCTTTTTCAGAAACGCAAAATCGTCAAAGGGAATATCCCCCAGCGTCTCCTCCATCTCCGCAAGGGTTGTTTCTATCTCCTCCCATAACAAATCGTTCTGTTCTTTTTGCTTTTTCTGCCTGCTCTCAATCTCCCGGCGTCTGTCGTCTTTTTCCTGCTCCTGTGTTCTCTTCCCGGCAATCTCCTCTTCGGCCTCTTCCTTCTTGCCTGCCAACTCCAGTTCCTGCCGCTTCAGCTTTGCCGCGTCGCTATCCTGCAGGGAACCTTCCTCCTGCTTCAGAACCTCCTCTTCCCTTCTCAGTTCCTCATAGCGTGTCTTTTCTTCTTCCAGCTGTTCACAGCTATCCCCCCTCTGCTGCGCCAGTTCTTTCAGCCGCTTCTCCTGCTTCCTGCACTCCTGGGCACAACCTGTAAAAAGCGCGGCCTTGTCATACAGAACGATCTGGTTATACTGGTCAAAGGACTTTTCTATCTGCTCCGCCGCCCGTATACTTTCATCCAAAGTATCCAGATTGGTCTTCTGGCTGTCCATATTCTCGATGGCTTCTGACATGGGGCGCAGGTCATCCTCGGAAAGAGTCTGTAAAGATCTGCTCAATATCTCATTGATAATCGTCGGCTTGAAATCCTTGGAAAGTTTAGGTGTGCGCAGCTGAATCAGCAGATCCAGCATCTCCTGATACTCCTCTAAGGTCTCAAAGCCAAACAGGAGCCGGTTCACACACTGGACGTACTCGCCCTGGGTTTCCAGTATGCGCCCGCCCTCTCCCAGGCGGTTTCTAAGTTCCTGCCGGGTACAGGTAATCCTGTTCTGAACATCCTTATACAGAAAAAGGTCTTTACCGACGCGCCGCCCGTCCGTCACACAAAAATACCAGGTATCCAGCTTTTTATTCTTTCTCGCCCGAATCCCCATGCCTATGGTAGTATACTGTTCGCTGCCCGTGCGCTTCAATTCCATATACAGATAGCCGGTGCGCTCTTCCCGCTCATCCCCTTCTTCCAGCAGATAATTCTCCATCTTTCGAGCCCGTGACCCAAAGGGATCCAGTCTCTCGGGCCGCATATTTCCGTCCAAAAGCAGGGGAATAAAACTCTGCATGGTGACTGACTTGCCGGAACCGTTGGCTCCCCGCAGAAGCATCCTCCCGTCCAGAAATTCAAATTCCTGTTCGTCATAATACCAAAAGTCTAACAGGCCGATTCTGTGGATCTGCCATTCACTGTTCATTTGTGCTCCCCTTTCCTAATCGAAAATGCATTACCAGTACATCGAATAATAAGTTTCTTACTCATAACTTTGTCTATAAATGTTGCTAAACTACATAACGCCAGAATTTACCGTATTGCATTGGTTAAACGTATATGGCTGGCGTTATGTAGTCAGGTTACTCGGCAATTTTAACTGTTAAGCCGTATAAATCAAGCTTTACTGAAAACTGATGTATCAGTGACTAAATTAATGTTGTAATAGTTACCTATACTGAGAAATCCGCCGGATATTTCCCGATCACCCTGCCCAGCGCCGGCCTGATCAGGATATCATCCCTCTGTTCCTCCACCAGTTCCAGACTGATCAGGTATGAGGATATCTCCCTGTAAAACTCTTCCGTCACCATCTCCCGATAAGTCTTGATAAATCCTTGGCCAAAGCGCTCCTTGCACTCTTCCAGCAGGCTTCGGAACGTCTCCCGGGATATCCGTATGTTCTCATCCTTCCGCACTTCATATTTGCCCGTGTCCACCTTCTCCCGGAGCAGCAAACCGCATAAGAGAACAATATCCGAGAGGGTGTTCTCCTCCGGGATGCAGCGCCCCATATGGCTGTCCTCTCCCAGTATCAAATAGGCGCTGCTGCGGTATACCTGCAATTCGCAGGGGATGAATCCCTCCAATTCCCCCTGTATCATATTCCGGTAATTTCTCAGATAGGCGAAGTCCTCTTCGTTCTCCTCCGTGCGGTAGATTCCCATGGTCATGAGCAGACTTCGATAGATACGCTGTCTCCTGACAATTCCGCGATCCTCGTCCACATCGATCCAATCCGCTTTCATGAAATCCGCGTATCCCGAATAATCCATAATATTCTGGGTAAAATTGCGCATGAAAAAACGGGAAACGCCGGTATTTTCATACAGCACTTCACCGCTGTAATCCTTGGCAAAACCTTCCTCGCTGCCGTCGTCCACGTTCAAAATGCCCGCTGCCACACAGTATTTCATCACCTTTATCAGATGTCGCCGGTAGCTGTACACAGTCCAGTCTATCTGTTCTTCCCCATACTGTCCCTGTACATATTCCGTGAGTTCCGACAATACGAATTGCTCCTGTGCCTCCTTGTCCTCCAAAAACATTAGTATCAGGCAAAGAAACGCATACTGGATGGGTTCCGTAAAATCCTGTATTCCCATCCATCGCTCGGGTTTTGCCGGAACCTTTTCCACTTTTACCAGATAAGGATTTACCATGACCTGATAACCCATTTTCTCTGTGAGAAATTTTTTTACCGTGCCGATCTCATCTTTCATCCGGTAATACAGTTCCTTGTCTCTTGCCTTCAGGATCCATCGTCTGCCAAGCAGTGTTTCCAATGTATTCATTGCAATTACATTCCTTCATTATTAAATGTACTACGTTTCCGTGCGCCTCGGCGCACATTTGATTCAAGAGAGCTAAACGCGGAGCGTTTTGCTCATTGTTCCTTGATTCCGTGCGCCTCGGCGCACATTTGATTCAGGAGAGCTAAACGCGGAGCGTTTTGCTCATTGTTCCTTGATTCCGTGCGCCTCGGCGCACATTTGATTCAGGAGAGCTAAACGCGGAGCGTTTTGCTCATTGTTCCTTGATTCCGTGCGCCTCGGCGCACATTTGATTCAGGAGAGCTAAACGCGGAGCGTTTTGCTCATTGTTCCACATATGCCGTCTCATTCAAACAGTATGGTATACGCAGGCATACGAAATGTTCCGTCCGTACATTTCAGCACACAAGTTTTCTGCTCATCCTCCAATATCACGGAGAAAGCCTGTCCGTCCTCCGTCTTGCCACGGCGGGTTTTACTCTCCAGTCCTTTGGAGAGCCATGTCAAAAAGATATCCCTGACCTGGGGGGCAATCTCCGGCAGGGCGGCAAATTCCAACCGTCCGTCTTGGATATAACTCTTCAGCAGGCTTCTCTCTTCCTCCAGCCGTCGGACCATGGCCTGGCGCACCGCCTCTTTCTCTCTGGTCCGATCCTCTATGCCGGAGCGCTTCGATTTTTCCCTGTAATTGCGTACACGGGGCTGGATGATAATCTCCTGGGGCTCTTCGTCAAAGACGCCGCTGTTGATGCTGTCCGTCTGCCTCGGGAAATCCCCTTTTATGTGCAGCGGCTTTTCTATCCCGAAAACCATCGCCGCCAGCTTATGCGCCTCGTCAATGTCCTTACATCCGGCAAACATCCCTGCCAGCTTTCGATACTCCTCCCGGCGATTGGCTCCGCTGTTATTCTGTTCACTGAGACGATTGGCATACCGGGTGATCTTTCGAATCACTTCATTGGTTGTGTCAAAGACTCTCATGGCCTCGGACTGTACCCCGTCGGCCCCTGCAAACCATTTTCGGATGTTTTCCCAGCGCCCTTTCATCCTCTCATAAATCTGCTGTTCATCCACCTCCGCCTCGATTCTGGGGATGGACAATTCATAGACCGTCACCTGATCCAGCACGTATTTCACCGTCTCCGGCCGCACTTTCCGCAGCGCCTGCTCAATGGCGTTCACATTTACCTGGAGACTTTTCACAAAAGAGCGGAGATATTCGATAAGGTGATCCTTGAATACCAGAAATTCCCTGGTCTTCATCATCTCTTCCGCCTTTACGCTGTTCAATTCTCTCATATAGTCCTGATAATTCTGATTTAAACGGATAAAATCATTGTTCAGGTCACTCCACCAGCCATGGATCTGCTCCGCATCCTTCTGGGACATCTCCTCCGCTTTTCCCAGGGAGATGCGCAGCCTCTCCAAAAGCGTGGGCTCCAGCGATGCCCCCTCTATAAACAAATTTTCCAGCCGGATTACCATACGCTCAATCTCGACCGTTGTCTCCGTAAGCTGGAAGCGAAATTTTTTATTTTTAAATTCTTCTATGGTGGAGACTCTTTTAGTGTCCTGGATTGTTGCCAGATTCCCCCAACTCGTCAGCGTCTCCAGATCCTGCTGACACTGCTCCATGGTATAGCCCGCAAAGTACGGATCCTCCGTCAGTTCTTCGTAGACCTCTTCCTGATACATCCAGTATTTCAGTTTCTCATAATTTTGATAGAACAGACGGGCAATAGAACGATATCTGTCTGTGTTTTCCACATCCAGATATTTGGCCTCTCGCACAGGTTTGACTAATTTTTCGTTGACTTTCATCGGTTTGCCCTGTCCCTTTACTTTGCTGATTTTATATTATAATTAAAGACCATGGGTATCTTTACCTTTTTGTATTCCATATTATACCACAGCTGCTTTTTTCCTGCAATTCCAACTTATACTGCTTAACAAAATTTCCAAGTAACCTGACTACATAACGCCAGCCATATACGTTTAACCAATGCAGTACGGTAAATTCTGACGTTATGTAGTATAAATTCCAGTTTCACCAGTAATACCGCCGCACAGATCAGCACCTCTTCTTGACGCCCTATACTTATTGTCCCCGCCGTCCTCCTCTTTCTGCCACTTTCTACAGAACTATTCCATATCCAAGCCGCTGTAAAACCTTGACGTCATTATACCCCGGTGATAAAATAGTCCCACGGGTACTATATGAAAACAACAGACTTCAAAATATGAAGGAGAAAATTAATGCTCAAAGAAACCATGCAGAATTATTCGTTTATACCAACAGACGAAAATACTTTAGCCAGTATTGATAAAAAGTATAAGGAATACAAAGAATACGAAGATTCTGAGTTTAAATCTAATAGCAATGTTTATCGGCGTTACAAGTTTAAAGACGGATCCTCTATTACAGTTTATAAGGATGCATATAAACACGGCCAAAAATTGAGAAACGGAAAGGTTTATATGTATGGACGAAATGAAGATTATCAAGAATTTCGTGAAAAAGACATGAGCGGCAATAATAGACCTATAGAAGAGGCGAAAGCAGATTCTCCGCTTATCGCGGATTTAAATTTCAATCATAAAATAATCGGAAGTGACGAAACCGGTAAAGGAGAACCTTTTAAATATCTGGTTGTTACAGCCGCATATACAAATGGTACGGACGACATAAAAAAATATATCAAAATGGGAATTGACGATTCTAAGGAGACTCCCAATAAAATACAGAAAATAGGAGAAGAAGTTACCGGCGTTCACAGTTGGAATGAACTTCTGGGGAAACTAAATAATAAAGCCCTCTTCGTCACAGATTGCTCCGTCACAAAAATTATAACAAACAAGGAGTACAACAAAAGATGCCCTGAAGAAAATGTAAATGATATTCTAAAAAAGGCCCACCTGGAGGTCTTAAAAGAAGTTTCCAAACAACATCCTGACAGCAAAATTGTAGTAGACAATTTTTATGACAAAAATGAACTAGCCATACGGAACTTTAAAGAAGAACTGTCTTTCGGCGCTTCTTCAATAGACCCTAATCATATATTTGTAACTACCAAAGCCGACTCAAAAATCATGGCCGTTTCCCTGGCGTCTATGATAAGTACATACATATGTAATCTCGGCTGCGAATATGTACAAGAGATTTTAGACAATATCAAAGAAAATTCCGCGGAGAATCTTCTTCTGCCTCTAAATAGTCCGGGAGCAAAAACTCTGGCAGAATTTTTCTCAAAGCTGAGGCCGGATTCACTGGAAGACTTTGTAAATAAACATGCCAAAAAAAGGTTTGGTAACGTTGAGGCTGCGCTTTCCATGATAAAGCAAGGGGGATCGCTATGAACTTAAAACAAATCACTTTTATATTTGAAAATTGTGACAGCATTACAATAGAAGGTACATACATAGGTGCTTTTTTAGTAGATGACATAAAAACCTCCATTAGAAGAACCAGTATCAATTCAATCCACCGAATGGATACTGCCTATACGGTTGTGGTAGAAATACTTAAAGAGGCCAATAAAGAATTTTATGATTTTGACCTATACGATGAGGACGATTTCAGGCGAATGACTTTTGACAGACTCATGGAATATGGCAATATTGCAAGTATTCAGTTCGAATTAGAAGAAAATCCTGCCGGAACGGGGCAATCCCCCTGTACCGAATACTATTATTATGTGAATTGGACCGGAGACAGTAAATATACAAACGCCGCACAAAAGACTTATGTAAGTCCCTGCGGCAATCTCTATATTGTTATAGCGGACGGGAAAGAGATTGAAGATTTCCTCAATCCTTTCCCATAACAGTATCTCTATTCCTTTTACGGAGGCCATCAGCCTTTATAAGCAGCCTTGATTTCTTCCTCTGTGAGACAATGCTCTTCGCTGTTTATAACCGCGTTCACCAGCCGTTTTAGCGCGTCCTTATTCTCGTTAATAATCTTTATGGCCTCCTGCAGCCGCTCCGATAAGATTTGATTGATCAAATTCTGTGCTTTCTCATTATGGAGCAATTGTTCCTCTGAAATGGCAGCAAGCCCAACCTCCTCCTCATACATTCCACCGGCGCAGACCATCTTTGCGGCAAGCTTTGTCGCGGATTCCAGATCGCTGGAGGCTCCAAATGTAAGACCATATCCCTGGACCATTTCCGCGGCTCTTCCTCCAAGTATTCCGCTGATTCTTTGCAGATACTCCTCTTTTGTGCAGTGCCTGGGCATATTTTCCTGCAGCACATAACCGCCGTGTGATCCCCTTGCCACAACGCTCATATATTTAGGACTTCTCCCATAAAACAGGGCAATGAGGGCATGACCCGCTTCATGGCAGGCTGTATGTTTTATGTTTTCCTCAGAGTTCTCTTCCCATTCTTCTCCGTAAAGCAATTCTTCAAAAGTCTCATCCAGCAGGCTGTCATTTACCCTGACATCCGCACGAATAGCTTCTCTCAGCGCCGCCTCTATCACATTCTCAAGGTCGGCAAAACTCTTTCCATCCGACCGAAGAACAATGCTGCTAATCTCACTTTCTGAAACATCAAACATATCTTTATGTTGCATGAGCATCTGCTCCAGCTTCCATCTTCTTCCCTTTTCACCCGGTAGATTGACGCGTGACCTTCTGTCAAAACGCCTTAGAAACGCACGGTCTAAGTCCTCTTCTTCCGCATTGGTCGCTGCCATAACAAATACCGGTTTGTTATCTACTTTCTTGAATCCATCCATCTCTGTTAAAAGCGCGTTTAGGATTATGTTGTTGCCTGTCTGCCGTCTGTCCCGGGCAATTGCGTCCACTTCATCTATGAACAGTACCGCCGGCGCGTACTTCCTTGCGACACGAAATATACGATGTACCTGTTCGGCTCCGTCGTTGCTTACCAGCTTATCCGCGCCAATCTCCAGAAAACACACCCCTGATTCTGTGGCAACTACCTTTGCAAGAGAAGTCTTTCCTGTTCCCGCAGGTCCATACAGTAATATACCTTTAGGTACTCTGACGCCTTTTTGGAAATATTCCTTTGTATTTTTTAAGTAATCAATAAAGTATTTCAGTTCTTTTTTTATGATATTGGATGCGTAAATGTCATCCCAGTGCTTATTCGGCTGCGCGTCCGCCGACAGCAGAAGGTCTTTGTCCTCCGCTTCAACAGCATCTTCCAGCTTGAAATCGCACAAAATAATCCTGGCGTATTTTTGTTTTTCATCCAGTTCTATTTTTTTATCATATGCAATTTTCTGATGCCGCAAAGACAGCGTTTCCATTGTCTTTTGGCAGCATGCATCCCAATAAACCTGCAAAAGCTCGGTTTGTATATTTTCCCGCCTGATAAGCTCCGACATTCCGCGGCGGCCCAGTTCCGCCTTTTCCGTCCGACTATAGGAATGCCCTTTGTCTCCATGTAAAATATAAACGGGAACATCCGCATAATCTGTTCTTATATTTGAAAATACCTTGCTTCCCTCCGTACACATATCTACAATACGCAAGCCGTTTTCATTTTCCTTCATTCCATATTCATAATCGACTGCCGCCAGGATGACATTTTCCTTACGGAGAATCTGCATAAATTCTTCCGTGTCGGTCGTCGCCATGATCCGAACATTATTTTCCGCTAATCTTTCATTATGGATTTCCTCTGCCTGGCCGAATATTGCAATCACACAGTTCTTTTCCCCCAGATAGAACTGCTTTATTTCATCCGTCGTATCCGAGAAATCATGTTCCAATGTGATTTTTTTCAAGTCGGTTTTCCAGTCAAATCCCTGGGTTTCGTCCGCCTGAGACAGCAATAGAAACAGTGCGTTGTCTAAAATTTTTCCCGCAAGCACGGTTGCGTTTCTGGCATCCATACTGCCTCCCATAGAGTACAGCGCGGTAGCCGCAAACTTATCATCGCTGTTTTCGATATCATATCCGTATTCTTTTTTTAACAGTTGTATCTGTTTTTCCAGATTCGTCTTTATAATCTTAAGAATGGCATCCGTCCGCAAATGATTGAACATAATGACTGTGTGAGAAGACATTCTGGAAATAATTTCCGGCGGAAAATAGGGGACATCTGACTGTGGATTCATGTCTTTTTTTAAGGCGTCTATGATGACGCTGTCCGGCAGTAGTGTCAGATTTTCATTTTCAGCATCCTGATATAATTGTTTTCCTGCGTTCGTGGTAAAGATGACAATGGTGTTCCGAAAGTCAATATCTTTATTCCAATGCTTATCCTCACATTTTCCATTGTCCAAAATCTGGAGAAAAAGTACAATCACCTCCCTGCACGCCTTTTCAATTTCGTCAAACAGTAGTACGCATCGGGGATTTTTATCTACAAAGTCTGTCAGCACACCGGGGGTCGCATTATTCCATGTAGTGTTATGTCCAACCAAGTCCTGTGCATTGCTGTAATGAGAATAGGCGGACATATCAAAGCGTTTATAAGCAATTCCCAAGGTATCGGCAATGGTTTCCGCAATAAAGGTCTTACCCACACCCGATGGTCCCGCAAACAGATACGCATGTCTGGGGCCTTTCTTTTTACTGCCTGCATTTACTGTTTTTTCCGCGGAAAAATAGGCATTTGTGAATTTATCAATCACATCGTCCTGTCCGATAACTTCACTCTTTAACGCAATATCAATCGCAGTGGCTCGCGCTTCAATACTCTGCATGGAAACCTTGGTTTCTTTATGCTCTTTTATCAGCAAATCCGGATTTTGGAAAGGGCCGGATATCTCCAAAAGATCCGCACGATACAACGGATTCCCCACAAGTTCCTTATATAGCCCCAGAACCGTATGCCCATGCCGGCTTTGGCGAAAAAATTTTCTCAGAGCTACACAGGCTTCGGGATTGGGGTTCGAATAATTTTCTAATTTTTTCGCTTTTACCATGAGCCGGTTTAAAACCTCTGATAAATCGTCAGCCTTCATGTCGTTGTCTTCAAAATGTTTTTTTAGTCGAATATAATCTTCTGTCTCATGCCATATCTCCTGTATATCGGACTGCGCATTAGCAAATGGCAAGCGACCTGATTTTAGGTCATATCTTTTTGGGTAATCATATAATATTCTATCATCCTGTAAGACTAGATAGAGCAACGCCGTATACAATGAGATGCAGGCGTATTTGCCAGTCCGTGTAATTTTAGAAAAAAGCTGTGAACGTCCGGCGCCGGCACATTCCGTTAACAGGAGCACAACCCATGGAGAGTTTCCAGAGGAATCCGATTTCAAACCTGCCGTTTCCAAAACATCCTGGTAGGATTTTTCCTTCTCCAAAGCTGCCCTCTCGTCATACCCTTCCCAAAACAAGTCCCCTGCCGGTTCTGATTCTTCCGGATTTTCCCTTAAATATTCGTTTGCCTGTTTCTTTGCATGAGCATAACTCATTTCTACCGTTTCGTCCTCATTCTCCTTTTCCGTCATATACGTAAAACTGCGGTATTCCGCGCCGCCAAATCCCTTTACCTGCTGTTCTGTTTCTGCCCATACCTCGTAAATACCTGGAATACGTCCTTTTCTTACTGCATAAATTTTTTTCTTCATGTAATATCCCTTTCGTTATCCAATTTGCTCATTTATAATTCCAAAAATATTATAGCGAATAGGATTTGTAAATTCAACAAAAAACAGCTTTCGAATACCATACCCAATATTTTTTGCATGAATATGAATTTTGTGGTAAAATGATATTATCCTTCTGACAGGGCTTCCCCCGTATCCCGGTCAGCTGGGACACGGAGAATAATACGCTGCGGTTTCGCCGCTTTATAACTGCTTTCGCAATATAATATCATACAACATCAACAGGAGGATTTCATTTATGCCGCTAACTTATGAAACTTACAAAACAGAACCCATGAGCCTTACCATGGAAGAAATGGCTTCTCTGCACAGTGAACTGGCAGGAGAAGTCGGAAACATCGGCGACGATACCGTTACCGACCTGTATAACGACCTGCTATTCGCCGCTGTAAGATATTTGGAATCACGCGCCCACTGGCCTCTGTGGACAAAAGAAGAAAAAACAGCGAATGACAGCGACCGCACCCGGCGCCACAACAGCGCAATAGATAAGCTGAATATACTGGCAAGATATCTGAAATCACAGGGCGAAGCAGCTTCATGGCGTGAAGCCCTTGGCGATGAGAAGGAAAATCCCGTTATCAGAAAGCGCATCGGTGATTTCGTCTGTTATATTGCCTTTATAGGAAGCCTGAACGCGAGATAAACCCTGCTGCCGCCTGCCCCGGACACAAAAGATAACTGCGTTAGCAATACTGTTATCTCCAAAATAAGCATTATAGCCATAGGTAATGGCAAAGCAAAGTCCGTAGCCAAATGTCCGAAATGACAGTAGCAGTAAAAAGTGAACTGAATATCCTTGTTATTGGAGATCACACAGCAGATGTGTTCTTTATCTATGTTAAAATGCTTTGGACAAATTCCCTCTTTTTCATATTCTGCAAGATACTCGTCTGTCAAAGCGAAAACTTCCGTCAGTTCCGCACGTATCTTTTCCACTGTTTCTGCCTGAATGACGGCAAGAATCCTGGCTTCCGGATCAAAAGGAAGTCCGAGTTGTCGCAGTTCCTCCAGAGCCCTTTTCGTTCCTTTTCTGAAATACTGACCGTTATATAACATTACAGCATTTTCTATAAACTCAATAGCCGCTCCAGCGCAGTTCCTGGCTTTGAATGGCCGGTTTCTTGTCATTTACTATAGTTCAACAGGCAAATGTCCGCAAAATGTTACAACCGGCAATTTTCATTTAAAAACAAAAATTTCTTCAATCGGGACTTCTACGGCCCTGGAAATATCAATCGCCAGCTTCAGCGACGGATTATACTGCGCCTTTTCCAGACGCATGATCGTTTCCCGGCGCACTCCTACTTTTTCTGCCAGCTGCTCCTGTGTCAGATCTTTCATTTGCCGGTACTTTTTTAACCTGCATTCAAATTCTGCCATCTCCTATTCCTCGCTTTCCTCTGCCTGGTCGTCATGGTCATATCGGTACAGCAAATATTCAGAGAGGAAAATCCCCAAAGCCAATGCAAGGGAAAGCGTAATAATGAAAGCAATCAGGGTATACTCAAGATTTCCAAAAAGTTTTCCCTGGCAAAGAATTATCAGTGCAAGAAGCATGGCTCCAAAAGTAATTTTATACGCTTTCAGCTTAGCGCGGGCAATGTTCTCACGAAAGCGCTCATCCATAAATGTCCCTGACATCTTTCCCTCATAGTAAAAACCAAAAAAACCGAAGAACAGGAAAAACACAAATGGAAAAACTGTACCATCCACAGAGTATGTCCAAAAACCGGCAAACCCCAAAAATCCCAATACTCCTAAACACCCCAGCTTTGGATTTATTTTACGGGCGATGCCTGTTTCTTCCGCTTGTCTCTTCTTTTTTTCCGCATGGATAAAAAGCATGACAAACAATGCAACAAGATAAACGCAAGTGAGAAAACCCGAAACAATCATCGGCAAATCCCTTATCTCGAATACATAATTCCTGAAATCCATCGGGACTACCAGGCGTGAATCATTAAAAGCAATCGCATACCACAGCGAAAGAAGCACACTCAGCACACAAACTATCCCACAGCCGATCCAAATTTTCATCTTGTTCTTGTTCGTTTTCATATTGTTCCTCCTTTTATTGAGATATATTTATCTCTTTATGTGATAAATATATCTCTACTTTTGCTTTTTGTCAACAGGAAAGAGAGAAATATATCACATTTGTCATACAAAGCATAGAATCTACGATTCGCAAGCCTCCCCTTGTCACAAAATCAAGTAGGGAAGATTTTATCCCTACTCGGCGCGCGGCCCGCGCGCCGCTTCAGCGGCAAAACTCCACCACACGGGCCTGCGCATAAATAACGGGATGCACAATTGCCTGCACCCCGTTGTTTTCATCCTATATCAGTCAATTAATATCCCGTTTCCGATATACCTTTACCGCAACCCGGTACGAGACCAAAAACCAGATAACAGAAATGATAAGCACAATATTGAAAGCCAGAAGGATATTCTCCTTTACAGGAAAAACCAAATTGATAAGAAGCACAAGTCCCGTAATAATCCCTGTCCCTGCCATAAATGACATCATAAAGACAATCTGCGATTTTTCCGGGTCAAACAGATATGCGCACGGCAGGCTTATGCCGCCCGCCAGCAGGGTAGCGCTTATCCCGATAGAGCCATACAGCAATAGCGAGTGAAGCGTTATATCCGTACCGAAGCGCACAAGGACAACACAGGGAATCAACGCAGTAACCAGCCCCAATACGGCAAGCAGGATATAAAACAGAAACCCATTGCCGTTGGCGATGGGATTCCTGTGTCAAAAAAGTTATTCAACTGTAATCACTACAATCTTCACAGCTTCATCCGGGTGCTCTTCATCAAAATTAATCAGCCCCCGGTAACTGATCTCTACTTTATCGCCCACGGCAATCGAGTGATCTCCTTCTGCTTCCTTAGCGCTCTCCGTGGAACATCCTTCCAGTATCTGGGCATTCTCCGTGGAAAAATAATATAGCATGTCATCATCTGGGTTTTTGATTGTGATTGTGTTACCTTCATACTTTTCAACAATTCCGGCAATGGGATCGCACACTGTGTTTTCTTCGTCTTCCGGAGAAGTTTTTCTATCCTCTTCTGTAATCTCCGGCTTTGGCAGTTCCACATCATTCGTTTCTGTCGTTTTTGTATCTGCAGTTTCTTCCTTATCCGTTTCCTGCCGGGAATCAGTCTCTACAGATACGGCATCCCCTTCTGATTCGGATGAGCAGGCGGTCATCCCCATTGCTATAGCAATCATAAACATCAGTATAAATTTCTTTTTCATAATCTTCCTCCCATATTCTAAAAGAACCGTATTTCTGTGGCATGAAATTGTCTCCGTCATTATCTCTTATCGAAACGTCATTTCCTCCTTCCGCCGATATTTCATCTGTCTGGATTTTTCTGTCTTAGCAGCAGTTTCAGCAACGGAACCGCAGCCACCTCCTGTTTATCATCATAGAAACAATGGCTATTATAATCTGCCTGCATCATTCATGCAACCCGTTTGCCGCGAAATGCTATCTGGATGCAGTGAATGTCTGTGAACTGTTTCCATTGGCTGAGCCAAACCGCAGCAATACTCCGATGTGTCTCTGGTCTACTGCTGCAGCTTTATGGTATCCACAATGGACAGCTGCCCGATTCTTTTGATTGGCCGCCGAATCGCCAACGCCGCAGATCCAATACATAACATGACGATCAGCAGCAGGGAGGCAACGGGAAGCTGCCATGTTGTTCCCCATTTATCCGCAATCAGGAACTGGAACATCATCTTATTCAGCGGTAAGCCCAGGACACATCCGGTGATACATCCTAAGACTGCATAGGTGCTTGCCTCTGCGGCAATCATCTTATAGAGCTGCCCGGATCCCATTCCAATGGAACGCATCACGCCATACTGTCTGGTCCTTGCCGCCACGCTGGCATTCATACTGTTAAAGATATTGAATACGGTGATCAGCGCAATGATGAGCAGGAACCCATAAATAAACACCGCGCCTGTATAATAGGAACTTTGGGATTCCGAATTTGACAGCCGTTTATCCGCAATGGAGACGTCAGATGGAAGCAGGCTCCGTATTGCCGATACTGTCTCATCCGTGCCGCTGCCTGCAAGCTGTATATCCACAGTCGTATAACCTGCCGCACCAATGCTCTCTGTAAATAGCTGTTCCGAGCATATGATGTATCCAAGGCTTCCCGCTTCACTTGATGCATTTGTAGAAGAAAGGATTCCCGCGATCCTCACCTGCTTCTCCCCAAAAGGCGTATGGAGCGTCACGATGTCCCCGGCCTTCCACTGCATGCCGTCCCGGTAGGACACTAAGATATCCCCGGCTCCTCCCGAAACCGCATCGATATTTCCCCCGTTCAGTTCCTCTTTTGCCCATTTGAACTGATTTTCTTCATAAGAAACCAGCGTGGCCGTTCCGCTCTCGGTATCGGAAGAAATGGATAAGCCGCCATATTCCATTCTGCCAAAAGCACACTTCACACCCTCCACGGCTTCGATTTCCTCTATTACAGAAGTTTCCAGCCCTGCAGCGGCTGTCACTGATACATCCCCCGCCCACGGGGCTAATGCAGGCATACCCTGGCCCAGGAAGACGACCATCACCTGGAAAGCAAGGAAAAGCATGATGCTGATGGCAAAGGAACAGGTCATCAGGAATAAATTCTTTTTCCCGGACAACGCATGGAACATGCCCATGCCTGTTTCCACATGGAACAGTTTTGTATTCGCCGCACGCTTATTCTGCGTCAGCTGGGAGCCTCCGCTGATTGCCGTGACAGGCGAAACCCTGGAGGCCTTTTTCGCCGGGGAAAGGGAAGCAAGAAGGACGATCAGGAAGCCCACCACAATCCCTGCCAATATACCGGCGATACTGAATTCAAACAGCGGAACCTCAGAAAACCGGTCTCCGCTGATGGATTTAAGCAGCAGGCAGGCGGCCCATGTCACAGCCTGACCCGCCAGCAGGCCAATGGGAACGCCCTTTGCGCTCTGCCCGAGCCCCTGCAGGATCACAAAATGCTTTACCTGTTTCCTGGATGCTCCCAGACAGCGCAGCAACCCATAATCTTTCGTCCTCTCCAATACATTAGTATTAAAGCTTGCGGAGATCATTACCGTCCCCGCAATCAAAACAAGGAAAACCAAGATCGCCGCAATCAGATAGAGGGCCTGCATGATGTTGCTCTCACTTTGTCCCATCAGTCCCAATAAAGCGGTATTTTCTGAGATCTGGCCGTCAGAAAGGCCAAACTGGCTCTTGATTTCCTTTATGGCCTCCTGAATATGGGCGCCGCTCTTAAACCGGATGCGGTAGGTGGTTCCGTCTGCCGCGTTTTCATCCGCAATGGCAAGGAAGCCCTCTTCGCAAAGCGCCATCCCACAGATATCCGCTTTCAGCATGGAACCCATATCCCCAAGGGTTCCGGTAATCCGATATTGTTTTTGTGAGCCGTCCGGAACCGTAACCGTCACGTTATCGCCAATGGACAGACCCAGCTGACCCATGGCGTTTTCATTCAGCAGCGCCTCATCCGGCAGGGAAGGGTACACCCCTGCCGTCATATCCATTTCGGTGAGGGATTCCATTGTTTCTTCATTTGCCCCCACAAAACTGACGACTTTGCCGGACAGCATCCCCGTACTGCCCTGGTAGACCCATCCTGATAAAGCCACGTCAACCCTTGCTGACACCAGTTCTGCCGTCTCCGCCTCCACATCATGGAGCGCCGCATGGTATTCGCCATTGGTTTTAATAAAATAATTCTTCTGGGAACGCATCGCCATGTCCGCCATACTGAAAATCGCCATTACAAGGCATACCGAAAGCGTGATGCACAGCACGGAGATCCGGTTATTTTTGCGGTGAACCTTTTCATACTGGGGTATCAGTTCAAGATAACTTCTCATCTCGCCGCCACCCCCAAATCCTTCAGCCTTCCGTCCGTCATGCGCAGTACCCGGTCTGATGCATCCGCATGGTTCTCATTGTGGGTGATCATCAGGATTGTCTGCCTGTACTTGGCCGACATGGATTTCAAGAGGGTGATGACCTCCTGGCTGTTCTTGGAATCCAGGTTCCCGGTAGGCTCATCCGCCATGATGATGGCAGGACGGGCCGCCAGCGCCCTCCCGATTGCCACCCTCTGCTGCTGACCTCCGGAAAGCTGGCTGGGAAGGTGCTTCCTGCGTTCCTTTAATCCCAGAATCTCCAACAGTTCCTCCACATACTTCTGATCCGGCTTCTGGTAGTCCAGAAGCAAGGGGAATGTAATGTTCTGTTCAACATTCAGTTCCGGGATCAGGTTAAAGGACTGGAAGATAAACCCGATATTCTGGCGGCGGAATACCGTAAGCTTCTTTTCGGGCATGGAAAAAATGTCCTTGTCATCAATCCGCACTTTCCCGGAGGTTGGGTTATCCAAGGCTCCCACCACATTTAAAAGTGTACTTTTCCCAGAACCGGATTCGCCTACGATGGCGATAAATTCCCCTTTGCCCACGGAGAAGGAAACATGGTCAAGCGCCCGGACTTCCGCTTCCCCTTTTCCATAGGTCTTGCATAGATTCTGTACTTCAAGAATATTCATATTCATTACCTGCCTTTCAGGAATTATCTTACCCGCTGGGTCTTACTTTCACATGAATTTCATCTTACTCTTTTGTAAGATGGAAAAAACTTAAGACAAACCTGCTGCCCCGGCCGACCCTGCTGGTTACGGAAATCGTCCCCTGATGGGCTTCCACAATGGATTTTGCCAGCGGCAGCCCCAGACCTATTCCATGGGTATCCTGGGAAAAACGGCTTCGGTAGAACCGCTTGAATATATTATGGATGTCCTCCTGGTGGATCCCTGTCCCATTGTCTTCCACCACAATATTTGTAAGAAGGGGCGTCCTCTCCCAGCTGATTACTACTTTCCCGCCCTTCCCAGTATGCTCCAGCGCATTTTTTACCACATTCCCCAAAGCTTCCGACATCCAGAGGGCATCGCAGTAAAGAGAAACCTCGCTGTTCCCGGATAACACGATCTCCTTCGCTTCCTGGGCCGCCAGTGTCTCAAAGCGTTCCGTCACGTCCTTAAGGAGCATTTCCACGTTTTCCTCCGCCTTTTCCATCCTGACCGTGCCTGCGTCCAGTTTGGCTATTTTTAAGAGCGTATAAACCACATCCTCCACCCGGCGTATTTCCCGCAGGGATTTCTGGCTGAATGCATGGATGGTTTCGCTGTCCATACCCTCCTGCGCCATAATCTCATCATACATCTTAAGCGCTGCCAGGGGCGTCTTTAACTGGTGGGAAACATCCGAGATCATATCCTGCAGAAATACACGCGTCTGTTTTTCATGTTCTGCCTGGGCAGAAAGGATTGCGGCAAGCTCATTGATCCTGTGGAACAGGCTGTACCAGTCCCCGGTTTCCTCACTGTCAATCCTCTGTCCTGTATCGCCTGAAAGGAACCGGGTAATCACAATATCTGCCTTTGCTATCGCTTTGTTTTGTTTCCGGATGTAGATCCAGACTGTCAGAAAAACAGCCAGAAAAATGCTAAAAAGCATACCTCCAAGACAAGCGGCGGTATGCTTAAGATAAGCGTAGGCGGCAGGAATCAGCCTGGGATCCGCATTTTCATGGTATCCCGCTTCCTTAAGGGCCTGCCTCCCGGCCTCCAGGTCAGAGTCCGTTTTGTCTTTTGTAAATGCGGCTGCCACATTTGCGTCCGGGTGGTTGACCAGATACCCTGCCGTCCCATAATCATGCTCCACCATTGCTTTCTGGAAATCATTTGTCATATAGAATAAGAGGATGCCCAGTCCTGCCGCCGCAGCCAGGCAGATGGCAAGCAGCCAGCACAGCATCCTCCTTGTTTCTTTTCCCATTGTTTTCATGCCTTATTACTCTCCAGCCCATTTATAGCCAAACCCAATTTCCGTCAGAAGCTTTGTGGGGGAATTCGGGTCATCTTCAATCTTCCTCCGCAGTCTGCGTATATAGACGGAAAGGGTATTGTCATCCACATAGCTGCCGTTCCCATCCCAAAGGCGGTCTAAGATCAGTTCCCTTGGCAGGATGCGGCCTGGATTCTTCAAAAACAGGCAGAGCAGCTTATATTCCACCAATGTTAAGGGAATCTCTGTTTCCCCTTTCCAACAGATCCGTTCAGACAGGTCAATCCGGATCCCATCGGATTCCAGAATCGTATCACTCTTATGAAATTGCTGCCCAGAACGGCGCAGCAATGCGTTGATCCTTGAAAGGACCTCCCCTAATTTAAAGGGTTTGGTAATGTAGTCATCCCCGCCCATGTCCAGCCCTTTTACAATGCTGATCTCTTCATCCGAAGCTGTCAGGAATATGATCGGGACAGCAGAGGTTTTTCTTACTTCCTTACAGATATCAAAGCCTGTCCCGTCCGGCAGCGTGACGTCCAGCAGCAAAAGGTCATACTGGCCTGCCCCGAAGAATTGATATGCTTCCATTACGGTACGGGCATTATCTACCTGAAAACCATTTTTCTCAAGCGTGTATTTCAAGCCTTCAATCAGGCTTAAATCATCTTCTACATATAATATCTTTTTTTCATTCATTTTTTATCCATCACTCCGGATGCCTCCCACATATAAAAAGTAAAACTGGAATTTCCACAGCCAACAGAGCCAGCAGGATATACAGCAGTACAGGCCAGGCCGAGGCGCCTCCCGCAAGCAGCAGCATAACCACCGGAACCACATATTTCCGAGGATGATGCCACAAGTCGCTTTCAATCTTCCAGTTCCGAATAGGATAAAGCCATTCCAGAAGTACAGACAGCACCGCGCTCTGCAGGGCAAAGAAAACAGCCCCGGCAATCAAGGATACAGCGATACCGCCGTTTTGCATCTGCCAGCTTAAGAGGAATATCATGTCCGCCGCCATATTGCAAGAAAAGATAAACAGACAGTATGGGATGCAAAAACGTCGTTTCTGTCCGGGCAGGAAACGGACTGCCTGCTCCAGGTCACGGTCACAGGACAGCAGGATACAGATGGGCGTATTCAGGGATAAAATTGCAAACCCCACCGGGACAACGGACAGCCCGGCCATTTCTCTTAAAAAATACGGCATTACAATGGCTACGCACCACATCACAGCAGTATTGACCATATAATTCTTGTGGCAGCTCAGATACCGGAAAAAGTACCGCCACAGGGAAGCTTTCTTCCTCTGCCGGACAGCATGGCTTTTCTCGCTCTCCCCCTGATAAAAAGCATAGACTTCCGCCTTCCGTAAAATCAGAATAGCGACGAAACCATTCACAAACAGCAACAAGTCAAGCAAAAGCCCGCTTCCTAAAAACAGAATGACGGACACTATGGCAGCGGCCCAGATGCCGCCCGCATACCAGTATTTTCTCAGGGAATAGACTACAGCAGCCATAAGAACCGCATGAAGCATACTGATGACCATTCCTATCATCTCTATGGGCTTCCATGCTGAAACAGCCAGCAGAACCGCCAGAAGCAGCCCTGTCTTTGTAAGGACCGTATAGGCTCCCAGCACTGCCACATAGGAAAAGACAAACTCTTGGGGTTGATGCGGAAGCATCAGCATATGCTTAAGTTCCACAGCGTTATCTCTGGAAGAAAGGGCCTGCCACATAACGCCTGCAGTAAAGGCGCTGATCATCAGGATCCGCACAGAGGCCGCGACCTGCACCTGAAAGCCCGCGATATACAGCCCCCAAAATATAATCACATCTATCAAAAGTGTCCGGGAGAGCCGTTCATATTTTGCCCCAAACAGTTTTTTGGCAAAGGCTTTACCTGTCATTTTCATCATGCAGCGCCTCCCGGATATCCGCGGCATTGATCTGCCCGCCTTCAAAAGTCTGCCGGATCTTACCATCCTCCAGGACAAAAACCCGGTCAGAGGTCAGCGTAATGCTCTCCAGAATATGGGAAGAAAACAGCACAGTCCCATACTCTTTATAGCCCAAAATCCGCTGGTACAGATATTCCGTGCTCTGGAAATCCAGACCGTTGACCGGCTCATCCAGGAGGAGCAGTCTGGGTTTCAGGGCAAAAGCCGTGATCAGAAACGCTTTTTTCCGGTTCCCGGTTGACAGCTCCCGTAACAGGGTATCTGTATATTCTTCAAAGTGAAAGCCCTGTACCAGCTCCGACACATCGGTCACCTCTTTCCCATAGGCGGCGCATACATAGGCCAGGTATTCCCGGAAAGTAAAATACGAAAAAGAATTGTCCTCGGCAAACACCGTATAGCGGCAGAGCTTAAAATCCTGCTTCCGGA
>ERZ779632.92-NODE-92-length-60764-cov-10.681332_pt1 | contig 60764 bp, 57 predicted proteins | sample MGYA00514194_ERZ779632 | MGnify/ENA primary metagenome ERZ779632 (study PRJEB29562, sample SAMEA4376704) | mouse gut metagenome | isolation source: Cecum | study: EMG produced TPA metagenomics assembly of the A DSS colitis mouse model was used to assess the... | reverse complement strand
TAGGCGGTTAGCCCTCCCCGGAGGGACTGTGACCCTCCGTTTACATAGAAACCTGCTTGCAGGAATCTGGGAAAGGAGGGCAATGTGGATGTTAACGATAGAAGGATTGATTTCAGTGCTCGGATTATGTCTGACCTGCTTCGGTCTTGGTTATGCCATGGGCAATAAAGATAATAACCATACACAGAAATAACCGCCCCAGTCTGCAAAACGAAGCGGTTATACTGCATATATGTTTCGGGCTAGCCGTCTATCGGTAGTTCCATGAAAGACATTTGTTGAAGCAAATGTCTTTCTTTATATTTAATATATCACAAGGAGAAGGAGATTTCAACCTTCATTTTTGCCTGCACCCATAACATCTTACACAAATCCGGTGCATACGGCGCCAGCAGAATCACAAATCTGCGGCAGCATTCCGCGATATCAGGATTGAAATGCGGTTCCGCTTCCTGCGGCGTCTCATATTCTGCCTTGCTATGCGGCACAGCCGCCGCAACCGCTTGGTTGTGGAGTGTATTTATAATATCACCTGTTTTTAATTCTTTCTGAAAAAGCTTCAGCAGTTCCATCAGCGCCGCCACAATATGATGACGGTTTGGCAGGGTATTTCCGCGGAGAATACATTTTCTGATTTGGGCATCTGTTGCTTCCAGTGCCGCTTCAAGCCTTCGCACGCTCTGAATCGGAAAGTTTTCCTCATGATAATGGCCACTCCTGTTCCACAGAGCAGCAGCAAGAATCATCCTTCTGGTTCTGCCAAGAAACTTGTAGATGCCCTCTAGCGCCCCTTCCTGCCAGCTATCATAATACGGCGCGTCGTTCTCCTTTGGTGTCTGTTCAAATAACAGGTATAATCTTAGACAGTCTGTGCCGTAATCCATCACCAAATCATCATCAAAAACACGCGCGCCTGTCTCGTCAAGCCATTGGAGTAAAGACTGTCCGCACGAGTCTGTGCACGCAAAACTGTCGGGGATTTCACACCCCGACAATCTTTTTGCATGATATTCAATTTCCCTATGGTTCATAGGAGTCAAAATATCTTTGAACATATTCGTTTCCGCACAATCGTTTAGTTTTTTACTACAATATTCAGGATTCTGCCCTTTACATAGATTTCCTTCACAATGTTCTTGCCCGCTGTGAGCTCTGCAATCGCTGGAATAACATGTGCTTTTTCTTTGACAGAAGCCTCGTCCTCGTCGAGGCCGACCATCAGTGTCGCCTTCACCTTGCCATTGATCTGCACGGCAATCTCCACCGTGGACTCCACCGTCTTTGCCTCGTCATACTCCGGCCACTTCTGCTGGTAAGCCCTGCCATTGCCAAAGTACATCTCCCAAAGCTCCTCTGTCATGTGTGGCGCTACAGGATTCAGCAGTAATATGAGCGTCGCATACTCAGCCTTTGTGATACTGTTTGCCTTATAAAAATCATTGACCAGCGCCATCATTGCCGCAATCGCCGTGTTGAATTTCAATCCCTCAAAATCGTTGGAAACTTTCTTGATGGTCTGATGAATTTTTGTCTCCATCTCCGGGCGGTAGCCGTCGCCGTCCGTCATCATATCCTGAAGCTTCCAGACACGGTCAAGAAACCGTCGGCATCCTTTCACGCCCTCCATACTCCATGCGGCGCTCAGGTCAAACGCACCGATAAACATTTCATAGGTCCTGAGTGTGTCTGCGCCAAACTCATCCACCACATCATCGGGATTGACGACATTGCCTCTTGACTTGGACATCTTTTCGCCGTTCTCGCCAAGAATCATGCCATGCGAAGTACGTTTTTTGTAGGGCTCGTCACAGGGCACCAAGTTCTGGTCATAGAGGAACTTATGCCAGAATCTTGAGTAGAGCAGATGCAGTGTCGTGTGCTCCATTCCACCGTTATACCAGTCCACCGGCATCCAGTAGTCAAGCGCTTCCTTTGACGCAAACTCCTTGTCATTGTCCGGGTCGATGTAGCGCAGGAAATACCATGAAGACCCCGCCCACTGCGGCATGGTATCCGTCTCACGCTCCGCCTTGCCGCCGCACTTAGGACAGGTCGTCTCCACCCAGTCGCGCATTGCCGCAAGCGGCGACTCGCCGGTATCCGTGGGCATATAGCTCTCCACCTCGGGAAGCTTTAACGGCAGCTCGCTCTCATCAAGTGGGACATATCCGCAGCATGGACATTTTACAATGGGAATCGGCTCACCCCAATAACGCTGGCGGGAAAATACCCAGTCGCGGAGCTTGAAATTCACCTTTTTATGACCAATGCCCTTTTCTTCGAGCCACTTTGTGATTGCTTCCTTGGCATCCTTTACTTCCATTCCGTTCAGAAAATCAGAATTGCAGAGTTTTCCTGTCGCAACATCTGTAAATGCCTCATTCTGGACATCACCGCCCGCAACCACTTCTATAATCGGAAGTCCAAATTTCTTTGCAAAATCCCAGTCCCTCGTATCATGTGCCGGTACTGCCATGATTGCACCTGTTCCATAGGACATTAATACATAATCCGAAACCCACACTGGAATTTCTTTATTATTGACAGGATTGATTGCCGAAATCCCATTGATACACACACCGGTCTTATCCTTGGCAAGCTCTGTCCGCTCGAAGTCAGATTTTTTGGATGCCTGCTCACGGTAAGCGGCAATCTCATCATAGTTTCCGATTTCAGCCTTATATTTTTCAATCAAAGGATGCTCTGGGGAAATAACCATGTAGGTCGCGCCAAACAATGTATCTGGTCTTGTCGTATAGATTAAGAGGGTCTCGTCCTTGTCCTTAATCTTAAACTCCACCTCAGCGCCCTCAGAACGTCCTATCCAATTTTTCTGGGAAACCTTGACCTTCTCAATATAATCCACATGGTCAAGCCCTTCAATTAATTTGTCAGCGTAATCCGTGATTTTGAGCATCCACTGGGACTGCATCTTACGGATGACCTCAGAACCGCAGCGCTCACACACGCCATTTACAACCTCCTCATTGGCAAGACCAACCTTGCACGAGGTACAGAAGTTAATCGGCATCTCGCTCTTGTAGGCAAGCCCTTTCTTGAAAAGCTGCAAGAAAATCCACTGCGTCCACTTGTAGTAATTTTCATCGGTAGTATTCACTTCTTTTGACCAGTCAAAAGAATAGCCAAGTGCCTTTAACTGGTTCTTGAAATGCTCCACATTATTCTTTGTCACAATCTTTGGGTGAATCTTGTTTTTGATCGCGTAGTTTTCTGTTGGAAGTCCGAACGCGTCCCATCCCATCGGAAACAGCACGTTATAGCCCTGCATTCTGCGCTTTCTCGACACGATATCCATCGCCGTGTATGGTCTGGGATGCCCTACGTGAAGCCCCTGCCCGGACGGATACGGAAACTCTACCAGCGCATAGTACTTTGGCTTGGTCTTGTCCACACCGACCTTGAAGGCTTCCTCCTTGTCCCATATATCTTGCCATTTTTTCTCAATGTCCTTTGGAGAATACTCTTTGCTCATCTCTTTTTTACTCCTTTTCGTCCCCTTTTATCACAAAGGGGCTTATATTCTTATATTTTCGATGCGAAATACTCATGTGTTATTGTATCGCAATCGCTTTTAGATTGCAAGTTTTTATCAGATATGTTTTTCATTTCACAGCCGCATTCCTGTTGCACCGGAAGCTACTCTTTTATATAATTCAAATTTTTTCTTTGCATAGCTGAAATATCTGTCAAAGCGTATATATCTTCATAATGCCAGTCATCACACTCATCAAAATATATCTGTTCTTTCCGCTTCTTAAATATGCGAAAAGGTCTACTGGCAGAGTTCGCTCTTTTTATCAGTATCAAATTCCGCTCTGTTGACAACACTGTTTCAAGTGTTCTTCGCGTTGTTTTTCCGCTAATTGTGCCGCATCTAAATCAGAGCATTTGCATTGATATACTCCATTGGCGGCTTTAACAATTGGGTAAATGTACTTTTTCCAGAACCGTTCGGACCAGCAAAAATAACAATTTCAGGTTTTCTTTGAAATTCGCTCACTATAGCGCTCCTTTCTCATCCTTCTTCCTATTTCTTTCCTTGTTCCATCATCATTTTCCTGATATATAATCTGACTCTGCCTGTCATATACAACAATCGGAACTCCTAACGCTCTATTTTTCTCTAATTCTATTCTTACCGCTTCATTCGCACGTCTAATAACTGCTTCGTCTGAAATATAATCTTCTCGTTTCATAGACTGCTCCCTTCTTTTTCAATAATTCGCCTCAATATGCACCTCACTCTATATCAATCCACAGCCGCATTCCTGTTGCGCCGATGGAGAATCCCAGCTTTTCGTAAAAAGGTTCTTTCCCTTTCACAGATGTCAAACCTACTTCTATCTTCGTGCCCGGAATGGCTGTGCTTCTGATATAAGCCAGAAGCCTGTTCACAATGCTCTTTCCAATTCCTTTTCCTTGATATTCTGGCAAAACAATAATGTCCTGCAAATACCAATACATCGCCCCGTCACCGACAAGCCTTCCCATCCCGACTGTTTTTCCATTGCATACTGCTGATACATGAAATAATCCATTTTTGAGCGCTTTTTCAACTTGATCTAAGGGTCTGTCCAGCATTCCAACTGCTGCTTTTAACTGAATAAAGTCTTCTGCACGCAATACATTTTCCACTAATTCATATTGTAGTTCTTCCATATTTTCAGACAATCCCTCAACGCTCTCAAGAAGCTGCACTACATAATATAACTTATCTTCGGGCATACGGCAAATCAAATCAATTGCTCTCTCTTTCATCACAGTCATAAAACTTTCCTCTTTCCATTCAATCTTTTTACAAAAACACCATATGCAATATCTTCTATTTCACGCTATTCACAGAATCACATTGCTTCCTGTGCATTTTTAAACATACTTCAACACGCTATGAGACGATTCAGTTCCCTAATTTTATATCCAACATCTTCCGGGCAATGTGCATCCGATGAAAGAATGATTTTCACATGATTCTTTTTTAATATTCTAAGCAGTTCTTCATCCATACCAAGCGAAGCCGTTTCGGGACACCTCCTTGCGGCTCCGCTGTTTTGATCTGCATACATATTACTTTCTGAGAGTGCCTGAGCCAGACGCTCATAGTAATCTGACAGTGAATATGAAGGTTTATGCCCGAATAGCTTGATTGCATCTGGATGGCCAATCCCGTCAAAGATTCTGCTCTTTGCCAGCGAAATAGAATCCTCAAAATATCTGTGATATATTTTATCGACATCCAGTCCCACCCAATGCTCCGCCTTATGATCGAAAGCAAAATGATCTACAAAATGAATGCTTCCCAGCAAAAAATCAAAGCCTTTATCCTTTGTCTGTTCAGAAATAAAGCTTTCAAACTCTCTGAAATAGCATATTTCAAGCCCGAACTTGATTTCTACTGGAAACTGCTCGTGTCTGACTTGTTCCATAAGGGCCAAATAGTCCGCGAGTTTATGCACCCCTGCATTTCTGTGAAACCATGCATTCACGTATTCACTGTATGCACACACAGCGTCATACATTGGCACAAACTCCTCAAATCTATAACAATGCTCCAGCAGGCGTATCTCATCAATCCCCATTTCAACTGCTCTGCTTACAAATTGATTGATCCAGTCAAGCGTGTATGCTCCCCGTTCAATATGGATATGCCCGTCTATCATTTTCTCCCTCCTGCGCAGATAAGGAACTATATTACTGTACCTTTATCAAAAATCCTTCATAAATTCCAACCGGTACATCTTCACCAAAAGAATATTCTTCCATTGTCTCTTTTTCAAATCTATATACCATCACTATTTCTTTTGTCGGATCAACGATCCAATACTCCCGAACTCCTACCGCTTGATATTTGAACAATTTCTTAAAATAATCCATCTCCTTATTTCCCGGCGAAATAATTTCTACTATCCAGTCTGGAGCACCATTACATCCCTTGTCTGTAATTTTATCTTTATCACAAATAACAGATATATCTGGCTCTACATAATTTTTATCATCCTTATTCAAATATACAGCAAACGGAGCTGGAAACACCTCACATTCACCCTTATTTTCTCTAATATACAAATTAATTTCCGTATTGATAAAGTTTAACAGTCTTTGGTGTCTTGTACTTGGTGGAGCCATATAATAAATTTTTCCATCAATCAGTTCCGCTCTCTCTCCATCCGGCAATGCATAAATATCTTCTATTGTGTAAGATTCCAATTTTCTTGCCACATCCATCTAATCCCCTCCTTCTATTATTCTTAGTTCTCCAATCATTCCTCCCAATTTCACAGCCGCTTCATCTCCACCGCCTTGATAATCAGCTCTGCGCACTGTGTCTTGGTAAAAGTACCGGAATCGAGCGAGAGGGTGTAGTTCTCGACTTTTCCCCACTCCTGCTGTGTGAAATACCGGTGGTATGTGGCTCTTGAGCGGTCTTTTTGCTCGAGTTCCTTCTGAATGCGTTCCGCCTGATCGGTCACGCCCTCGTGGCGCTGGACCCGCTTCACACGATGCGCCATGCTTGCGTGGATAAATACATGAAAAGCGTCTTCGCGCGCTCTGAGAATATAGTCCGCGCCGCGTCCGACAATCACGCAGTTTCCTTTCTCTGCAATGTTCCTGATCACTTTTTCCTGTGCCTTCCTGATTTCCTCATAGGGAACATCCGCTTTCCTATAGTGCGGCACAAAGCCGCTCTTCATGTCGATATAATCCTGATCGGACATATTTTCCCCATTTTCCAGAATCAGTTTCTCGTCTATCCCCATGGTGCCTGCCACGGATGCCACGATTTCCTTGTCATAAAATTCATATCCTAGTTTCTCTGCCAAAAGCCTGCCTACGGTGTGCCCGCCGCTTCCTGTCTGTCTGCTGATTGTGATGATCATGCCTGCCGCCTCCTGTTCCATGACGAAAATTTTTTGTAATTATACACACAGCCGCACAAAGGAAAATTGCCGCTTAGTATATTTTACCCCATATAAAAACGGTTGTCTATCACTTTGTCCCGCCAGCCTTAAAATTATAGACCGGCTTGATGACCTTTTCAATGGTCACAGTCTCTCCAATCACGCCCATCATATCCTCAATTTTCCGATATGCAAACGGCGATTCGTCCAAGGTGTCTTTATTGATGCAGATAGAATAAATTCCCTCCATTGCCTTCTTAAACTCAGAAACCGTGTGATGCTCCTTCACCTCGGAGCGTTTGTAGACCCGCCCTGAGCCATGTGGTGCCGATTCGTTCCAGTCCGCATTGCCAAGCCCTGTTCCCAAAATGATTCCATCGCGCATATTCATTGGAATGATCACCTGCTCCCCAGCCCCCGCACGGATTGCACCTTTTCTCAGAATCGGTGTCCCGCCCGAAAAATCAATATAATTGTGAATACAGGTATAGCTGTCCAGCACTTTCCATTTCATGCCGCGCACAATCTCATCAACCATTGCCTCCCTGTTGAGCCGCGCAAACTCCTGCACAATCTCCAAGTCATGCAGATAGTCCTCGAGCAATGCTCCTTCCAGACAGGTCAAATCATATGGCGCATGTCCCTGTTTTTTCATCTGGGATGCTTTTTGTCCTTCTTTCAGATAGTATTCTGTCACTTCCATTCCGAGGTGACGGCTGCCGGAATGAATCACAAGGTAGAGCGCTCCTTCACTGTCTTTGTCCACTTCAATGAAGTGATTGCCGCCGCCAAGTGTTCCGATGCTGTGCTCTGCCTTTGTCTCCTCAACTGCCTTGCAGCAGCGCAGCCTGCGAAGCGCTGCCCTGTCACTGAGTTTGTGGCACGTCTTTCTGACTGCGCCTCCAACGGGAACATTGTCGCGAATCACGGTATCCAGCTTCTGGCACTCAAGATGTTTTGCTTTCACTTTGGCAAGCGTCATACCGCAGCCGATATCCACGCCGACCAGATTCGGCATCAGTGAATCCCCCACAGTCATTGTCAATCCAATGGTGCCTACTTTTCCGGGGTGGACGTCTGGCATAACACGAATCTTACTGCCTGCGGTGCTTGGATGGTCACAGATCATCTGAAGCTGCTTGCGCGCATACTCATCCATCGCGTACTGTTCATTTTCTGTCGTGTAAACAATTGCATTTGTGTATTTTCCGTATATTGTAATCATAAAATCTCTTTACCCTTCTATCTTATTTTCTATCTTAGTTTTATATACTTTTGTGGATTTCCTCTGTATCCTCCATCCTGCCAGAATCAAATGACAGGCAGAAAAAAAACACCCTGATAAAGGTGTTTTTCCAAAAAAGCTCGAGATTTCGTACAAATACAAATTAATACAAAAATACTCTTTCAAAACTGCGCAAAATCTGCATCAGTTCTTGATAACACTCTGAGGAGAACCACACCCTGCCTGTCAGTTATGAAATTCTGTAGGTTTTCTGTTAAGTGCTGCATGTTGTCCTCCTTATCGAGCTTGTTGTTAACGGTTACCGTTTTCACAGAGTTCGTGCTCTCTGCTTTTTAATCCTATTTACCAGCAGTGTCCATGATGTCCGCTTCTGTGATGTCTGCTTCCATGACAGCCATAATAATAATTGGCGTCGTATGTAACGGCTGGCGCGGTGTATGTCACTGTGGGTGCTGGCGCTGCATAAGTGACTGCGGCTGTGCTGGGCACTGCTGCCGTACCTGCGGCACCATCTAATGTTGTCTCTGCCGGAACTGGCTTGCCATGGTCATGACAGTGGTCACAGACACCATCCTCGTCTGCATCTACAAAAAAGTCGCAGATGCCATCTGTGTTTGTATCTGTATAGCAGTGAAAATCACAGATGCCATCGCCATCCTCATCTACAAAATAATGGTTTCCGCAGATTCCGTCACCATCTGTATCCATAAAGCATTCCCCTAGATTGCATCCTCCGATATGACAGGTCTCAACCTCCTCTGCGGCATGAACGGAAAGCGCTGGAGCGAACACGACTGCACAGGCAAGTCCCATAGCCAACAATTTCTTCATATCCAAATACCTCCAAAAATTTAGAAAATCCCCTGCTTTTCTTTACCATAGCACATTTGGCAGGCTTTTTCAAGCAATATCTGATGGTTTCTTGCAGATTCTGTAGCAGTCCCTTTTATTCAATGCGAATCTCCCCTTTTGCGTTCTCATCATCCAAAATGATCTCGCCAACTTCAGGCACCACAATCGTCCCGGACAGAGGATTCTTAATGCTGAGCACAGGCGTTGTAATCCTTGCCTCCACCTCAGACTTTTCAAAACAGAGGTCTGTCTCTAACATCTCGCAGTCGGTCAATTTCAGATTTTTGCAGTAACAAAGCGGCTGTGTGCCAATGATTTTACAGTTTTCAAAGGTAAGTCCGTCCGCGTACCATGCAAGATACTCTCCCTTCACGACACTGTTTCGCACCACGACATTCTCACCATGCCAGAAAGCGTCCTTGGTATCAAAAGTACAGTTCTCAAACACTGCATTTTTTATGTACTGGAACGAATATTTGCCTTTCAATGTGACGTTCCTGAACACCATATCCTCTGAGCGCATCATAAAATATTCGCTCTCCGCCGCAGAGTCTGTCATTTCGATCTTTTTCACCGACCAGCCAAACTCGGGTGATACTATGTCACAGTCACGAATCACCACGTCACTGCACTCCCGAAACGCCTTAATCCCGTGCATCTTCGTACCTGTCACTGTGACATGATCTGAATACCAGAGGGCGGCGCGGCACAGCGCTGTCATCTTAGAGTCGTGAATCTCCAGACCATGCACATGCCAAAATGGATAGCGCAGGTTAAAGAAACATCGGTTTACCTGTACGTTCGATGATTCCTTCACTGCACTCTCTCCATCTGCCGGGCCGTCAAAAGAGCAGTCATTTATGATGATACCCTTGCTTCCATACAGCGCCCGCTCCTCATCCAGCGTCTGTTTTTCAATTACTGTCATTTGATCTCATCTCCATTTTCAAAATTTTGGTATACTTTAGTATAAACGCTTTGTCGGAAAATGGCAAATAAAATGTGACATCTGACACATTCTGTGTTATGATGTTCTATATAGTTTTATACAAAGTCTAACGGAGGTACATAACATGGCATTCAAATATAACCTGTCAGTTCATGAACTAATGAACTTTTTCTGCGAGCAGGAGTATGAAGGATTTACCGAGCAGGAGCTCAGGGCTGTCGAGCACAGAATCGGCGTAAAACTGCCGCCGGCTTACCGCAGTTTTTTATTAAAATATGGAGGAAATGGCATCTACGATGCCTGTGACAGCCTTTTTAACCTCTTGGAGGATATCATGACCTCCTACCAGATCATTGATGACATCATAGACAATTTGGAGGAGGATTTTAAAGATGCCGTAGAAGACGGGAATGAGGAGGAATATGCAGACAATCCATATTTCAGCCTGTGGCAGCTGCCAAAGGAAGAATGGCATACCATTACGCAAAACTATGTGCTGATAGGATGCGACCCCGAAGGCATCGTCTACGAAGGATATCTGCTTGAGGATTTGCTTGCGGGAAATCCTGATCCTCCTTTGTATCTTAGCTGCGATGATGATTTCATTGAATACAAAAAGTGGACAGACAGCACGGAACCGTTTCTGATCGAAATGATTGGTGAGACCGTATTTGGACACTACAATTGTGATTCCTATGACAGTGACCGCATAGCCTCCGGCAGCAAAGCTTCTATCAAAGAACTTTTTGCCCATATCGATGCAGATATAGATGACAGTCAGTTAAATGTATATGGGCACATTGGCACTTGTTTTGATACTGTAAATGAAGCCGTATACTTTTATTTTGAGTACAAACGTTTTCAGAGGGTGATTCGTGCCACCAAAGAGGATATGTTCTGAAAATCAGGTATAATACTGCGCCTGTGCGTTCCATAACGCTGCATATTTCCCGTCTGTCTGTGCGGCAAGCTCTCTGTGCGTCCCTTGCTGTACTACTTCTCCCTCGTGGAATACAATAATCTGGTCACAAAATTTGCAGGAGGACAGACGGTGGCTGATAAAAACTGCTGTCCTGCCGCCGACAATCTCATGAAACGCTTCATACACCTCTGCTTCCGCTACGGGGTCAAGCGCTGCCGTCGGCTCATCAAGAATGATAAACGGCGCATTCCTGTAGACCGCACGGGCAAGCGCAATCTTCTGCGCCTCACCGCCAGACGGCGCTATACCGCCAGATTCAAAATCCTTATACAGACTGGTCTCAATGCCGTCTGGCATCTGCATAAGGCGCGCCCTGAACCCGACCTGATTCAAACTTGCCACAATGCGTTTCGCATCATACGCTGTCCTTGCTGCCACATTCTGCGCAAGGCTGAAAGCAAACAGCCTGAAATCCTGAAAGACCACTGAAAAGATCGAAAGATATTCGTGATATGCGTACTTTCGGATATCAATTCCATTGAGCAGTATCACCCCCTCACTTGGATCATATAGCCTGCAAAGCAGTTTAACAAATGTGGTTTTTCCCGAACCATTCATGCCCACGATGGCAAACCGTTTCCCCACTTGAAATTTCAGCGAGACATTTTTTAACACATCCTGCTTCGTTCCGGGATAATGGAAGCTCACATTGCGAAACTCGATTTCGTATTCATAGTCACCGCCATCACAGAGCGAACGCTTTTCCACTGGAATCGTCCCTTGAACCTTTTTGCCCGGAATATCGAGATAGTCAAACAGTGCACTCAAATACCCACAGTAGACCGCATTGTCAGCCAGCATAAAGTTCAGCTCCTGCATACCGTCTCCAAGCCTAGCTAAAGCAGAGACATACTGTACAATGCTCCCCACACCAAACGCCCCATAAAAGGCTTTGATGACCACAAACAGATAACACGCCGCATTCACCAGCCCTGTCAGAAGACGCGCAAGCGCTGGATATACTGCCATCTGAAAAATTACCTTGTCATCCTCTGCATCCTTTTTAGACATTCTGTCAAGCATCCGCTCCGCAACGGCATTCTGCCTGTAAATGCGCACATCCATCGCCCTGTCCATATTCATGTACAGTTCCTTTCCAAAAAAATCATAAGAGCGGTTGAACCAGACGGTATCCCTGCACCACCGCACAAACACGTCATTCTCCTTGACGTATGCCTTGAAATGGCACACCCCGCCCAGCATGATACAGCCAATCAGAAGGACACCCCAGCCCCAGCCGTCCATTACCGCGCTTCCCGTTTTTGCCGTGAACAGGGTGTAGGTCATCGCGATTGCGGCAGCAATACTGACTACTGACCGAACCAGTGTGGAAGTGCCCCACACAAGCTGCGCCAAACCATTTCCAAACATGAATAGATTCTCCTGCGCCTGCTGCTTCTGGTGGCGAATCCCGGCATTTTCCAAATCCACATAGTCCATAGACATTTGTTTATCAGCAAAGATTTTTCCAAACCAGCTCCACATCTGTGATTCTTTCTCACTGCATACCCGGCTCAGGACCCCACACAAGACCACACAGGCAAAATGAATACATACTACACATGCCACATAGAGCACAATCATCTTGATTCTGCGCTGTTTGGACAGTTCATTGAGAATCTGCGCAGAAAACCAAATCGCTGTAAACGGCTGTAAGGTATTGATCAGTTCACACAGCGCCCTGCCCTGTACAAGCCCCGGACAATACTGGCGCAAAATCCGAAAACCGCGCATTGTCACCTCAAACCGTCTGCGCAGCGACATTTGATTCTTTCTTTTCTTCATTGACTTCCTCTTTCCGGTAATAGTCTGCCTGTATCTCAAACAGTCTGTAATACTTTCCTCTTCGTGCAATCAACTGCGCATGCGTTCCCTCCTCGCTCACCTGTCCATTTTCGATCAAAAGAATGCGGTCACAGAAACTTGTGCTGGCAAGTCTGTGAGAAATAAAAACTGATGTTTTTCCAGCGCTGATTTGATGATATTTCTCATAAAACCAGCTTTCCGCGATCGGGTCGAGCGCCGCCGTCGGCTCATCGAGCAGCAGTACAGGTGCGGATTTGTACAGCGCACGCGCCAACAGGAGTTTCTGAATTTCCCCGCCGGAAAACTCCACACCATCATCATAGATGGTTTTTCCAAAATGACTGTCCAGCCCTTGTGGCAGTTGTGTGACGCGCTGCCAAAGACCTGCCGCTTCCAGACATCTGCGCAGCTTTGCATCATCAGCCTCCTCTTCGGGCACTTCTGCAACGAGTTCTCTGATTGTGACAGGCAGAATACTGTACTGCTGAAACACAGCGGAAAAGAGACCGTAATACAATGTCCTATTATACGTCCTGACATCCACGCCATCATACAAAACCTGCCCTTCTGTAGGGTCTATCAGCCCGCAAATCAATTTTACAAGTGTTGTTTTGCCCGCACCGTTTACCCCCACTACTGCCAGATGCTCGGCAGACTTGATTTTGAGATTGATGCCGCGCAGCACATACTCCTGCGCGCCTTCATAGCGGTAGCTGACATTACAAAGCTCAATGATTTTGGCACAATGATCCGCAGGGACTGCTGTTCCTTCCTCCCTGCAATAAGTTTCTGGATATTCAAGATAAGAGCGGAAAAATTGGATTCGCTGGCTGAGCTGGCTTAATGCCGCAAGCTGCTCCATGATGCTTCCAAACCATGTAGAGAATGCACTGACTGCCCCAAAATACAAGACAAAATCAGCGACTGAAATCCGTTCCTCCAGCACAAGCGAAAGCAGATAAACATACGCAGCGCTTTCACGCACCAGCCCAAAGCCGCTGTCACAGACAACAACACGAAAGAGCTTGGATGTATATTTCCTGTACCACTGCGCGATGCCCTTCATATTCTGTTCATACACTTTTGAAAACCAATCCGCCATCTGATACAGCCGTACATCCTTCGCACTGCGCAGGTCATCCGCACTGCGGTTGATATAATCCAACTGCTGCTGATACCCAAAACGTTCTGCACTGTTTTCATCAACCCACCTGACAATACGTTTATTCAGGAAAAAACCAACCGTGGCAGTCGCAGCCAGAAACACAATAAGGACTTTGTTTAAGCGCGATAAAATCCCGAAAAACACGGCAAGTCCCAGAATGCTCGTAAACAGGTTCATCAGTATCTCATAAATCCCCGTAAGCGGCGATGTGTTTCCATTGCAGCACGCAAAGCTTTCCGTCTGTAGCTTACGAAACCACTCATTTTCCTGATTGCAATAATCTGTTGTCAATCCCTTTTGCATTACACAGTTCAGATAATAGGTATTCATCTTATACTTGTGAAAGTAGAAGTACTTCTTAAATAATTCACTAGCAGCAGATAATACAGCGATGCCCGTCATCAATGCCAGCACTGTCATGCTTAACTGCGTGAAGCTATGGTTGTCCGTAAAGCAGGAAATCACTGCTTTGGGCAGATAAGTCGTCAGGACGGGGACTGCTACATTCAGCAGAATCATGCCTGTACCTAGAACCAACAGCGAAGCACAGCACTTCCTCGTGCACCGCAGACAGTACAGGACATTCTGCGCTACAGAATAGCTCGTTCGTTTCTGTGCCTTGTCTTTCAAAATGTTCACCTCCCTTCTCAGGATACATTCTAATTGAAAAAATACGCCTTCCTCATAATTCCTCTGCCTTGAATGTATTGTATCCCTCGTAATAATAGCTTGCGTCAATCCCTTTCATATAGACTGCCCTGTCCTTGATTTGATCTGTAAGCGCATTTTTCAGCAGTACTTTTATTTCAAGATCTTTGATCGGACTTCGTTCCATTGCCAGCAGATAGTCCTCCTTGTCTACTCTGGCCCAGTCTATCACGAGCTTCAATTCCTTTCCCAAAATAAAATCAAGCCAGATTCGAGTGCTTCTGCCATTTCCCTCCCGAAAAGGATGTGCAATATTCATCTCCACATACTTCTCAATTACCGCATCAAAATCCGACTGCGGCATGGCGTCAATATGCCCCAGTGCCGCATCCAGATACATGACAGGCGCAAATCGAAAATTCCCTTTGGCGAGGTTGACGGTCCTTACCTGCCCTGCAAATGCATAGATTTCGCCAAAAAGATATTGATGGATTCTTGCCAGACCTGCAAATTTCCCGATTTCATCCTCAGGGATTCCCTTTTCATACAATTCAACTGCCCTTGTTTTGCTGATGCGTTCTTCTTCCCTTGCCAGCTCTGCCGATTCCGTGATGCCCAATTTGTTTTCCAGTGCCATAGTGCCTCCGACAACCTTTATGATTCCTTCAGATTTCCGTTTTGAATGTTCTTCTGGATGATTCTGTCTGTCAGTTCAAACAATTTTTCCGAACCCAGTTTTGTTTTGCCCTGTCTTTGATATACCTGTTCTGCCGTGACATGATGCGCGCCCCAGTCTTTGCCGCCGTTGCTGTCATTGAGCATCAGCGGCTGAAAATTGTCCATCGCGTGCGCAAATTTTGCCTCGGCGGTCTCATATGCCTCAAACTCGTCAAACAATGCAGTAAATTCTGCTTTCTGCTCATCTGGAAGCATGGAAAAAATGCGCTCCTTGGCGGCATCCTCCCTGTCTTTTTGTGTCTTTAATCCCTCTGTATCATACGCGTAGGTGTCCCCCGCATCAATTTCCACAATATCATGTATCAGACACATAATCATTACTTTTGCAATGTCTATCTCCTCATTTGCATACTCTTTGAGCAGATACGCCATGACCGCCATATGCCATGAGTGTTCTGCATCATTTTCATTTCTTCCATTTTTTGATAAATGCGTCTGCCTGAAAATGTTTTTTACTTTGTCAATCTCCAAGGCAAATGCAAGTTGTTTCTCTATACGCGCATCCATATCAGCACCTCTTTCTCCTATCATCTCTCTTTCCATTCCATTATAAGTAATTTCCAGCCAGAACACAACCCATTTCAAATAAATTCACTATTTCTCCTGCGGGCGCACGCTCTGCCCCTGCTTTAGTTCCTCGGTCGCGTAGGTAATCACTTTGGTGTCATTGCTGATTGTGCCGGATTCGATTGCAGCATAACGGTCATTTCTGTCTTTGATCTGCACTTTGATTTTTTCGGCGTAGTACTCACTTCCAAGGATGCCCTCTTTCTCGTTCAATGTATAGATATAAAAAGTACCAGTCTCCTCAAAGACAGCCTCAACCGGAAGTGTTAACTCTTGGATTTCGCCCTGCACGGACTTCTGAACGGTCCCGCTTAATCCGGGCTGCCCCATATGTTCTGGAAGCATGCACAAAATATCGTACCCTCCCTGTGTATTCTCGGTAAAATAGTCCACTGTAATTTCTGTAGCTTTTGATTGTCCATTTAATTTCACCTCAACCGTGTCATTCAGATGTACATATTTTCCTTCTTCTTTTGTGATGCTGAATTTAAACTGGCAGGGTCTTAGCGGATCTGTCAGTAAAAGCGCTGCGGTATCGGATGTCCTGCTGCCGACTTCAATCTGGATTTTTGAAACTATCCCATCTTGCTCCGCCTTGATTTCTCCTTTTTGCTGGCTGACTGCGCGAAGTCTTTCAATCTGCTTCTGCACCTGTTTGATATCCAGTTCGCAGAGCGCTGCGGTGGAGTCTGCCCTTGACGTCGTCTCTGCACTGGCAATCTCCCGCAGTTTCTGCCGCAGCGTCACTTCGCGCGTGTAGCTTGCATCCTGATAGCTTTCCTTTGCATGCTGCACATTCTCCTCAAGCGTAAGCTTTGTGTTCTGCCATGCATCATACTCAGCTTCCTCCGCCGAATAGTCAGGCTGTGTGACGGCATCCCGGTCATGTTTTGTCAGCTGGTCACGCAAGGCTAGCAATTCTTGGTTTGCCTTCTTTATCTTATTGAGGAGCTCCACGCGCTTTTCCTCATCTGCTGTGTTTTGGCTTTGATGCTCCTTTATGACTGGTGCAGGTTGATTGATATCGCTGCCTTCATTTCCTGTATGAGGTCCGTCTGTATTCCCTGTATTATCGATTTCTGTATCTGTACTACCTGTATCATCTGTATTGGATTCTTCATCTATCTCTACATTGTTTGTCTCGGAATCTTGGTCAATATCACCGGTATTAGTTTCCTCGTCATGATTCCCTGTGTGAACATCTGTATCTGAATTTTCTGTGCCGACTGTATTGCCTTCTGTATCCCCACCCGCTTCATTTGCATTGTCTGCTGTATTTTCGCCGCCGCTGTCCTCTGCCAAACCTCCTGCTGCCCCCGACAGCACTTTTGCCTGTCCGTCTGTTTCCATATCTTTTACATCATTTTTTCCAGTGCGGTTCTCCAGTTCTGCAAGCTGCTCCTCCAAATCCTGTATCTCGCGCTCCTTCGCCGCAATCTTATCCGAGATGCTGTAGCCCTTGTTCACCCAGTCATGATACGCATCCCATGCCTCGCGCCGGGCATTGTCCGCCGTGTAGGGCACGGTATCCGCGAGGTGTCTTCCGAGCGCCGCCTCCGCCTTTTCCAGCGCTTCCTTTGCGCGCTCCTTCGCTACTGCTGTCTCCTTGTCTGCCGTCTCATAGTCTTCCTTTGCCCAGAGAATTGCCACTTCCTTTTGCTGCGCATCAATCACTGCATTGACCTGCCAGTCCGAGAGATTACACTCAAGTTTGGACAGCTCTGTCTCCTTTGCGCTGACCAGCTCCGCCAAATCTGCGGTGTCAATCGTAAAAAGGACATCCCCCGCCTGAACTTCGTCACCCTGCTGGACAAATATCTTATCCACCCGCAGCCCCGCCTGTGTATTGACAGCAATTTCACCGCCTGCCGTCACGATTCCATCCGTCCTGACAACATGCTCCACATACTTTTTTGACGCGGTGTCTGTCCTGACCCGCGGCAGCCCTGACACATAGATACTCTTTGAAATAATTGTGCAAAGCCACACAAAAGCCAGAAATGCCAAAAATATTTTTATCCACTTCTCCATCCGCCTGCGGCTCAAAAGCTTCTCCTCATCCTTCTCCATCATACGAACCCTCCATATCATTAACCCTTCAAACCAGAATAGATAATGCCCTGTTCCAGATAATCCTGTCCCATGACAAATACAAAGATTGCCGGTACCAGCATCATCACGGATGCCGCAAACGCAAATCCCGCCTGTGTCCAGCTAATTTCAGGCAGATACAAAGACAGCGGCCACAGAGTCTTGTCCTCGAGAAATGCAAACGGCTGCTCTATCATGTTCCAGTATTCCAGAAATCCGAGCACCAGCGCCGAGAGGATTCCGCCTTTTCCAAGTCCAATCCCTGCCATAAAAAAAATGCGGACTTCCCCTGCCCCGTCAATCCTCGCCGCCTCAATCAATGATTTGGGAATCGCCCGAAATCCGCCATAAATCACAAAAATCGGAAACGTGCTAAACACCGCCGGCAGAATGACCGCCCAATGCGTATCCAGCAGTGCCAGACGGTCAAGCGTGAGATAACTAGACAGCATTGTCACCTGAAAAGGCAGGAGCATCAACACGACATAGACCGTAAAGAGTACATTTTTCCCCCGTACCTCATAGATTGCAAATGCCCATGCTGCGGGCACGCCCACAACCATCTGCCCCACGAGAATCAACCCCACCATTTTCACAGAGTTCCAGAACAATACAAAAAACTCCGGGGAATAAAAAAGCAGGCGGATATAGTGCTCCATGGTAGGATACTGCGGAATGAGCTTCCATGTCACAAACCCTGTCCCATGCTCAAACACCGGCGCCAGACATTCGTACAAGTCCCCTTTTCCCATGACCGAACCTGTCACAACCAGAAACACGGGCGCACAGATCACAATCCCCGCCGCTATAAAAATAAATTTTGTTACCGCCTCCGATGCCTTACGGAGAAATTTTCTTACGCTCACTTCAAGCCTCCTGCTCACCGCTGGCTATAATACTGAAACAGCAAAATAAACACAAACAACACCACTGCCACCAGCACGCTCGCCGCCGCCATCTTGTCAAACTCAAGATTCACATACCAGTTGTTAAACGTATGCTGCAAAAGATAAATATCCTTGTTCGGATAAGAGCCGCCGACAAGATACGCTTCTCTGTAGATTTTCATGGAATTTAGAAACGACAGTATCACAATGGTGTACACACTCCCCCTCAGGCAGGGAAGCTTTACAAAGATCAGGCACTGGAATCTGTCTGCCCCGTCCACCCGCGATGCCTCAATCAGTTCATTCGGAATGCCCGCGATGCCCGCAAGCCACAACACAATCGTATACCCTGTGTTTTTCCAGAGATAACTGATGACAAGGCTGTCAAAGTCCTGCTGGTAAAAAAACATTCTCCACACGATGACCACTGTTGCCGTTGGCATTGCCATTGGAAATAAATACAGACTTTTTATGACATGAATGTCACGTATCCTGCTGAGCACAAGGGCTGCTGCCAGACCAATCACCACCAGAAGCGGTATCGCCACGCCCACAAAATGCAGCGTATTCTTCACTGCAAGGCGGAATGCCTGATTGTTGATCACGGTTTTATAATTGTTTAGCCCGGCAAATTCTCCTGACATGACTGTCATAAAAGAGCGCCGCACCACATCTGCAAACGGAACCAGAACAAAGACCATCACCCCGATCAGGCTCACGCCGATAAAGCCAAAAAAGTATCCATATTCTTTTAATTTTTTCATATCCTCACACCTACTTCGTATAATTGAAGTGGTCTCTGCCTCTTCAAAAAACATTGTATCATGCTTCTATCTAAAGAATCTCTAAAAAAGGGGCAGGATGATGATTTTCACATCATCCTGCCCCTCTGGTCTGTGTTTACAGGCTTTTCTTTTAAAGATATACTCACGACAGATAAGATCTGCCGTGAGTATCGCGCCAGCCGCAGCCGCGAAGCGGCATATTTCCTTATGCGGCTGTGTGCATAACTTTATACTGGCGGTCAATCTTTTCGACCGTCAGTATAATCAAATATTCCCTGTATTGCATCGGCAATATTCATAATATCCTGTAATGCAATCCGATCAACTTTTTTGTATCCGCGGACTCTCAAATCAAGCAGCGCCAGCTTCTCGCACTGGACATATCCTTGCGTTTCTCCCGTATCAATATAAATATGCAGTGGTCCTTCCACAGAGCTCTTGTAAACCGGACAGCCAATAATTTCCCCTGAAGAATGAAAGAAAGCTTTGCTTACCACCAATACATCCTGTTGAATCCGCTCAATTTTTAATATATCACCCTGACATACCTTTCCGGTCATCACCACACCTCTCTCCCAACCGGACTCACCCAGTCGCATTCCCCGTCCAGATTGAGCTGACCGCCAAATTCTGCCGCCCGCTCCTCCAGCGTTTTATGTCGAAACGTTTTTGCCAGCATGATAACACCATCTGTAACCGATATATCAAGCACCTCATTCAAAGAAATCCCCGCATCCTCAAGAATCTCTTTCGGAATCCTGATTCCCTGACTATTTCCCCATTCCTTAACCTGTGCTTTCATAATCGTAAAAATCCCCCTTTTCTGTTTATACTAAGTATATACAAAAAAGGAGGAATCTGCAACAACAATGTGGTATACTCACGACAGATAAGATCTGCCGTGAGTATTGCGCCAGCCGCAGCCGCGAAGCGGCATATTTCCTTATGCGGCTGTGTGCATCATATTATACTTTATTCATACAGATAAATCTCCACGCTGTCTGCGATCGCCTTTACGGCTGCGTCAATGTCCTGCGTGCCCTCGAGGTACTCTGCCCCCTCCGCATAGACTGCGGCTTCAAGTACGGTATCGCTCAGATACGGCGTGTCGAGCTGTGCAATCCACGCTTCCAGCTTGTCAATTCCATCCTGCTGTACCGGATAAATCGTATAGTCAAAACTTTTCCCATCTTTTGTTGAAAAGCCCATATAGTACTGCCCGCCATCATCGCCAAGTTCGCTCTCATCATAGGCAAATTGTGCCGGCAACGCCTTCTTGTTTATCGGAAGGCCAAACTGCATCGCCTCCTGAACCGTCGCGCCAAGCATCATGCCCACAAACTGCTTTGCCGCATCTGCATTTTGGGTCGCGGAATTGATACCGGCGATTGACGCAGGATGATATACATTGCTGCACTGCCCGCTCATCAGTTTGATCAGTGTATCCTCCAGACCGTCAATTCTCGGCACAGACAATATATCCCTGTATATGGACGCACTCAGCACTTCCCCATATGCAAACGGTGTCTCCTGCATCAGGTATAAAGTATCCTGCGTCATCATAAAGTACGGTTCCTCCTCGAAGTTTCTCCCATCCTCATCAATCATATTCTGCTGATACTGTTGGATATACTCTTCGGGCGTACCGTTCATCTCCACATCATAAAGTCTCTTGGACTGCTCTAAAAACGCACGCACGCTTTCCTGATTGAGCTGTCCGTCTGCATTCTTCCACGTCGGCGCACACACCGGCATAAACCGCCGCATAACGCCTGTTGCTGAACACACACCCAGAATATTTGTGTCTGGATATGCCTCCCTTGCCTGCTCCGCCATAGCCGCAATCGACTGGTAATCATCCGCACTGCCCACATAAGTTTCGTCGCCAAAAAGTACTGGAATAAAGAACTTTGCAGGAACTGCGTACATCTTGTCATCGGTCTGGATGTGCTCAATCAGATTTGTGTAAAGACCGTCTGTCTGGTCTATTTCTTTGACGATATCAGACAAATCCATCAACACACCTTTTTCCGCATAGGTATCAATATTGATACCATCCAGCATGATCACGTCCGGTCCACTCCCACTCAGCAGCTGTGTATTTAATTTCTTGAGCGCATCCTCCCGCGTGACGCCGCCTTCGTCCATGCCAACCTGATACTCTATAAACATTTCTGGATACTGTGTCTGATATGCCGAGATCGTCTGTTTTACCAGATCGTCTTCTGTGAGGCTATAGACTGTGATCTTATCGTTTGGAACGGAAGGCACTGTCGCATCATAAGTAAATTTCACTATTTTTCCGTTATTGTACGCGGTGAAAAATTCATTCTTGTCATTCATTGCCATCGCCATGATGCTGAGGGTCGGATCCCCCAGAGAGGACAGGCTGCTGTCAATCACCTGCTCCACGACGCCACCGCCGATGACATGGCGGTGCAGTCCCTTGCCCCCTGCAACATAAATCGTTTTGTCCGCTCCAAGGAAAGCATATGCCGTATAGCCGTCTCCCATCCATGACAGCCCATTATAGGTATCACTGACAAAGCTGTCAAGCACGTCATCCTCAAGAAAGCACTTCTTTTCCAAATCATAGAGAAAAATCTTCTCGGACGTCATACACATCAGAATGCCGTCCCTGCATTCCATCAAATCCGAGGTATCGTCGAGCGTCAGGAGCTTTTCCGCCGTCCCTGCGCTGACATCCACCTGATAAATATTTCTGCACTTTGACGCAAACACATACAGTGTCCCCTGCTCGTCAAATGCCAGCGTCCTCAGGCTTGAATCCGCATCCGGCAGCTCAATCTCAATCTGCTTTGTGGTTCCGTCCGTATTGAAAATATAGAGGTTATAATCATACTCGTCCTCTGTTCCTTCTATCTTATCCATGCCGACGATGGCTATCGTCCCATCCTTCGCAACGGCTGACGCCACTGGATAATGCTCTTTTATAAAAGCTGAAAACGCTTCGTCTGTCTCAGCATTCCATGTCGCTCCGTCATCCTTCGACACAATCTGCCGCTCTGATAGACTGTTCAAAAAGACCATCTGTCCATCGCTGAAAGTCTGCTGCACCACCCTGTCATAAAAATTTTCTCCCTCAAAGACTGTCGTCTCCACATAACGGCCCATTCCGCTGCTGCCTGTATCGTCCTCCTGCCCGGACTGGGTGGTGCTCCCATCCGCTGCATCCGTCTCTATCGTAGTGTTTGCATCATTTGCATTGCCATTTCCGGCAGTCTGTTTTGTTGCGCCGCATCCAACGGATGCAATGCCGACTGCCGCCGCAGTGAGTAAAGCTGCCAGTTTGGTAAACATTGATTTTTTTCTCATAACATCCCTCCATATGTACCTCTTCGTTTTCTGTACATTGGAATTGTAGCATAGTTATCTCTAAGAAATCTCTAAAAATAATGCTATAATGTAATATTCTCTCTCATTAATGTGTCTAATAAGTGAAAGGAGGTCAAAATGCTAACAGAACAGTTTTTAGAAAGACTAATGAATACGTATGGCGATGAGCTGTTACGTATGTGTTATTTGTATCTGAAAGACTACCAGCTTGCAGAAGATGCTGTGCAGGATACCTATATAAAAGCAATGAAATCTTATAAATCATTTGAGCATAAATCCAGCGAAAAAACATGGTTAATGCGCATCGCTATTAATTGCTGTAAAAATGTGATGAGAAGTCGTTGGTTTAATATACGTCAAAATAATTTGGATAATCACATAGAAAAAATAAGTGATGACCCAATAGAAAATTTTGTAGAAAAAAATAGTGTATCTGCGGCCATTATGGCACTTAATGCAGATGACAGGCAAATTATTGTGTTATATTATTATCAGGAATTGTCTGTCAAAGAAATTGCCATGATTATTGGGAAATCAGAAAATACCACAATACAGCGTTTAAATAGAGCAAGAGGTAAGATGAAAAAATTATTAGTGGAGGTAGGATATGACAAAAAATAATATAAAATATATCATTGATTTTGAACTCAGACAGATAAAACTGACAGACCAAATAAAAAACAATGTTAGGAACAATGCTATTATTCGCAAACCTAATCATGTGTGGAGAAGCATTGCAGCCTCTCTTGTAATTGCCATTTTAGGCGGAGGTACAGTATTTGCAGGATATCAAATACTGAACAAAATTTATGTAAATGAAGAAATACTGCCTGCACTGGATTCTATGAAAATCGTGCAAATGAATACAATAGATGCTATGCCTGACGAATATGGACTTATTCATAAAGAGTACAGCGACTATAACACAGTCAAAAATGAATTGGGGGTTAATCTATTAGATTCACATCTGTCAGATAACAATCCTTACATGATGTGTCATGTTAAGACAGATGCAAAAGATTTTGCAATTATTACAGTAGACAATTATATACTAGGTGATACAGACAGCTATCAATTCCTTGAAGCAGAAAACCGGTACTCCTATAATCATGGTACTGACTATTTTTCACCTATTTCACTAACTGCTGACTTAATCCTGAGCGAAGCGCAAATGAACAATGGCTGGGATACAGATTATCTTGGGTTGTATGAATTTGTAGAATGTTATACATCAGATCAGGGTTATATTGTAAATATTGTACAAGACACTACAATTGAAAAAGATTTGGAAAATTATATATCAGAAAAAGTAGCAATATTCGTAGCAGATGGAATACGCTATTCCTTAAAAGGAAGAGTTTCCATAGACATTATAAAGAGTGCTGTAAGTACAATGAAATAAGTAACTCTATTAATATATTTTTTAAAGAAGCTGTTAAAGGGAATGTGTATAAGTTTTTCGTTTAATTACATTATATCATAAAAAGCGGGTGCTCCTTATTATATTTTGAAAAATTTCCCAAGTAAAGTTACACTATCGACACTGGTTTTGGCAGAATAGAAATAAGAAAAACTTGATTCATAAATGGGGTTATGTTATCTTAAACTAAGAAGTATAGCTTCTTATCCACCTTTGAAATAAGGAATGTTTCATCTTCTAAGAAACGGTGGAATACGTTAAACGTAGCGTCCTTTGAAGTCCACCAACGCACAGAAAACTCTAAAGCAGCCACGGACAGAAAGATTTAGAAAAAAAGACCTTGGTAAACTGCGGAAGATGGGACTTGAACCCACACGTCGTTACCGACACAAGATCCTTAGTCTTGCTCGTCTGCCAGTTCCGACACTTCCGCATGAAGCCCTGATAAATCATGAATTTACTCTTTTTCCACGCAAGATACTTTTCAGTTTTCTGTCGTAAGACTACTCAATTTTGAGAAAATAGTCTGACGAGTCACCATTTACTTCTTGACCCTTTAATTATCTCTAATCTTGCGAGAAAAGTAAAGGACTTTTTAAAAATTTTGCAAATGGATAAAAAATACTGGTTGTGGCAGAATAGAAATGAGAAAAAACTTGATTCATAGATGGGACTATGGTATCTTAAATTAAGAAGTATCAACGGCAAGAAGAAAGCAGGTGAGTTTATGGCATATGCATTACAAGATGAAAAAGTGAACGAAACAATCAATTACGAAAAAATGCTTAAAATGCTTGACCGAGGCATTGACGATATGGAAGCCGGAAGAGAATTGCCTCTAACAGAAGCTTTTGTTAAAATTACGGAATTAAGGAACAGGCGGAGAAATGCAGAAGTATAAAGTTATCGTAACGTGGGAAGCTGTCTATGATATAGCCGAAATTGCAGATTATATAGAAGCGCAGTTCGGGATAGCGAGGGCTGACCGCTTTCAGGAAGAGATAAAGGAGCATTTGGATAAACTTGAAATATTAGGCGGTATTTTTGGAAAGACATATCTATGTTATCGTGGATATTCTATTTATAAGAACCCATTTCCGCCGTCTATTATTTTTTATATTATCATAGAATCCGAAAAAGAAATCCATGTCTTAAGGGTGTTGAGAGAGGAACGTGATTGGGAAAGCATTCTTACAAAGCAACGTGACTATACATACTAAATCAGTAAGATAAAAAATAATAAATTTTCTGAATGGTATATTTTAAAAATTTAAAGGTTTAAAATTCACACCGCTCACCATTCGATGCGGACGATTTCCCGAATTTAAAATGAAATACAGAATTAAAAAAATATTTTAAACACCATTTTTCCATAGAAAAACAAGTGTGTGGCAGCAGTTGTTTATTTTAAATTCGGAATAGGGGTGTGTTTCCTCCGCACTTCTATTTAGGTGGTATCTATGGAAAATCCACACTTCATTTTAGCCATTTCTTACAGCGGCAATAAGCACGGCAACATCAGACAGGGATTGCTTATCAGCTTTGCCGGGAAGTCCAACGAGGGTAGTCTCCACTCTTTCAGAACGCTTACTGACAAAGATAGGCAATCCTATCGCATAGCAAAAATCGTTTCTATGGGATTCAATCATTTTACCGTGGCTTTTACAGCTGAAAAACGCATTTGTATTGTAAGCAAACAGAATAAAAATTATATAGCAAAAAAACAGCCCTGCTGCCTTTGGGAAATCCCTTATAAGGCAACAAGGCTTAGTCTGGTTTCTATTCTTCGTAATCAAGTGCTAATTTGACATGCCGGCTGTTATTTGTTGTTCTGGTCATTTCTACAACAATTCCTTCGGCTTCAAATTCTGTTGTCAAATTGTTTATTTCTCTTGATAACCGATTTGGGGTGAGTGGAATTTTCGTATCCTCATATATCTCGACAAGCAACTTTTTTGTATCTTTCAAACCAGTCAATAGTTCGGACATTGTCCCTTCCCACTGTAAATCATAGCCTTCAAGAAAACCTTTCATTTGCTCAATCAAATCGGTATTTTTCCGAAATCCTTTTAACTGGCGCTCCAATAAAGCAATATATTCATTACAGAACGCTTCTCCAGAATCTTCTTTCTATATTTCACAAATCCAGTACCCATAATCAAAAAAACTTGACATTCTTATATCGTGTCCTGCTCTTGGGGCTGAATTAGGTTCATAATAACACAAGACCTCTTTCAATATATTAAATATTCCTCCCAGAATAACCGGTCTGTCGCTCATAAATTCCTCTGTTAAGGCGACTTTTTCACTTGCGCCTGCATCCTTACCAACAGGTTTCTCTAAATTCATAATAATACAGCGACTAAGCATATCCTCACGCTTCACTATATCGTGAATACCGTTCAGAACAATAGGCTGGCACAAGTCAAAATGCACCATTTCATCATCTGTATAGAGTTTCCTACGTGATTCCGTAATTCCCGTGACTATCGTACATAATTTATCACTCAGCTTTGCATTCAGTGTTTGAAGATTATCAAACGCCACCAGATAGTTATCTCGGAACATCAAAGCCAAATCGGCATTCTCTATGTCTGGATATGGTATCTCACCTTTTCGGGAATGCTTATAGAAATACGCACTTCCATTTTCCTCTATTTCAAAGCCATCTTTAGAAATAACAACATAAGTATCCTCCAAATCTCCGCTGTCTATTAAAATACTTCCATCCTCTCAACGGTCACAATGATTGGAATTCTTTACCTTTGCACATTCTTCCAAAACCTGTCCGTAATAGCTGAGTATACAGCTTTTTATTGAGGATGGACTAATAATCTCTCCGTATTCTTTTCGATAACGATTAGCAAGAATACCATGAAATTTTTCGTTTTTCAGCAAAACATCATCCTTTCCATTCACTGATTCAATCGTTACCAGTACGCCGTAATCAGTATTTTTGCACCGAAAATCATCTTCAAGCATTTCATAGATAGAATCTTCTGGTGTTTGAGTTGCATTAAACTTTGCCATGATTTTTCCTCCTTAATACAAAGATACATTTTTGTTTTCTCGTAAGCTTATCTTTTGGAGGTACTCAATTTCATTGAGGTTTTTGATGTGGTATCAATAGAACTGTTCTTTAATGTAGCCCACTATAACACCTGCAAAAATTCCTGTCAATACGCCCCAAACCGCCTAAAAACGACCTTTATTCACTAGGTTAATGGGTGATTGCCTAATTGTGAACATTTTATGAACTTTAAAAATACGGAGATAGACTTTTCTATCTCCGTATCTCCTAACCCCTTTTTACGCTCTTTTTGAGCAAAGGCGCATTATTTTACTTTTGATTGGACTTTCTCCAACACATAGCCTAAAAACAACTCTCGCATCATTTCCGCACCGAAAAAACACATACCTATTCTTCTGAATCAGGCAGACCTATATAAGTTCCTCCGTAGTCGTATAACATTCCGCTTTCTGCAAGCAAATTGATTTCAGACATATTTGTTATGTATTCGAGATATGCAGCAGAACCGTCATCACAGTTTATTATATATGTTTCAGAATTCTGTGAGATTTCGTAAGGTTCAAACCAAAATTCCATTCCATTAGTTAATACCCCTTTATACATAGAGGGTATATCACTTATCATATTGCCATTTTCATCACTATCATAGAACAGATAAATTGTAAGTATCATATCCTCACCCGAATTTGTTTCAAAGCATTCAAAATTCTGTCCGTCAAAGAAATGATTCTTAAATTGTTCTTTCACAGTAGAATCATTCACTTCAAATTCAGGCGTACTATTTGATATACGGTGTGAATTTTCCGTTAAATCTACATCGTATTCATACAAATCACCAAAGTCGTATTTCGTGCCTGTATATGGTGAACCTGTCATTACCAGTTCAACTTGATTTGTTTTTGGGAAATATCTCAAACTTATAAAGTAATTCTCATCATCATAGGTATACTGTATACCCTCTCCTAAAGTCTCTGCCGTAACTTCTTTGGCGGAATCGGGATAAAAGGGACATATCATTGTATAAGCAGAGCATATATAATATTCTCCACTGGTATATTGGTCAGCCTTTACATGAATGATATTTTGGGGATTCATAGTTCCACGATACCATAAATCCTGTGTATACCAGTCATTCTCGGTTATTTTATCCTTATCCGAATTACTTTCAGTTTCGCTCTTTTCGTCCGTAACCGTATTTGCTATATCCGTAACAGCTTCACTTTTAACTGGATTTTCTTCTATTTGGTGATAGCTGTCGTATTCTTCTATTTCTCCATTACCGCACGCCGTTAAAACCAATGCTGAACACATTATTACTAAAACCATTCTCTTTCCACAAAAACATACATTCGAACCTCCGTCTTTCATTCTCTGCGGGATATATCACAATCTCCCAATTCCTTTATCTTTTCGATGACCTCTTCAATAAAGCGTTCCGTTCTCTGTTTACCGTAGTACTCATAAGGATTTACGCTTTTCTCCGTCTTTTCGTCCATCCACGGATTCACCACCCAATAACCGTTAAACTCGAATTTAACCATATCAACCGTAGCCAGTCCAGAACCGTCATGCCACATAGCGTCCATCTGGTTCCATGCGAAGTTTTTTACGGATTCCGTTGTCACTTTTATACAGTCCAACCTCCCGTTCCTCCGTTTCGTCTAATTACCTACGCTTTATGCATAAATACAACTGTAAGCATAGATAATAAAAGCATACCGCATATTCATATAAAAAGCAACAGTGAGTATCATTTTCTTTAGCTGATAGTTTCAAAAAAGGAGTGATACTGTGGACTACAAACTTCTCGGAAAACGGATAAGGGAAGAACGCCTACGGCTGGGAAAAACACAGGAGAGTCTTGCCGAAGAGGTCAATATCTCAACCGCCTATCTCGGACAGATAGAACGTGGGGAACGGAGCGTTACGCTGGATAAGCTGATACCTCTGGCGAATAAACTGGGAGTAAGCGTAGATTTTCTATTAGCCGAATATCTTACCCCGAATGACGATAACAGCCTTGACCTAATTCGGCAGCTTTTTAGCGGTAGAACAGCAGAGGAAAAAGAGTTAGCCGCTAATATGGTGAAACTCTTATTTTCCTATACCGAAAACCGCTTTTAGAGAGGGTACGGTGATACGGAGATAGAATTTAGAAAATTTTAAAAGTTTTCGTTTTCTATCGCCGGTATCACCGTATCACCGCCTTACATCAAGTCCAGCAGAAAGCGTATTCCCTCAGTAAACCCACGGTAAAACCATTCTTTCTCCAGATTTCGGTAAAACTCGTTTAGTTCTTCCTCAATAGACAGGTAATCTTCCCCATGTATCACAGCGGCTAGCCTGCGGTATATCCGCTTTTCCGCCAGTTCCTCGATCGTTCGTTCCCACGGCTTATGGTGATAAATTGAATCCGTTATATACTTTTCCACAGCTCCCACCGCCTTTTACTTAGCCATAGCAATCTTTTTACAACCATTTGGGGCAACAGTACGGTCTAGGGGATGAAATTTGTCAAAATCTACAGATAAATCATTACCGAACATCTGCACATATTCCTTTACTACAGATAAATCGCTATGCCCCAGTATCTTTTGAAGCCTGAATATATCCCCGCCGTTTAAAATCCATTTTTTAGCGAATGTATGTCGGTAAAGGTGGGCTGAGGTTTTTTCTACGCCCTTACTGCGGTTATATGCCGCTAACATATCCTGATAGGTGCGTATATCCCCTTTGTTTCCGTATGTATTACAGAATACATAGTACTCCGCTTCGCCCTTTTGGTATTTGAGATATTCCTTCATGATATTTGCCAGCGTCCTCGAAAGAGGTATGATTTGGGCGGTGCGGTTTTTCGTGTGGTTGAGCGCTATCATACTGCTGTCAAAGTCTATATCCTCTATTTTGAGGCTGAGAGCGGTAGAGATACGGTTTCCAGTACCTAAGAGATAATTGGAGAATACCCAAATCTTATATTCCGAAAATCCAGAGGTCTTTAAGTTGGGCTTTTTCAAAAGCACACTTAGTTCCGTATCGGTATAAGTTTCCTTGAGTTTCTTATCTACTTTTGGAATACGGATTTTGAAATCAGCCATATAGTCCATTTCCATACAGTAATAAAGGAAAGCCCGAAGCCCTCTAAGGTAGGTGTTAACCGTCACATCATTGCAGACATGCTTATCGGAACGCAGCTCCAATATAAAGCTGTTTACAATAGCCAGAGTAACATCAGAAATAAGGAATGTTTCATCATTTAAGAAACGGTGGAATACGTTAAATTGATACTGATAAGGTTTAATTGTTTCCCCAGACAGATTTTTAATCCGGCAGTGTCCTTTGAAGTCCGCAAAGGCTTCGTCCACGGTTAAGTTGTCTGAGTTTTTGAGAGATAATTTTTTCATGGGAATGCTCCTTTCTTATGCTCGTTAAACGCCCAGAAAACTGCAAATCGGTCTTGCGAGTAAAAAAAAACAAATAGAAATTTTTAGAAAGAAAAAACCTTGGTAAACTCTGAATTTACCAAGGTTAAATGCGGAAGATGGGACTTGAACCCACACGTCGTTACCGACACAAGATCCTTAGTCTTGCCTGTCTGCCAATTCCAGCACTTCCGCGAACAAACATTATGATATCTTATTTCTACATATTTGTCAACTATTTTTCGAAAAAATTTTATTGCGGCAGTCAACCCCATCGCCAAGCTGCCGCAAAGACTCTATATGATAATCCGTTCAAAATATTTTGGCTCAACCTTCTTGGTCAGCCACACCCCATTTTCAGACAGATAAAATACGTGCCCGTCATGGTACATCTCACCGCTGTGAATTTTGAGTACGACGGGTTTTCCATGCCGCTTTCCCACATTTTCTGCCGTCTCGGCATCTTTAGACAGATGCACATACAGCCGCCCCATCGGTTTGAGTCCTTCTTTTTCGATGCTGGCAAGAAATCCGGCAGCGGTGCCATGATATAATATTTGCGGCGGCTCCTGCTCCTTTAACTCTACATCCACTGGAATGCTGTGCCCCTGATTGGCGCGGATCAACGTCTTATCCTCATTAAACGAATACCGCTGTTTGTTGTCTGTCCGGACGATTTCCTCAAGAAGTTCTCTGTTGATTCGTTTTCCAGTCCTCTTAATTCCTTCTATTAACTGGTCTACCTCTGCCCAGCCGTGCTCATCCAGCTCGATATAGGCGGCTTCTGGATGATGGCGCAGGATGAGGCTGAGGAATTTGCTTAGACTGTCGTTTGACATTTTTTTCATAAACTCTTCCCCTGCTCTTTCTCCAAAATAAGGCACTCAAACGCCTCCATCGTAATCTTCCCTTCTAGTACTTCCCCTGTCTCGATGTTGGTGTATGCCTCTAAAAACGTTACGTCTGCCGCCGTTCTGTTAAAATTCTGCAAAAACCACAGGCTTCTGTCCTTTGTCCTGCGCTCATTTACGGTCACGCCCATTGGAAATTTCACATTCAGATGGCATTCCAAGCCTTTCTCACGCAACAGCGTTTTGTAAAAAGTCCTCAGAAAGTCCATCTCATTTGCCGAAGCAATATAATATGCCTCCCCTTTCCCATAATTATTTCTTGTGAGCGCGGGATAGCCTGCATAGAAATCATGTTCATACTGCGCAAGCACTTCAGCGCTTTTTGCGTGCACCAGACCGCATAGCCCTGTGACTTTGTAGGATTGTCCCTGATACTGGACGCTGTTCTCACAATAGCCATCCGGCACATCAATTTCCTTCGGCGCAATGCCCAGAACATCCTCCAAAGGATGCTTACCGAGATAGACCAAATCTGTATCATCCACTTCGCCACTCCAGCAGGTTGTCACATAGCAGCCGCCTGTTTCCACATACTGCCGCACCCTGTCAGCATAGCCTTTGCGGTAGAGGTAATTCAGCGGGGCAACGACCACACTGTACGAATCCAGACCACAGTCCATATCTAGGATGTCCACATCAATTCCCAGCTCCCAGAGCGGGCGAAAGTATTCAAGAAAGACTCTCTGATACTGAATATGGTTGTCGATGGCATGGGCGTCCTCTACTGCCCACCAGTTTTCCCAGTCAAATATCATGGCAATCCGCGCCTGATTGCAGGTACCAAGCACTTTATCTGAAATCTGCCCAAGGCGTTTCCCAAGACGTGCCACATCTTGAAAAACCCTCGTGTTTTCCCCGTATTTGTGGCCAACCACTGCCCCATGATATTTCTCACAGCTTCCACGGCTCTTGCGCCACTGGAAATACTGCACGCTGTCAGAACCGCACGCCACCGCCTGCAAGGAGGACAGTGCATGCATTCCCGGTCTTTTCAGGCGGTTCTTCTCCCGCCAGTTCACCACAGAGGGCGTGCTCTCCATCATCAGGAAATTATCCCGTTTCAGGCTGCGCACCAGACTGTGGCTGGCAGCAGCCTCTGCCGCTGTAGCCAGCTCGTCCGCGCCGCTGTGCCAGTCCGGGTAACAGTCCCATGAGACAAAATCAAACACCTTTGCCCACTGGAAATAATCCAGCGGGCGGAAAAATGCCATCAGGTTTGTTGTGACTGGCAGCCCGCTATACCTGCGCACCGCGCGGATTTCTTCCCTGCAAAAATCAAGCTGCTGGCTGCTGGTAAAACGCTTCCAGTCAAGATTCAGCCCGTGCAGCAGGTTTTCGCCGCGCGAGGAGGGGCTCTTGATCTGGTTCCAGTCCGTGTAGGTATGGCTCCAGAAGGCTGTCCACCATGCCTTGTTCAAGGCGTCCAGCGAGCCATACTTTTTCTCAAGCCATTCTCTGAATGCCCGCTGGCAGTTCTCACAATGGCACCCTCCGTCAGTGCCATTGTTGCCAATCTCATTCGAGATGTGCCAGCAGATTACGCCCGGATGCCTGCCAAAGCGCTCTGCAAGCTTCTGGTCTATCTGTCTTGTCTTTTCCCGCATCACCGGCGAGCTAGGACAGTAATTATGCCGCTTTCCCGCATCATTGCGAACGCCGTCCTCACCGACTTGGCGCACCTCCTCATACTGGTCTGCCAGCCAGTGCGGCATCGCCCCTGTCGGTGTGGCAAGAATGGTATCAATCCCATTTTCATATAAGCGCTGGATGATTTCTGCCAGCCAGTCCAGCTCATACCTGCCCTCCTCAGGCTCTATCCTGCTCCACGCAAAAATTCCCAGCGATACGCAGTTTACCCCCGCCTTTTTCATCAGGCGTACATCCTCATCCAAGATTTCTGGACAATCAAGCCACTGGTCCGGGTTGTAGTCTCCTCCATGTAAAATATGATTTCCTAATTTCATCTGCCTTCTGCCTCCATCATGATCTTATCTCGAAAAGCCTTTCCTTTGCAATCTGCGGTACTGGCATCTGCTCTGCAATCTTTCTGTATTCCTCCCCGTCCGCGCTTAGCAGCTTTTCATAAAAAGTATTTTTCTCATTGTTATCCATCTGTAATTTGGTAATTGTTTTTTGCAGTGCCTCTTTTTTCTTCTCGTCCGACTGCTCCTCATAACGCACTGTAATCTCATACTGTATATTTTGCTGTATCCCTTCCAGTGTGACACTCAGGCGCCCGTTGTCGTCCACTATTGACGGATATGCTGCCCCGTCTGCCAAAACGGTCACATCCCCAGTCAAAATATTGCTGAATACAAATCTATAGCATCTTGGCTGGACGCCATCGCAGCCAAACGTCACGGACTGGACGCCTTCCCCTGCCTTCGACACAAATACCGTATCCACCCGTGTGCCGTCCTGCTCCTCGTGCAATGTATACCTTCCGTTACCGTTTGTGACATACACCTTCAACTGATTCGGGTTCTCCACGTCATTCGTATATTTGCGGTCATCCAGAACAAAAAATCCGCCTTCTTTTAAGAATACCGGCATTTCCTCCAGCCAGCGGACTACTGTAAGTCCGCGCCCGCCTGTGTACTCATCTCCTGTGAAGAAATCCGTCCATGTGCCCTCTGGCAGCCACACCTGAACCCTTGCCATGCCTTCTGCTTCGCTCCTTGCTGTCACGGGCGCCACGATCATCTGTCCGCCAAACAGGTATTGATTCGGGCACTGATAAGCCTTTGGCTCGTCAGCCCATCCATAGTACATTGGCTCAATCAGCGCAAGCCCGTTCTCAGTGACTTCCACAGATGCCGAATACAGAAACGGAATCATGCGGTGCCGCAGCCGCAAATACTCAGCCGCAATCAGCCCAGTACCGTTTCCATATGCCCATGGCTCCTTTGTAAATGTATCGGAATTGCTGCTGTGCAGACGGTTTACCGGGCTGAATACGCCAAACTGTAAAAAGCGCACATAGAGCTCATCATCCTTGCAGCCGCACATATGGCCGCCAATATCATGACTCCACCAGCAGTAGCCCGCATTCGATGCTGTCGCTGTAAAATAAGGCAGATACTGGAGGCTTTCCCATGTCACCAGCGTATCTCCCGAGAAGCCCAGCGGATAGCGGTGGGAACCGATTCCGCTGTAGCGCGACAAGATCAGCGGCGCATGCTCCACGCCATTGTCCAGAAAATGATAGTGGTTGAGCGCCCAGAGCGGGTCAAGCCCCTCTAGCTTTGAGTCCTGTCCCTGCTGCCAGTCAATCCACCAGAAATCCACGCCATCCTGTTCATACGGTTTGTGAAGCACCTTAAAATACGCATTGATAAACGTCTCGTCCGTCATGTCAAAAGGAATCTGCTGTTCTGACGCGGGGTCTGTCCCCACTGCCTTTGCCATCTCCTCATAACAGTCCTCAAAGTACCGCACGCCCAGCGCAGGATGCAGATTCAGCGTCGTATGCAGATTTTTCTCATGAAGCTTTCCCAGAAAACGCTTGTAGTCAGGAAACAAATCCGTGTTCCAGCTATACCCTGTCCAGCCTTCGCTGCCGCCGTGCAGTGCATCGTTCTTCCCGTTCGCTGTGATCTGCTTGCGCGCATCAAGCGTCTCTGACCAGTGCCAGTCCATATCTACCGTCGCAACGGTCAGCGGAATCTCACGCTCCTCAAAATTCTCAATCGTGTGCAGATACTCTTTTTCCGTATAGGCATGATAGCGGCTCCACCAATTGCCCAGCGCAAAACGCGGGATCAGCGGTGTCTTTCCACAGATGGCAAACAGTGCCTTCAATGCGCCTCTGTAATCCTTCCCATACGCGAATACATAATCGTCTTTTTCGGGGTATCCGCGCCGTTCAAGCATCCCATCCTCTCTTAAAACAAGTGACTGGCTGTCGTCCAAAAGCGCAACGCCGTCTCTGGACGCAACGCCGTATCCTAATGTAATCTTCTCCCTTGGCTGGCCATCCCGGTCAAAACAAACAAACTGGTCTCCGTCACAACAGTCCAGTGTCCGGTACGTGCCCAAAAGGTTTTCACGGTTGTTCAGAAAACACTTCTCCTCCTGTCCCGCAAATACCACATAGCTTTCCTCAACGCTGCCTGTCCACACCAGTGTCACGCTGTCTGTGGCAATTACGAGCTTGGCTCCCTCCTGTTCCTCTGACACGCTGAAAGCTGTCTGCCCGGCGCGCCGAAACCACACTGTCTGAGTCGCCTGATCACAAAAATGTCCCTCCGGCTGCTGCTCAATCCGAAACAGCCTGCTGCCTAGTACCGTAATGCGTACATCCTTTCTCACAACCATGTTTTCCTGCAATGCAGCAGGCTCTGTTTTTGCAATTAAATGCTTGTCTAACATCTCTTGTTTCCTCCTGTTTTCATATCATTTATTTTCAAACAAGTAAGCAATCCTGCGGTAATACGCCTCCTTGCTCATCTCATGTCCAAGCCTGTAATCAATCAAAATCTCATGCAGCGGCAGTTTTTCTACAATGATTCTGCTGCGCTCCTTGCTTTGGAAATGTATATAGGCATACATCCACCCCACCCAATAAAGCTGGTTCTGTGCATAATCCCGCTGTTTTCCTTTTAATCGGAAAATTTCCATATCTCTGTTATTGTCCACTTCAATAAAATCCTTCGCGGTATCATACGCTGCCTGTGACAACAACGTCGGATGACCTATTTCCATCAATGCCCTGCAATCTGATTTCATAAAAGCTTCTATAAACATCTCTTGATCTAAAAGAAACTGCGCATCCTCCAGTATCTCTCTGCAATACTCTTCACAGTATTCAAAGAGATAGCCCATATTTTCCATATCCTTGTCCAGCCAAAATTCATCATAGCATATAAATTCATCTAAATTCTGTGCCATTGGTACCATATCTACACCTCTCTATACAAAATCATAGATTGTCTGTTTCCCTGCCCTGCCTCCTTGGTTTGCTCTTAATGCGCTGTACTGCTGCCTTGCATACTGGTCTCTCCTGACAAAATACCCTCTGTACTTATCCGGCACTTCATCTACCTCCACTTTTTTCAGCCTTCCAAATGCCTTCTCACTCTTAATAAAAACCTGTATCCCCAATTCACCTGTCCGCAGCGCCTTCTCTAATGTGTCTTTATAGATTGTTCCAGAGACAAATGCTTCCGCATAAGCAAAATAACTGTCATCCGCCCGATATCCTACAATAATATCATATTTGCCTGTATCTAATTTATAGTTCTCGAGAAATATATTTACATTATCTCGTACTACTTCCTTCTCGTTCAGGTTTAACTTTCTATGGTACAATAATTCTGCAATCCAATGTACACTGTCTAACTCTGTCAAATCTAAGATTTCCAACTCTGTCGTATTCAGCTCAAATGTATGAATATATGCTTTTTTACCCTGCGTGTAGGTTCCCCATGCCCATTCTTTTGCCAATTCCTTATTGGGCGTTGTGTAAAAACCTCTCCCATAATCATTGTCGATTCCGCCAACACCATATGTGAGAATCATAGCTTCATTTTTATTGCCATGATAAATTAGAATCTTCTTTTTTTGCAGCAGTTTTTTCACTTCTGCAATCTCGGCATATTCTGTTGTACTGGGTCTGTCCTTTTTCACGATTTCCAACGACTCTTCACACTCCCTTCCGCCCTTTATTCAATCATACAATAAAATGATCAAAACTGCTATCCTAAAATCTTTTTCCTGACAGCAATTTTGTACCTGCTCTTGACACATGCTGCGGCAGGCTATATCATGATATCAAAATATGATTAGGAGAGGGACAAGCCACATGGAGGTATATTACAGTACAGATGAAACGATCTGGGGACACAGCAAACAGGCAGAGCAACTCACAAAGTTTTCCATCAACCGAACTGTTTTGTGGGAAGAACAGGAGATTTTTATCCCGGCGGTCTATGTTGGCGTATCGGGCGCAATGCTTGATCTCTGCGTCAAAATTCCCTCCGGGGACATGATCCGTTTTCTGAAAAAATGGGAAAATCCCGCTGAAAGTGCCTCGCTGAAAAACCCGGAAGAATACGAACAGTTTGAATCAGAAAACCCAAGCTGCAAGCATTTTAACACAGAACTGTGCCTGAATGGAACACCGCTGGCTTTGGCGATGGGCAGCAATCTATTCTGGTACAGCGCGGATGTTGTCCATCAGACAGAAGCAAAAGAAACACTGTCACAGGCAAGGACAGCACCAGCAGCAAATGATGGGGCTGTCTCCCCATGGCAAAATGACCCGGATGCCGAACTTGTGCGGACTGCATACCATTGCGGTGCGGACTGCTGCTGGCAGTTTGAACGTTTCGTCTATCAATGGACTGACGCGCCTGTACTGTCGCCGCAGGAAGTCACCCTGCTCTTCCGCGCCCGTCCAAAACCGGTGACAGCAGGGCATTTTGTCACGGTCTCTGGTTCCGGCACAAAGCCTGTAGAGCTTCTCAAAGCAGTCCATCCGACGACAGGTCGGGAGTACACCATCACCCAGCGTGAATGCAGACTGACTCGGCACAGCTTTGACAATACCAAAGGAATCTCCTACCCCGAATACAGCCAGTCTCTCATCTACAGTATATCACCCAGCCTTGCACCAGAGCTGTATGAGATCACAGACTGTTCCGCTGGCGACACGCCCCGCAGGACAGATGCACCGGGTATCCCTTGCAGCCACACAGCCGCCTTCGCCTGCGCCCCAAGTCCCGCACCGGACAAGAGACTTGCCGTATCTTCCTACCACTTTGACCGTTTCTTTTCCGAAGTTTGCTGGCGGCTGGTTTTCTATGTTACGCCAAAGGAAGATCTGGAAGTCCATTTTCCGATATTCTAATTGATAATTATATTTGAACATGATACACTTATATTCATATCATGCTGCGTATAGAATATTCGTGTATGGAGGTTAAAATCTTATGGGAACTTACCTAAATCCCGGCAATAACGGTTTTGCTGAAATTCGAAATGATATCTATGTAGACAAAAGCGGATTAATCAGCCTTATCAATCAGACAATCAATACACCACGCTGTTTAACCTGTATTAGCAGACCACGCCGCTTTGGAAAGTCTTTTGCCGCTAAAATGTTATGCGCCTACTATGATAAGACTTGTGATTCCTCCACGCTCTTTCAAGATCTGGAAATTGCTCAAAACAGGGAATTAAACAGTTCCTATCAGCAGCACTTAAATCACTATGATGTACTTTATCTCGATATGACCTACGTCAAGCTGTTTTCAGACAACTTTGAAAAACTTGTGCCCTATATTCAGACAAAAATAACAGAAGAATTGTCTGCTGCATACCCTGAACTAGCCACAAGCAACGAACTGCCCACTACCATGATCCGAACCACGGAGCTTACTGGCAATAAATTTGTCATGATTATTGATGAATGGGATGCGCCAATCCGTGAAACGCCTGCTGTACAGAAAGTATACTTAGAATTTTTACGCACATTATTCAAAGGCAGTGCGACTACTGATAAAATATTTGCAGCAGTTTACATGACTGGCATTTTACCCATAAAAAAAGACGGAACAGAATCCGCAATATCTGATTTTTGGGAATATTCCATGCTGGACCCCGGTGACTTTCAATCCTATGTCGGCTTCACAGAATCAGAAGTTGAGCAGCTTTGCCATAAATACCAGTTATGCTTTGCAGAGGCAAAACGATGGTATGATGGTTATGTTTTTGACAAAACATCTTCGATCTATAATCCGTATTCTATTATGAAAGCCATTATCATGAAGAAATTTAAGTCCTATTGGCGGATGTCCTCCGCAGCAGATGCTCTGGAAACCTATATATCCTGTGACTATGATGGTCTTTTCAAGGCTGTTTTAGCACTGCTTGGCGGACTTTCTGTACCTGTAGACACCAGTTGTTTTGGCAATGATATCACGTCGATACGAAACAAAGATGATGTACTGACGCTGTTAATTCATCTAGGCTATCTGGCTTATCATGATATGGATGAAACTGTCCGTATACCAAATGAAGAAATCAGAAATGAGTTTGCTAAAACGATCTGTGAGATCAAAAGTACTGATGCCATCAAAAGGCTTCAAGAGAGCCGCCAGCTCATTCAAGATACGATAAGAATGGATTCTGACGCTGTAGCTGCGCAAATTGAAAAAATTCATACTACTATGACAGACCCTTTACATTACAATAATGAACAATCCCTGCGCAGTGTAATTCATATAGCCTACTACAGTTACCCAGAATATTATATGAAATTTGAAGAGCTGCCTTCTGGAAATGGATATGCTGACGTTGTTTATCTGCCTAAAAAAGCATCCCCGATGCCCGCACTTATTATTGAACTAAAATGGAATCAGTCTGCGGACGGTGCCATTGCCCAAATTAAAAACCGGCAATATTTTAGTGCTTTGAAAGACTACGGCGGTGACATATTATTAGTAGGTATCAATTATAATAAAAATGCCAAAAGCAATAGTCGAAAACACACTTGCATAATTGAAAAACTCTGAAACACAAATACACTACAGACAAAGGAGGTTTTATCATATGAATTATAGAATACTTGGAAATACTGGATTAAGGGTCAGTGAAATCGGTCTTGGCGGTGAATGGCTGGAACGCCATAACACTGACGAAGTGCGGGAAGTCATCAGCCACTGTGCAAAGGCAGGCATCAACATCTTAGACTGCTGGATGTCTGAGCCCAATGTGCGCTCCAACATTGGCGCTGCGCTTGAAGGACAGCGCGAACACTGGATTATTCAGGGACATATCGGTTCGACTTGGCAGAATGGACAGTATGTGCGCACACGGGAACTTCACAAGGTTCAGGAAGCATTTGAGGATCTGCTGCACCGCCTGCGCACAGACTACATAGACCTAGGCATGATTCATTTCGTGGACGAAACGGCCGAATTTCATCAAATTATGGAGGGCAGCGAATTTCTCTCTTATGTCATGGCATTAAAAGAACAAGGAACCATCCGCCACATCGGCATGAGCACCCACAACCCAGATGTCGCAAAACTTGCAGCGCAGAGCGACATCGTGGAAATGATACTCTTTTCCGTCAATCCCGCCTTTGATATGCTGCCAGCCAGCGAGGACTTAAACGAGTATTTCAAGGAAGAGTATGCAGAAAATCTTGGCGGAATCACACCGCAGCGCGCAGAACTATACCGGCTCTGTGAACAGAACGGCATTGGCATCACCGTGATGAAAGGCTATGCTGGCGGACGTCTGTTCTCTGCCAAGGACTCTCCATTTGGCGTGGCGCTGACCCCAGTTCAATGCCTGCACTATGCCCTGACACGCCCCGCTGTCGCAAGCGTCTTAGCCGGCTTTGACACACCCGCGCACGTCGATGCTGCCGTTGCCTACGAGACAGCATCCGAAGAAGAAAAAGACTATGCGACTGTCCTTGCAAACGCGCCGCGTCATGCCTATGTCGGACAGTGTACCTACTGCGGACACTGCGCACCCTGTCCCGCTGGAATTGACATTGCGATGGTGAATAAGCTGTATGATCTGGCGTCCATGCAGGACACAGTTCCGCCGACTGTCCGCGCCCACTATGAAGGATTGTCTGCGCACGCGGCGGACTGTGTGAAGTGCGGCAGCTGTGAAAAACGCTGCCCGTTCGGCGTCCATATCATTGAACGGATGCAACAGGCGGCAGAGCTGTTTTAAACAGCCTCCCGCAGCTGCTCCACAATACTGCCCTTGTTCCAGACCTTGTCTGTCATCATGGAGATACACACTGCCAGCAGCAGACAGATCACAGAAGTCACCATTGCCGGAACCACCGTAAATTCATACTGCATATACCACATCGCTTCCGCCATCACACGCACCAGCGTCAGTGACAGGACAGCGCTTGCCGCAACCCCAAACACTCCTGCAAACAGCGCGTAGTACATCCCTTCATAGACAATCAGCTTCCGCAGCTGCTTTTGTGTCATGCCAATGCTGCGCATAGCTGCAAACTCCTTCTGACGGGCGATCACCCCCGTCAGAATCATATTGACGAGGTTCAGCACACCGATCCCCCCCAGTATCAATGCAGTTACAATTCCAACCATGCTGTACGTATATTGGATTTCTTTAAATTCTGCCTCTGCTGTCAGTTTTGTCTGGACTGACAGCCCATTAGATTCTGCAATTGCACTGACCTGTGCATTGATTTCATCAAATGCCTCCTCCCCGGCATCAAACAGACAGTGAACCGGCTGATCAAATCCATAAATCATACAGTTTTCATCATATGTCCTGTCAAACTGTGTCGTCTCCTGTCCGTTGACGCGTCTGATCTTTGCCAAATCCTCCCGCCTCGAAGTGCGCTCCTCGCTTGGCAGCATATAACAATATGACAATCCAAAGTCCTTGATTCCTTCCACCGCCCGAAGCAGTTCTACCGCCTGCTGCGGCACCGCTTTTCCGTAATCTTCCAGCATATACCTGTTATAGTCTGCGCTCCGCACATCAAAGTCCGTGACGCTGCCGCGCCGCACATACCGCTCCTCGTCCATACTCCCTGCATAATTCAGGACACTGTTGAGCAATACCGCACTAAACGAGATCGAGAGCACCACAAGTATGCTCTTCCCCTTGTTTCTTGCTAGGTTCCCAGCTGCCATCGACGCAATCCTGTGTCCAGAATCCATGCCCCGCTGGTGTGTCTTTGAAATGTGCTGCACACCGTGATAGTTCAATGCCTCAACCGGAGAAATCATGCCTGCAATCCTGCCCGGTCTGCCACAGCTGATACGCACCGTAAGCCAAGTAAAAAGCCCAGACAGCCCCCACACCCACAATGGCGGAATGATAAACTCCGCCTCACTCAAAGTGAAATTTGTCATCACAATGGGCAGCATCGCATTTCCGAGCAGCCAGCCAAGAACCAGCCCGACAGGAATCCCGACCGCAGACAACACTGTTCCCTGACGAATAACCATATATCGAATCTGCCGCGGTGATGTTCCAATCGTCTTTAGCTGGCCATAGAGGCGGATATCCTTCTCAATCGAAATCTTGAAGATGTTGTATATAATCAAATACCCTGCAAACAAAATCAGGATGACACCAGCCCCCTCTGCAATATACACCCCCACGGCATCTCCCATAGCAGTATTCTCGTATGCAGGATTGACATGGTGAATCAGAAATCCCGATTCTCCGCGCTCTGCCGACGGATTATACCCCATTTTTTCCACGATGCGGTCTAACTGCCCTGCAATATTTTTTTCGCTGGCAAAACTGCCGCGAACGCAATAACTCGTTGTGCGAAGCCATGCATAGTCTCCGTCACAGTTTGCCAAAACCTCCTCCACAAAGGGCTTCGAAGCCAGCATGTATGCACTCTGCTCATATTTTTTGCCCTCCCAGATTCCGCAGACTGTCATTTCCTTCTCCATCCGTTTCGTGCCTGCCGTATACTGCAAGACAAACGAGTGTCCAATCGCGTCCTCAGGAAGCCCCAGCAGACGCAAAACCTCTGTATCACAGGCAATTTCATTGATCTTCTCAGGAGAATGCCCTGCTGCCAAATGCATAAAGCTGTTTTCTATTATCACTGCATCCATCCAGCCGATGTTGACAGACACATTATTCAATGCGCTGTTTCCTGCCACGGCAACCGTCTGCTCTATCCCTGCGGTGACAAATTCCGGTTCCAAAACCAGCTGTTTTGCTTCCTCCTGTGTCAGATTTTTCAGCGACACCATAAACTTTGTCCCACTCTGGCGGAGCAGCTGATTTTTCATTGAAATCTGTGTCCCCTCAATTACCGTTGTCAACGCCATAAACAACACCGCTGTAAGAATGACTGCCAGAACTGCAATTCCATTTCGGCCCCTGTTTGCTTTCAGGCAATTGCCCGACAGCGTTCTGATAAATCTTTGATTCTGATTCTCCAATAACTTCATCATTCCCGAACCTCCACGATTTTACCATCCTCAATATGAATCATGCGGTCTGCTATCTGCGCCAGTTCAGGATTGTGCGTAATCATAATCAGTGTCTGTCCAAACTCTGTACTCGTCATCCGCAACAGCTGCATAACCTCCAGAGACGTCTTGGAATCCAGATTTCCCGTCGGTTCGTCAGCCAGAATGATCGCCGGCTTGCTTGCAAGCGCCCGCGCGATTGCTGTCCGCTGCTGCTGTCCTCCCGAAAGATTATTGGGCAGATTGTCGAGCTTTTCCTCCAAGTGCAGCATCTGGATAATTTTGTTCACATAGGCCCTATCCACTTTGTTGCCGTCCAGCTCAATTGGCAGCACGATATTCTGGTATACATTCAAAATTGGCACCAAGTTATAATTCTGAAATACAAAACCAATATTTCTCCTGCGAAACACGGTCAACTGCTCGTCGTTCATCCTGCCAATTTCTTTTTCACGGATTTTGACACTTCCCGAAGTCGGAATATCCAGCCCCCCGAGCATGTTGAGCAGTGTTGATTTCCCGCTGCCGCTCGTTCCAATGATGGATACAAACTCGCCCCGGCACACAGCCATACTAACACCATCCAACGCCTTTGTGATATTGGGTTCCTTGCCATAGTATTTCTTTAAATCCTTTGTCTCCAAGATATAGTCCATAGACTCTCCTCCCACTTCTTACGTTTTATTTTCATATCTGATAAAATAAGAATATAAAAAGATTATCTCAAACTGTTCTCAAAAAAGTAACAGATTTGAGATAATCCCTTATTGTCTCCCCACTGGAAGATTCACATAAACCGTCGTTCCTGTTCCCTCATTGGAGTGCACTTCGATAAAGCCCTTTTGTTTCATCACGATTTCGCGCGCCAGATACAGCCCAAGTCCAACGCCTTCTACATTCGCAGATTCCGGTTCCCTATAAAAACGCTTAAAGATCAGGGGGATTCGCGCCTCGGCAATGCCTCTCCCGTTGTCCTTTATTCCGATTCGCACATAAAAATCCGTTTTTCCGGCTGAAAGAACGATTCTTCCCCCGTCCTGCGTATACTTCACGCTATTGTCCAGAATGTTAAACACTGCCTCCGCTGTCCACCTTTTATCAAAATAAGCAGTCAGTTCCTCACTCTCCTCAATCACGATCTCTATCTTTTTCTGCTCTGCCTTCAGCGCCACATCACAAACTGCCTGTGCAACCAAGGCGGACACCGCACTCTTTTCAGGCTGTACCTGCACAATTCCCGTCTCAAGCCGCGACATGCGAATCATGCTTTTCATGAAAAATTCAAGCTTATCCACCTGACGTTCCACCGCCTCCTGAAATTCCTCCCGCTTTTCCTCCTCAAGCGCCTTTCTTTCCAGCAGGCTGTGGTACATTCGTATGTTTGCAATCGGCGTCTTGACCTGATGAGAGATATCTGAAATGATCGTCTCTAGCTGCTCACGCTGGCGAAGATTTTCCCGCGCCTTCTGTTCCATCATCTCGCCAAGCTGGACTAACTTCGCCTGTAGTTTCCCGTCCAGTGTATCCTGATTTTCTAATAAATCAAGCGCTTTCTCTCCTGCAAGAATCGCGTCCAGACTGCCCATCAACTGCGTTGTGTACTGCACCAGCCCTTTCCTGACATACAGCAAAATGCCGGCAGACACAGCAAACACCAGTACAGAAGTTCCCAATAAGATCCCGTTCATTTTTGCCTCTCCCCGTTTTTCCACTGATATCCTACGCCGTACAGTGTCCTGATATACACATGCTCCGGTGTCTCGATTTTTTTCCGCAGCCGGTTTATATTCACAGCCACCGCATGTTCATCAACAAAATTACCGCTGTTATCCCATATCTTTTCCAATAAAAGGCGCTTTGTCAGCACCTTGTCCGCGTTCTCAGTCAATAGCCGTAAAATCTTGAACTCCGTCGGTGTCATGGTAAGTGTCTCACTGTCCCGCATCGCTGTCATCTGGTCAAAGTCAATCCGCAGATATCCGTCATCATACAGGCAGCGTTCCCCTCGCGTCCTAGTTTTGCGTAATGCCGCCTGTATTCTGCGGTGGTAAATCGGCATCTTAAACGGCTTTGTGATATAGTCGTCCGCCCCGCAGTCAAAGCCCTGCATTTCCTCCTGTTCCATATCCCTTGCTGTCAGAAAAATGACAGGGATGTCATATATTGATTTGACTTTTCTGCAAAAATGAAATCCATCCCCATCCGGCAGACTGCCATCTAACAGAATCAGGTCTGGCGTCTCACAGTCCAGAATACGCTGTCCCTCTGCCAGCGTAAATGCAGAAAACACGCGGTACTGCTCCATCTCCAAATCATATGTCAGCCCTGTGTTTAAATCCCTGTCATCCTCAATTAACAGGATTGTTTTCACGGCGGTCATCCCTTTATTTGATCCAGTGCTGCGTTCAGCCGGCGCTTTAGATCTTCCAGCTCCGCTTCATCCGGGCGAAACCTGTCCTCGTACAGTTCCTCACCAAGCTGCCAGACCGGACCGGGTTTTGGCGTATCGCTCGCTCTTCTGGGATAAAAGTGCCAGTGCATATGCAGCCCTCTGCCCGCACCTAACAGCTCATAATTGAGTTTGTCCGGCTCAAACGCATTGTAGACTGCCTCCGCCACAACCGCCATCTCATGAAGAAATGCATCGCGGAATGCAGGTTCCAGAAAATGCAGCTCCGTCGCATGCTGTTTGCACAGAAACAGCGAATATCCTTTGAAACGCTGGTGGTCACCAATCACCACATACCCTGTATCGAGCTCCCGCACGAAATACGGATTCTTGTTATTTTTAATCCATTCAATCCGCTCACAAATCATACAATCACACATTCTTTTGTTCCTCCTGTCTTTATTTATTGCTGCGCTCCATCCTTCTTTGCCTCCCACAATGTCTCTAATTGGTTGATATCGACATCGTTTACAATACATGCCAGTCTGACTTTTCGTTCATCTGTCACATACAAGATTAAATACCGTTTTTCACCCGCTTCGTCGGGGAGTTCATACGCATATCTTGAGTTTTTGCTCGTCTCTGCGTTGGGTTCCCCAAACGTGTCCCGAAACATGTCAAAATCCGTCTCTTTCTCCAAAAATGAACGAATCTCCTCCCGGTCCAGCTCCCGCTCAATCGGCACAAACACTTCGGGATAATGCCTGATCCTCCTTGTCTGGTAGTCTCCCGGCGCCTCTGACTGCGCATGAAGCCCGGGATCGGTGCTAAACTGGAAATCCTCAGCACAGATCACCTTCTCAGACACGAAGTGAATACTCCAGACCCCCACCTCGTCCCCGTCCATGTCGTTTTGAAAAACCATTGAAAAGTCACAATAATAATTGGCGCCATCACACACCACAGCAAACCAGTCACTGCCCCTGCGGATCCGCTTCCCATGATCGCTGCTGCCTGATTCTGCCCCCACACCGTCCCGCTCACACTTCTGCGTCGGTCCCGGATAAAAGGCAAATAATTTCTCAATCTCCCCGTCAAGATCCTCTGCCTGCTCTAATGCACGCGGGGAAAACAGCGCCTTGACCGCATCTTTGTCTCTTGCGTCCACTGCTGCCAAAAATGCATCCACCGCCGCATTAAATACCCGATCTTTCTTAAACGGGTAAAATTTTTTCTCTATATTGCCAGCCTGCGTCTGTACGGTTTGCGCCGCACAGCCTGACAGGCAAAGCAGTGTTGCCAACAAGATACTCAAAACGATCTTATTCTTCCATTTCACCGCCTGATACCTCTTTTTCTTGATGACAGCCTCCTTTTATGCATACAGACATCCAAAGGAAATGCACTGCCCAGTTAATAGTTATATTATACAAAAAAGTTGTTTGCACGTAAAGCCTGTCTCTCCATTTTATCAATCAAAATAGGGTATCTAATACTCTGAATACCCATCCAGACCATTAGACACCCTATCTTGAAAATATTTCATGAAACAGCCATAAAAAATGTTTGTTGGCATATTAGGGTATTGTTACACATTTCTTATCACTGTTTTAATTAATATTTTGCTGCGCATTATATATATCGGAGAATTTTGGTAATTGTTTATATTATTTCAAATATTTATGTAAATTTTTTATTTTCTATAAATATTTCAGACAATTATATCAGTTTTTTGGTATTTTAAGACAATCAGGCAGAGAAAAAACTTTCCCCTGCCCGACGCACTTCTATATTTTATCAAACGGATCCAAATACCTCGATACCAGATCCATCTCCTCCTCAATCCTAAGCAGCTGGTTATACTTTGCCACTCTGTCACTCCTGCATGGCGCACCAGTCTTGATCTGTCCGGCATTCATTGCCACTGCGAGATCTGCGATAAAGGAATCCTCTGTCTCGCCGCTCCTGTGGCTGATCACAGCCTTGTAGGCATTGTGCTGCGCCATCTCGACCGCCTCCACCGCCTCACTCACAGTTCCAATCTGGTTTACTTTGACCAGAATCGCATTGGCCACTTTTTTCTTGATCCCAGCGTCAAGCCGCTTTGTATTTGTCACAAAGAGATCGTCTCCCACAAGCTGAACCTTGTCGCCAATCCGTCTGGTCAGCTCTGCCCAGCCGTCCCAGTCATCCTCCGCCAGACCATCCTCTATAGAAATAATGGGATAGCGCTCGATCAACTGCTCATAATAGGCGATCATTTCCTCTGTGGTGCGCCGGATCACCGGCTCATTGTCCTTGACATCAAACTCCTTGCCCGCCTCATAGCATGCACATGCTCCATTGCCGTCCACAGAAGCCCTTCTGCGCTTTAATTCCGTCTCGCCGCTGAAATGATAGGTCCCATCCTCTTCATTATACAGCTCAGAAGCAGCCACATCCAGCGCGATCTTGATATCATGCCCCGGTACATACCCTGCTGCCTTGACCGCCTCCACGATCAAGTCCAGTACCGCAAAGGCATCTGGCAGATCTGGTGCAAAACCACCCTCGTCGCCCACACCTGTAGACAATCCCCTCTTGTGGCATATTTTTTTCAGATTATGATAGATCTCTGCACAGATTCTAAGCGCCTCGCGGAAATTTGCCGCCGAGACTGGCATAATCATAAATTCCTGAAAATCAACCGTATTTGTCGCATGCCTGCCGCCGTTTAGAATGTTCATCATTGGAACCGGAAGCCTGTCTGGCTTGACGCCGCCCAAATATCTGTACAGCGGCATTCCCAGCGCATTTGCGGCTGCGCGCGCGGCTGCCATCGACACGCTCAGGGTCGCATTTGCTCCCAGATTTCCTTTGTTGTCCGTCCCGTCTGTATCGACTAAGATATGATCAACCAGTTTCTGGTTACACACATCGATTCCGATCAGCTTATCTTTGATCTTGGTATTGACGTTGTTGACTGCCTTCTCTACGCCAAGCCCCATATAGCGCATCTCGCCGTCCCGAAGCTCCACCGCCTCAAATTTTCCCGTACTGGCACCCGAAGGCACGCTCGCCCTTCCCTCGCAGCAGTCATTGACCGTCACCACTGCCTCAACAGTCGGATTGCCCCTTGAATCAAGGACTTCCCTTGCATGAACATCTGTAATTTTTAACTGTATTGTTTTCATAACCGCCCTCCTGTCACTGTTTATTTTCAATATCATCAACAGTATCTCCAAAAAGGCGGAATAAAATTCAAAAACCTTACTCTATGTACCCCAATAATTCAGCATACACTTCCCTGTTGTCCCTAATCAGCCATCTCTTGAAAGCAGCAAACGGCGAACTGTCCCGTAATTCTTTTTGCAAAAGATATTTCAAATCCTCTTTTTCTTCATCTTCTGCTTCATGATATTCACGAACATATTCCTTAAACGCTGAAAGTTCTTTTCTCAGCATTCGTCTCAAAATAGTAGACTCCATTTTCTTTTGAGGCGTAGAACCATAATAGACTTCCTGTAGCAGCTTTATCGTATTTTCAACCTCTATGCGGTCGTCCAATTTTTCAAAAAGTAACTTCTCATCTGTTCCAAAATATCCCGTTCTTCGAAAAGCAATCAATGCCTCTACATTTTCTTTGGTGCAATCAATTATGGGTTCATATTTATCTAACTTCGTATTATTGCAATGTGCACAAGCCAGAAAGAGATTGTTCCAATCATATTTTAAATCTGCATTTCCGCGATGTGAAACCAAATGTTCAATCTGATAAGATGTAATCTGTTTGTTTTCACAAATATAACACTTTCCATGAAACATTTCTCTTAATGCCGCATTCACTTCTGGAGTATTATAGGAACCGCTTCTTGCTTTCTCCCTTCTTAACGACTCTATCGCTTTTTCAGCTTTTTCAGAGCTCTTGCGTTCCACCTTTATCATAATCACTTACCTTCTATATCATTCAGTATTTCTGCTATTTCTTTTGATATTCCTCTGGGAATACTTCGCAGTTGACTCCGAAGCTGAGCACGTTCAATATGCTCTTCCTCTGTTAGATCTGGTTTTTCTTTCAAAACCTGATATCGTTTGATTTTTTCTTTTATTTGCTCCGAATATTCATCGGCTCCGAAATATCCCTCTGCAAGATCATCTGAAGAATATGCCGATAAATCTTCCAATTCGATGCGGTTCTCCAAGTCATACACCTTTGCATTCGAGAGAGAATTCAAAATATAAGGAGAATGTGTCGTAACAATAAACTGAATCCTCGGAAAAAATTGTGTCAAAAATGGCATAATCTTCTTTTGAAGCCCTATATGAAGATGCGTCTCGATCTCATCAATCAACACAATTCCCTCTGTGTCATATTGGCTGATTTCATCACCTAAGAGCCAGTTTTTATCCATTCTTAATAACAAATCCGACACAATCCGGATTACAGAAGAATAACCGTCTGACAATTCTTCCAGCCCAAATGGTTTCCTATCATCTTGGTAAATTTTAAAATTATACTCTTTGTAATCATAATGCAGCTCAATGGTATCATTATCCAGCAAAATCCTTAAAGCCTCTACAAATCGGTTAAACCAATGCTGGATTTTGTCTACAACCACCATATCGCCCTCGTTTCTCGCGTATGCCTGCTGGGTCTTTAAATGCACCATATATTTAAGCAAAAGTTTGCTTGGTTCAGATGTAATTCTATAAAAAACATCTAGCTTAATATCCTCAACGCCTTGAGACTTCATAATCTGAGTCTTTCTGTTTGCTGGAAAATATGCTGTGATAAAATTCCCCTGTTGGTACAAAGTTTCTAAGTGCTCACTATCGTTAAATAAAACCCTCACTCCGTCTGCATATTGCTTTATCTGCTCCAGACAAAATTCATTTGCTTTTTTTATTTCATCTCTTTCTGTTTCCGTTTTAGCATTTTTAATACTTTCATTTATATTTGATAATCTTGGAATATAACGTTCAATTAAATCCTTAAATCTTTTATCATTAATTGCCTGCAAATACTTTTGCAATGCAATAAGTAAAGAAGTCTTTCCTGAGCCGTTCTTTCCAGTAAGCATCAAACTCTGTCTCTGTCTGGCGTTTAATACGATTATTATATCAGACAAATGCCTCAACGTTTCTATACGAATTTCCGTGATATAATGTTCCATTTTTTTCTCCTTATTGGGACTCTCTACAGATCCTTATTCTATCTAAATCTTTTTTAATCCAGCCTCTCACTCCCCCCAAACCTGTTCACACAGATCGAGACAGTATTGCTTGGAAAACGCCGCATCCTGTGCGAGAATCGCATTTTGTGACGCCATCTCTTCTGTGTACTCAGAGAGAAAATAGGTGGTCACGCCGTTTGCGCCTTCGCTAAGATGGCAGACAATGGGCTCCACGCCATATGATTTCACTGCCACATCACCCTCTGGCTCTTTTGCGAGGGTAATCTCTGCCATGCCGCCGACCATCCTGTTTGCAATGCCCTTGCCCGAACTCGATGTCCAGTTTACAAAATTGCCAAGCGAATAATAGACAAGCATCTCATTTCCATTGTCATCCCGCACCCACTCAATCGGTTCTATGACATGCGGATGCGTGCCAATCACCAGATCTACACCATTTTCCAGAAAAATCTGAGTCCACCGCGCCTGCTCCGCCGATGGCGCAAGCTGGTACTCTGTCCCCCAGTGCGGGCAGATAACGATAAAATCTGACATTGTTTTTGCCTTCGCAATGTCCGCGGTAACCTTTTTTTCATCCAATAAATTCACTGCGTAAGGCATATCTGGCGGCATTGGAATGCCATTTGTTCCATAAGTATAGTTTAAGACTGCAACACGGATATCATTCTGTTCATAGACAAAGATATGATCCTCCTGCGCTTCCCGACTTTCATTGATGCCAAGCACCGTGATTTGTGGATACTTTTCCTGCCAGAATGAAAGGCAGTTGGCAATACCTTTTTTGCCCTTATCTAAAGTATGGTTGGTCGCGTGAAGCACGACATCAAAGCCCGCCTCCACCAAGGCATCCCCCAATTCAAAAGGCGCATTAAAGCTCGGGTATCCCGTAATGCCAAGCGCTGTCCCGCCTATAATGACCTCCTGATTCACCAGTGCGAGATCAGCCGCCTCGACCTCATCTTTTACATTTGCAAAAAGAGCGGTAAAGTCATAGCTTCCATCCTGCTGAACACCACTCTTTGCCACAGGTGTATGCAGAAGGATATCGCCCACCATAATCAGTGTCAATTCTGGGTCCTTGTCTGCTGTATTCTCTGCCTCCAGAACTTGTGTTTTTTCAACGGCATCCTTCTCGACAGATATCACATTCATGTCTGATGTGTTTTCACTGGCGGTTTCTGTCTGAATTTTATGACCGAAAGCCAATGCTTCGCCGCTCATGCTGTCACTGGATAACACGTCCTCTTTCGACATGTCCTCTGCAAATGCCTGCTGTAATTCAAAAGGTTCTGCATTTACATTTGGCGCAGTGCTTCCGCAGCCATTCAGAATACCCACTGCGAGCACTGCACTGACGGCGATTGTATTCCATATTTTATGATTCCATCTTTTCATCTTAATTCACCCTGATTGAAAAACCTTTATAGATGCCAACAGGCACATCCTCATCAAAGGAATACTGCTCCACCATTACCTTTTCCCCAAACTGATATACCATAATCTGCTGTTTTGCCGGGTCTGCAATCATATATTGCTGGTCTCTGAGTGATACATCCATGGCTTAATTTCCTCCACTTCTTTTACAAATTTAACTGATTACGCCAATACTTCTATCTTACAACAATGCTCTTTTGTCTCTTTGCTATAGCTGATACCCACTGCCAAAATCCGTCCTGTAGATCTGGATTTTTCACCTAATTTTCCTTTCAGGCGAAGTGCATATGCCTTATCCTTGATTTGTTTGATTGCCTCCTCAGGCGTACTGTCTACCTTCAATTCAAGAATAATGCTATCAAGATTTTTACGCTCAGGATAGAAGATAAAATCCACAAATCCTTTTCCAGCTTTATCTTCACGCTCTACACGGTACTTGTCCCGCGCCGCCAGATAACAAAGATTGACTACCGCTGCCAGCTCCGTTTCATTATTGTAGGATAATATGGGAGATTCTGTGTTATGTGCACAGCAACTCCTCAAACTGACCCATCAGCTCCTTATTTGGAATGAATACTTCCCCATCCTCATAGGTCAGAAGCCCATACACCACCATCGCAGAGTAAATCTGTTCTCTTGTGCGTATTTCCATAGAAACTGCTGCAAACTGCCCGATTTCCACCGCGACGCCCTCTCCTGATGCCATCAAAACCAAATCGTCCCGAACATCTTCTATATTATTTCTGATATAATAAAACAGCTCATCATAAGGTCCTGAACTGGTCCAGTAATCTGAAAGCTGGTTATCTGACAAAGCAAGCACCACTGACCGCGGATTGTATAGTCTCTCCCCTGATGCGATATGATATCCGTCATACCACCTACGCAAATCTTCACGCGTAATTCTCTGATTTCTTGTATTTTTCTGATAAGCAGCAAACAGGCTGTCAACTTCGCAGTCCAGAAATCCAAAATATGCGCCAAACCGCTCCTTTGTTGCCATATCATACTCTGCAAACATATTCAGTTCTGAACCACTGGAATATTTCGCAATCGGAAGGACACCCGTCATGTACACAAGCTCCACATATGCCTGATCTTTCAATAGATTTTTTAAAAATAACAGGTATTCTCTCCGCTCGTTTTCCGAGACAAAGCTCATATGAAAAATGGCATCCCACTCATCCAACACAAAAATAAACTTCGTTTTTGTCTCCTCAAAAACCAGTTGAAGTATATCCCACACAGACTTTGTACAATCTATGTCCAAATCCGAAAATCTGTCGGATAAATCTTTTTTCATCCCATCAATAATGCGTGTGATATATGCCTGATATGTGCTGCACTTTTCTGGAACACGGCTAAGGTCTATAAAAAATACTTCATGCTGATGCAAATGTTTCGTATATAGTGCCGCTGTAGCGATTTGAAGTGCGTCAAACAGCCTGTCCTCCTCTTTAATTTTTCCAAAAAATGCCCCTACCATCGTGGCAATCACTGTTTTTCCAAACCTGCGCGGCCGTGTAATACAAAAATACCGCCTCTCCACATTTAGAGCGGGGATCAGTTCCTCTATCAGTGCGGATTTATCTACAAAGTAAGGACTTGTCACCACTAATTTATATGCCTCTAACGGCGCAATACTGTTCAAAAATATTCCCATATATTTGCTTCCCCTACTCGCGCGCCGGGCACCCGTCAGCTTCTGCTGGCAAATTTCATCTGGGTGCCCGTGTGCATAAACAACAATTGCAGCTCACACCAGCAATTTCCGGTGTAAACTGCAATCCATTCAGTCCACTATTTTTGCACCAGCAAGGACTTTCCTGTCATCTCTGCCGGTTGCTGCATGCCCATTGTCTCGATCAAGGTAGGCACGATATCCGCGAGGCATCCGCCCTCTCTCAAGGTATATGCCGGATCGTAATTCACGAGGATAAATGGCACCTGATTTGTCGTATGCGCGGTGAACGGCGCCCCTGTCTCATAGTCCACAAGCTGTTCTGCATTGCCATGGTCCGCACAGATAAACATCGTACCGTTTACTTCAAGAATGGCGTCCACTGCCTTTCCTACACACTCGTCCACTGCCTCCACTGCCTTGATTGCAGCCTCCTCAACGCCTGTGTGGCCTACCATGTCAGGATTTGCAAAGTTGATGATAATCACATCATACTTGCCAGACCGAATCGCCTCTGTCAGCTTGTCACACACCGTATAGGCGCTCATCTCAGGTTTCAGATCATAGGTCGCCACTTCCTTTGGCGAAGGCACGAGCACTCTGTCCTCGCCCTTGTTTGGCTCCTCTACACCACCGTTAAAGAAAAACGTGACATGGGCATATTTCTCTGTCTCAGCGATTCTTGCCTGCGTCATGTTGTTTGCTGCAAGCCACTCGCCGAAGGTGTTTGTCACAGCAATCTTGTGGAACGCTACGATCTTGTTTGGAATCGTCGGGTCATAGTCTGAGAAGCAGACATATTTCAGGTCAAGCCGCTTTCTGTCAAATCCCTTGAAATCGTCATCGCAGAACGCGCGGGTAATCTCTCTTGCACGGTCTGGTCTGAAATTAAAGAAAATAATCGAATCGCCGTCCTTGATGGTCGCGATCGCTTTTCCATTCTCTGCCACGACAGTAGGAAGCACGAACTCGTCTGTCTTATCATTGTCGTAAGACTGCTGAATGCCAGCCGGTCCAGACGATGCCTGTTCACCCTTTCCTTCTGTCATTGCCTCATACGCCTTCTGTACACGGTCATAGTTGTTATCTCTGTCCATCGCATAGTAGCGTCCCATCACAGAGGCAATCCTGCCGACGCCGATTTCTGCCATCTTCGCCTCCAGCTCCTCCGCAAAGCCTTTTCCCGATGCAGGCGGCGTATCACGTCCGTCTAAGAAACAATGTACATAGACATCAGACAGACCGTTTCTCTTTGCCAGCTCTAACAATCCGTATAAATGCGTATTGTGGCTGTGCACGCCGCCGTCTGACAAAAGACCAAACAGATGCAGCGCTGAATTTTTCGCCTTGCAGTTCTCCACCGCCTCCATCAGCGCCGGATTTTCAAAAAATGTGCCATCCTGAATTTCTTTTGTGATTCTCGTAAGCTCCTGATAGACGATTCTGCCAGCACCCATATTTAAGTGCCCTACCTCAGAATTGCCCATCTGTCCGTCAGGAAGTCCGACTGCCATGCCGCTTGCATTTCCCTTCACAAACGGATACTCTTTCATCAGCCTGTCCATCACAGGCGTCTTGCCGAGTGCGACCGCATTGTGCTCTGTCTTCTCGTTTAATCCATAACCGTCAAGGATCATCAAAACTGTTGTTTTCTTACTCATTCATTTATTCTTCCTTTCCATTTTTTATATTCAGAATAAAAATATACTCTTTTTCAAGTATACACTTTTTTAAAGGTCTGTGCAAGATTGGGAAAATCTTTTTCACCATTTCACACGCTAAGTGTGTTACTGTTCACTCCGTTCCAGTAACAGGTCAAAATCCATGAGCGGTTTTCTACACCTTGTCCCCACACATCAAGAGCAAGCTTGTAGGTATCTGCGATCTGCCGATTAATCATATACTGCTCCTTTTTGATTTCCAACTGTCCAACCTCAAGGCGTTCAACTTTTTGTCTCAATACCAGTATTTCCGATAATATCATATCCAATTTTTCACTGTCTGTGATCGCTTTGCTCCTTTGTTTTGGCAGTCTGTTTTATAGTATTTCATGAAGACACTGGTTTCAAAACTTCATGTTTCAAGTATATCATGACTTACATACAAAGTCTATACTTTAGTTTTGTACTTCAGATTCCGTGTTCTGTGATATTGTGCATAACTTTACTGTTGGATCTGTGACCGTTCCAACAATGCTGCCAAGATAAGTAAGTTCACCTGTTCTTTCGTAACGATAGAGGAATGTATGAGGCGTAACTATATCGTCTTCCCAAGTGTTATAGTTCATCTGAAAAGCAATTTCTATCTCAACATCTGTCGGATCCATATCATATAAATAACATTGTGCCCATGAAAATATATAGTGGTCATCCGAAAATTGACGGGATAGTTCTTCATGCTCCACTGCATAGTCAGTACCGTCAATGATAAAGTGAACATCTGTATCATAACTTCCCATTTGGTCTATATAAAATTGAATCTCCTCCTCCCGTCCATCACCGTTCAAGTCTAAGCAGCAAATTTCCTCGGTCTGTAGCCGAATCGTCTTCGCTCCTGTATAATTATATCTTTCTTTCAAATCCATTCCTTCCAAGTCAGAATAAGGAATTGTAAACTCTATCTCACCTGCAAAAAATGGACCAAGTTCATACGGATTACTGAACAATACCAGCCCTGATGTCGAAAGATACCACCTTTCGTCCTGATATAATATTTCCTGCTGTTCATCAGCATCATTTCCCCACATAATCCCCTGATAAGCTGCTGTAGCAGCAAGATCATGAATAAATGCAAGCGTATCCTGTCTGAAAGCATCTGCATTTGCTGACAAGTCTGCAAAATTGATCCGTTCACCAGTCCGTGTATCATAATTCAGTCCGCTATAGTAATACATACCATGTGCGCCGCCAATATAATACTGTGATGTTTCAAGAAAAGATACCACGTTACTGTCAGCACGGACAGCAGTAAATATCAACTCGTCAAAATATGGATGAAAATGAAACTCAGCCTCTCTTGAATCACGCATGCTTTGATAAGCCTGATTAGCATCATCCAGCACAGAAGTACCTGTATCAAAAGAATCTATCCTTTTTTGTATATCTGCATTGATCCTGTCCGTAGCATTCTCATTTCCTGCGATTGTCACAACCGGATAAATACATTTTCTCGTACACAAAACAGCGTCATCCCCGTTTTTCGTACTTTGTTCTCTGGTATAAAAATCAATACGCACAGGAGCATCACGCACAGTACGCTCTATTAATACAGCGCCTTCGTTCTGCTCTTCCAATACAGCGCCTTCGTTTTGCTCTTCCAATACAGCGCCTTCGTTCTGCTCTTCTTCCGTCTGCGGACTTAGCACTGTATTTTCCTGTGTAATTTCTTCTTCACTCTCAGAATACGAGATATTGTCAGCACACGCTGTGCACAGCAAGATAAAAATGCTAACCATGCATAAAATAGAAACTCTTTTTCGTTTTACAATATCACCCAAACTCACACCCACACCCCGTTTGTTTCTGAAATGTCTCTGCGACTGCCGCCTGTTTCTCTGTATCCGCCGCCTCCGCGGTCTTTACCACCACAACCCGCCTGTCTGGTATGTAAGAGGGGTTTTTTGCAAGCGCAATCCCCTGTTCTGCACAGAGCATTCGGATTCGCTGAAACAGCGTATTCTGGTTGACTTTGTCGGCAATGCGGATGCGCCATCCAATCTGGTCCGCGATGCGCTGAATCTCCTCCCGGTATCGCAGCCCAACCATCGGAGAGACAAAACTAAATTCCAGATATTTTCCCCGCTCATCCTGCCGGATGCTCTTCTTTTCAATCTGGTCTGGAAGTCCTGCAAAACTCTGCTCGATACAAGAGAAGGCAAGATTCTGCTCCACGGGCTGCATGGCTGCATTGCTCGGCGTGAACATATATTCTGGCTCCTGTGCTGGCATTTGGTTTGCCGCTGTCTGCATGGCTGCATTCCTGCTGTCTGGGCACTTTCCGTTAATATAGAGCAGCCATCCGGTCTGCCTGTAAAATGCCTCCGCAGCCTCCCGGTCGCTGTCCGCAGCATCCGATACCGTCACGGCATACTGTTTTTTGTCCACATAGTAGGAGGTCTTTTGCAGCCTGCCTCCAAATGCAGCATAGAGCAGACTGCCCGCAGCAGTGTGATTCATCGAAGGGTTCACGCTGATCGTCCAGCCTGTGCTCTCCTGAAACGCTGCCGCGCGCTCACAAAACAGCGTTTTGTCGATGCTGTCTGGATAGTCAAACAACAGAACAATTTCGTGCCGGTCCTGATAATACCCCATTTTCCGATATGGGAACGCTGCAAAATGCTCCTGCACCAACAGTTCCAAGTCCTGCATGGTCCACTCCTTCGGCGCCAGCGCTTTCTCGACCTCCTCCTCATTATTGGCCTCAAACAAGAACAACTGACGCATATTGGGTGAAAAGTAAGGGCTTTCCGACAAAATTCCCTGCATCTTTTGCAGCACGTCCTCCTCCTGCTGCCGCCCATGCCAGATGACGGCAATCTGTGAGACTGGAAACCGCCTGCCGCTGTAATGTTCACGCCAGTATGCCCACAGAAGCGGCGCATCCTTTGCAGTGAAAGCCGCCGTTTTCTGCATTGTATACGGCAGTGTATTGTCAAGCTGCTGCCGTTTCTTTCGAATCTCGACAGGATACGCCTGTCCGCACTCCGGCAGATAGACATGCCGGCGGTAGTCCGCCATCGCCAGTTCCTTACCGTACTCGCGCACCGTCTCCTCATTTCCATGAACCAGAAAAATCTGACGCGCAGACAGCCGTTCGAGCAGTGCCGTGATCTCTGATTTGTCGCCGTGCGCGGACAGCCCTACCTGCTCAATGCGGCACTTTACCGGAAGCGTCACTCCGTCCAGTGTAATTTTGCGCTCCTCCTTATTTTCCAGAAGATTCAAGAGCTGCCGCCCCGGCGACTCCTCATCCTGATATCCAGTGATAATGATACACGCATCTTCGGACTGCACCAGTTTTTTAGCATACTGCATACTCGGTCCGCCTGTCAGCATGCCCGAGCTGGACACGATGACCGCCGCGCCCTTTGTCTCGAGGAGCGCCTCCCGGTTCTGGCTGGGCGCAACCGGCTGGATTTCTTTTGTATAAAATGGCTCGCCGCCGCGCAGAATCCGCTTGCCAAGCGCATTTTTCAGGAACGTCGGATTGCGGGTATAGACGATGTTGATATCGCGCACCATGCCGTCCACATACACAGGAACCACAGGCAGTTCCTCATTTTGCATCGCGGCGCGCAGAATCAGCAAAACCTCCTGCGACCGCCCGAGCGCAAAGGCAGGAATCAGTACCTTCTGCCCGCACGCGGTACACTCCCGCACCAGCTCCACAAGCCGCCGCTCCTCCACCTGCCTGTTTGCATGAAGCCGGTTTCCATACGTCGTTTCTACAATGGCAACATCCGGGCGCAGCTTTGGTATATGAATTCCCTCGATCGTGCGCTGTGAAAATGCGGCAAAATCCCCGGAATAGAACAAAGTCCCCTCCTGTGTGGCGAGGCAGGCACACGCTGCCCCTGCGATATGCCCCGCCGGATATAAGGTCAGACGGCCATCCTCCAAGATCGAAAGCTCCGTCTGATACCGCATCGGTGTGACGCGTCCCAGCATATCCAGCACATCCTGCTCTGTGTAATGCGGGATCTCATCCTCGCGGTACGCCATTATTTTCAGACTGTCATAAAGCAGCACGCGCGTCAGCTCTGCGGTCATGACCGTCATATAGATTCGCGCGTTTGGATATGCCTTGCTGATCACTGGCAGTGTTCCGATGTGGTCCATATGTGCATGACTTACAATGATTGCATCCAACCCGCCCTGTTCCTGTATTGTGCGGAAATCCGGCAGCGGGTCCTTCGTGCCAGACTGGCGGATACCGCTGTCCAACAGAAGGCGTTTTCCGCCCGCCTTCACATAGATGCAGCTCGCGCCAATCTCCATGGCGCCGCCCAGAAAAATAAATTCCATACTGGTTTATATCCTTTCATTTTTAAAAAAATTGATAACAAAATACTTTTGTAATCATATCATTTTTATCAAAATCTGTAAATCCTTACGTCTGATATAAAACTCATGAAACAGTGTAGTAACTGAGATGCATCAGGCCAACCGCAAAGCGTTTTTTGCATGGCTTGATGCCTGTAACAGGAAGCCCAAGGCTAAAGTGTTACAATTTATGTAAAAATTTACAAAAGACGTTGACATTCATCCAAAATAAGAGTATGGTTATGGAAGTAACTATTGATTGTATTTATTGAGTAGTCTCGGAAACTCACTGAAGATGCAACAGAAAAACAGGCCATATAAAC